>Ga0302186_10002746_pt1 | contig 13342 bp, 11 predicted proteins | sample II_Bog_E1_2_FD_198782 | JGI IMG/M metagenome (GOLD analysis project Ga0302186, IMG submission 198782) | Peat permafrost microbial communities from Stordalen Mire near Abisko, Sweden - II_Bog_E1_1 | ecosystem: Environmental > Terrestrial > Soil > Wetlands > Peat | place: Sweden: Abisko... | reverse complement strand
AATTCCAAAAATATTACTAAGAAAGAGTTATTTTTTTTTTGAATTTTTATTAAAGAGATAAAAATAAAAATGTACTTTTGGAAATTTTGGATATAATTTTTTTCGCAGGAAATGGACATCAATTTGTCAAAATACAATTGCATTTTGTTTTTCCTCTACCTGTTCCTAGCAGCGTATAATTTGGTGTTCTATTCCACTTACAGCGCTGACCAGTGCAAATCAGAGGTAGCTGTCACCAGGATTCTTCCCGAATTATATTCCGAATTTCTTCCCCAAACAAACCAAAAAAAATATGAAAATGATATTGATGAACACAAAGCTGTCCCTTTGGATCATACAATGCCTCCCAGACAACTTGCCAATAGCACATCAAATTCAAGTAATTCATCAAATTCAAGCAATTTATCAAATTCAAGCAATTCATCAAACACAAGTAGCTCATTAAGTACAAGTAGCACATCAAATACAACTAACTCATCAAATTCAAATAATGGCAATTCCGGCACTTCAAGTAGTTCAAGCAGCTCAAGTACTAACTCTTCGCTTTATCAAACAGTCGTGAGTTCTACCACTTTAAGCACCGTCCCTTTTGTTATTGGCCTTACTTATATAACTGTTGCAGGATTGAGTATGTTTGCCGCTTGTGCAATCAATTGGTTTTCGCATATGTTGCCTGAAAAATTCGCATCCTTGGGATTTTGCAAAGGAGCGGTGGGGTGTTTCATTCGGAACAACCCAAAACTTATGCGCCTTGCTCATTATGTCATTTTGCTTTTGATTATCCTGCAATTCGTATTTATTTTCACGGTCAAGGCTTGTCAAACGGCTCTACATGTAAATGGAGAAGTGGTGACTGTTGGGGAAATGTATGATCAATCAATAGTCTATAATCTGGTGACTTTATGTTTTTGGGGCGCGATGTTCATAGGTTTCCCGTTTATTAAGGCGATTTTGCCACAGGAGGCCTTTATTTATGAGCCTTATGATTCGGATATCGGGTTATGTCGTTATGTCTTTTGTTCTTTCTTGGGGCCAAATTAAAATTTAAGATAATTTTCAACTAAGTTAATACAGTATTATTCAGATTAAATTCATTTTTATGTTGAAAAAATTATAATATATATAAATCTGCTTAGTTGAAATTTATAAATTTTTCTATTTTTTTAAATAACAAAGTCATAAAATATTCAATATTTTCAGAGAGCCTAATATTTTAAATTTATGCTGTAAATATATCATTATTCTTTAAATTAAAAAACCCACATCATACGGATTTTAAATCAAAAGAATATGATGTTCATCTTCCCCTGCCAGCCTATGGTTCCCCCTGAAGAAAACAAGATGTTTTTATCTGAAATCCATAGGACATTCTTAGATGAATATTCTTCCTTGAATGCTCTGATCACGGAATATTTTTCAATCTTAATGATTTTGATCAATCGATGATTTTCTCTTTGACCAGATGAAATCAACACCTCATTGACCGGATCATATGTTACACTAATAATCCCCTTATCATAAATATTAAAGACCTGCACAATTTCCATATTAAACGCATTCCAAATCTTTATCTTATCATCTTCAAAAGACGTGGTCACGATGGTTTTATTGCAACCTATGAACAAAATCCTGAAAATGGCATCATCATGAGCTTTCAACACGCTCTTCTGCTTCATTTTTATAAATGGACTCTTGTTTTCAAACTCATTAACATATAGATTTCCCTTAGCATCACCTGCCAAGAGATATGACTCCTTCCTTTCGAAAAAGTCTTTGACGGTTTTTTCATTCTGTTTCTCTTCTATCTTTTGGTTCAAATCCAAACCTTGTACATTTACGTAATAAATTTCTGTGATCACCTCTTTAAGCTCATAATTTAGCTTCAAATGGAAACTGTCCAAATCCCAAATGTTTATGGTTTTGTCAACTGAGGAGGTGGCGAAATAATTGGTCCCTTCAATAATTGTGAGTCCCAAAATACTCTCATTATGGGCCTGGAAGCTTTTATGAAGGCTCCAGTTTTCCGACTTCCAAATCATCACGATACCATCACTTCCAGCTGAAATCAGCATTTTCTTAAAAGGTATATAGAGCAGACGATTTACTGAGGAATTATGTTCTTCAATGCATTTGACTAAAGTGCATGTGTTATTCGGTAGAAGCGACCAGATTTTTATCATTTTATCGTTGGAACAAGTGACAAAAAGGAGACTTTTATTTAAAACTCCCAAATAGCATATGTCTTCGATGTAATCCTTATGACAAAGAAGAGGCAGAATTTTTTTTGGTTTGCATTTTTCAAAATCTAACAAATTGCTAGTGTCCTTGATTTTTGAACCAAACATCTCCTTGATGGTCTTGAATTTGTTATTAATATCAAAGTTAGATTCCTTTGGAATTGTGGGTTTAAATAATTGATTCAATTCCTTGGGGGGAGTTGCGCTCAAATGTATATTATCTTGAGTTTTATTATTAAGGTTTTTGTTTTTATCCACGCTTCCCGTATCATTTTCCAGCCTGACTTGTCTTTGAGTGTTAGGTCTTTGTTCCAGACCTAAATGGTTGAACTGTTTGTGACTTTGGAAAATGTTGGGGTTTGTATGATTGTTTGAGCTCCCGGCGAAAATGTCCTCAATGATCATTTTGAGATTCTTGATCTCTTGATACTTTTCATCCTTCAAAGCTATGAAGGAATCCCTTAAGTCGTCGTTTTCAAGTTTAAATTTCTCAAGTCTAGATTTCAAATAGGAGTTTTCTTTTTTCAAAGTGTGGTTTTCATTTTCGTAGGAAGTTTTCATCTGTTTTACAAATTCCCATAGTTCTTGAAATTTGGAGCAATATTCAGTCTTCATTTTCTTGTTGTCTTCTGTTAAATATGTGATATCTTTTTTGAATTTGGTTTCAATCAATGAAATATGGGAGTTAAGGTTTTCTTGGATATGTGTATCGATTTCTTTTTTCTTGCTCTTTTTGAGGAAATAAATTAATTTAGAAAAATTGATCTTAAATCACCTGGATACCACAACCGTATTCGTTCAGACAACAATTAATCACACTTTCTGGACATTCTTTCTTTAGATGATCCAAGTAGAAACATTTAGCGATTTGCTCGTGACATTGGTCACATTTCACTGTATTCGCAAAACAGAGCTCCTTGTGTTTCTATTCAAAATTATAATGGTTTTCGAAAATTAATAGTCTTCCCAAAAATGAAATAAATATAATATTATTTAAAATTACCTAATAATAGAAAAATAAAAGGACTCCCCATTCCGTAAAAAGAATCCAAATTTTAATAATCGAAAAATAAAGCCCCCCTTCCTAAAAAAAAACAATAAAATTTCAAATACAATTTAAAATAATGTTTTATTTCTCCCTTTTCTTTCATAAAAACAAAATACAAAATACAAAAATTTCTGTAAAAGAAAAAGAAATATCCCCTATCAATAAAAATATATTTGTAAGGTAAGCAAGACTAACTTTACAAATTCCCCCTCCCCTTTCCCATTCCCTTTAAAATAATATCCAACAATACATAATATTGGTTGAGATCAAGTGAATGATGACAATATTCGCAGACGATCACCTTCATCTCGCATTTTTTTTCATGATTACTTGCGTCTTTTCGATCCATTTCTGCAGTGCATCTGCTATACTTGCAGTTGACCTTGGTGTAATCGCATTCCTTCTCCAAATGTGGGTACAGGCTCTCCAAACTTCCTTGCCAAGTGCAATCGCTATTTACGCAATGTATAAGTTGTCTGGCCAGGAGGTTTTTTATTGTGAGATTGGGATATAGTTCGTTCGGATTCAACATTTTCCGAGAATATGGACATTTGGTATCTGTTTTCAGCCACTCACCAATGCATTTTTTGCAGAAGGAGTGTCCGCAAATATCCGTGACTGGGTCATTGAGAATCCCGAAATTTATTGGGCAAATCAAATCTGAGATCTCTTCCTTATTTATGAAGATGTAGTCTGGATAACAGAAGATGAGTTCGTTATGGTAGTGGGGGTTGCGGTTTATGATACTGGAGGCCGCGTTTTTGATGGAACTTTGCATAGCTTTTACTGAACTTTATTTATTTGTTTTTTAAGGATTGTTGGATTAGGACAATATTGGAAAATTTTAAGGTTTTGGACAATCAATTAACAAAAATAATTATATAATATCCCCATATAATTTTCAAGGAGATACCATAAAAATTGTTGTCCGAAGAAGGATGCAAGCAGAACAGAAATTTAATGTTTTGGCGTTGATATCAGGAGGAAAGGATAGTATTTTCAACATTATGAAATGTGTGCAGGCGGGACATAATATCGTAGCTGTAGCCAATCTTTACCCCCCTGAAATGGGAAAAGAAATAGATAGTTATATGTATCAAAGTGTGGGTGGACAATTAGTGGAAAACATCGCAGAAGCATTGGAGAAGCCTCTATATCGCAAGTGAATTTTTATATTGTGAGAAATTTTTAAATTGCAAATCATTAGGGAAATTAGCGGGAAGCCAATTGTTTTGGATTTGGAATATAAAGGAAGTGATGAAGAGAAAAAGTTGGACGAGGTTGAGAATTTATATGATTTGATCAAAGAGGTGAAGGAGAAACATCCGGAGATCAATGCCATATCATCCGGTGCAATAGCTTCCACCTATCAAAAACTCCGAGTAGAAGACATGTATACTTATGAAAATAATAATCATTGTTATTCTTTAATAAAATAGATGCAAAAGACTCAATTTGACCTCATTGGCTTATTTATGGAATAGGGATCAAAAGGAGCTTTTGAAGGAGATGATCGACAATAAGATGCATTGTATTATTATAAAAACTGCTTGTTATGGCCTTCAACCAGAGAAATGCCTCGGGAAAACTATTGAAGAGCTTTATCCGATGCTATTGGAATTAGTATTGAACTTACATGATTTATTTTATTAATCGAAATGTTAAAATAGAGTGAAACCCATCAAATTAACGTCTGTGGTGAAGGAGGGGAATATGAAACATTGACTTTGGATTGTCCTTTATATAAGAAACGGATCGTTTTGTAAGATTTTAATTTACAAGGAGTCCTATTTCGTTTATTAGAAAATCTTATGATGTAATCGAGCATTCAAACGACAAATATGCCCCTGTTCATTATTTAAAGATCAAGGAGTCCTGTTTAGAGCCTAAAAATTAACGTGAAAACAGAAAAATATAAAAGGGTTTTTTATTAATTTTGATAAAATTTTATTTAAAAACAAGGTTCTTTGCCCTCAGAGAATCATTCTAAATAAAATTTAATCCATGTTATAAAAGCCAACTCTCTTCCCCTAAACTCATAATTTATTTTAAAATTTCCCTATTAATTTTATCATCGATGACTAAGAATCTCTTGATTTTGTCCCTCGTTTTCCTCGCAATTTCCACTGTCTACAGCACCACTAACATCCCATGTTTTTGTCCAATGGTGTATTTTCCGGTTTGTTCTTATAATGGCCAAGAATTCTCAACATTTTCCAATGAATGTTTTGGTCATTGTGCCAATTACACAATGGTTTATGCTGGAGAATGTAAGACTAACAATACTCTGCAATCGTTAGATTGTTTGGACCAATGTGGCAAGAATTTGAGCTGGGTTTGTGCTAGAAAAGAAAATGATACCGTTTCCGTCCCCAGCCCTTGCTTCGCCAAATGCCAGGGCCTGTCAATCATCAGAAATGGCACCTGCAAGAATAAGAGAGTTCTAGGCGTTGCCTCCTGGATGTCCGGTGTTGTGAATTCTATTTCAAATGCCATTAATAAAACTGACCAAGCCATTGTAAATGCCGCCAACAAAACAGCTCAAGCAGTCGCCACTGCAGTAAACAAAACAGAGCAAGTCGTCGACAGTGCCGCGAACAAAACCGCACAAGCACTTATTAACGCAGCGAACAAAACCGGACAAGCCATCGTGAATGCTGTCAACAAAACTGAGCAGGCATTAGATAATGCTGTCAACAAAACTGAACAGGCATTAGATAATGCTGGACAGGCGATCAAGAACGCTATCAACACGGTTGTGTCAATTTTGACTCAAAGAATCAGAAAGGCTGAGGAAGATTTCGAGAATTGCACTTGTCACGTTGTTGATAAAGTGGAAGATGCAGTGGAACAACAACTTGATGATTGGGAAGCCAAGGCCAAGGCTGATGCTGCCTTGTTGAAAAATAAGACCGAAGCATTTTGGGACCAAACCAAAGATGGGTTCATTGCAGTGGAAGAAAAAGTAGCTGGATGGTTCGATAAAACTGCTGAAGGCATTGCTAATGAGACCATTTTGATTTGGGCATTGACCAGAGATTCCATTCAGAAGGATGTCAATTGGTTTAAAAATGTGATCCTATGCAGTAATTGCACAAATGATTATAATCCTGTATGTGTTCATTGCGAGACTGGAGATCAGGCCACTTTCTTGAATCAATGCTGGGCCAATTGTGGGGGTTTACCAATCATGTATGCTGGCAAATGCATGAGAATGAATGATACTGATGGTGGTGAAGCGTTTATTGTCAGCGATGTTTAAAAATTGGATTTGAACTTAACTAAAAAACGAAAAATTAAACCAAAAATAAATTGTTTTTTAAAAAAAGTTAGGATTTAGTTAAATTAGCTTTTTTTTGTTTGATATTGGATTTAAAAATAGAAAATTGTGAATTATCAGGCATTTTTTTAAACTAGGCAAAGTCTGCAAAACATATTTATTTTTGTGTGGATAAGAAAAAAATGAGTTTGTATTTTCATTTTGGACTTTTCCTTTTTTAAATCTTATTGACCAAGATATTTTTTTCGAAATTTCAATTTTATCTTATTATTTTTTTTTCAAAATTATATAATTTTTTAAGAAAGCAGTTTGATCAACTTCATATCAATTTTATTAGGTTTGTTTATGTTTATTTGAACTAAATTCTTAACAACTTCCAAAGAATCTTTTTCCACTTTTTCTTCTTTGAAGATCTCTCTTGATAAAATGAATAATTGCTGGAAATCTGATGTTTTTCTTGCATAAGATGGACAAATCTTAGGGTTTGGCAAAAAAGAGAACAATTTTATCTGATTTTCATTAAAATTCACAATTTTCATTTTTTCAAAATCCTGATTCAACTTAAAGATAAAATTCAAATTGGTAATTTTGAAATATTCTTCCTCAAATTTTAAAGCTGTTATTTCATTTGGGTTTAGGGAGAATTTAAAAAGCAGCTTGAACTTTATTTTTAAATACTTGAAACTATGGAGATCTTTTAAAGGGTGGGGTTTATTATTCTTCTTTTCTATTGCATTTTTGAAGTCAGACAATTCGAAAAAACAACTTTGTTTTTCTTTTTTTGGTTCAAGTTTTTCATTTTCGTTCAAAGTCTTTTGATCGCTTTGTTTGTTTGCTGCTGGAATTACATTTGCTATCTCAATATCATTGTTAGTAATATGATTGTTCTCCGGGCTTTCACTTTTAATTAAATTATGAGATTTTATGGTTATTTTAGTATCATTATCAGAATCAGACTCATAATCATAAAGATCCATCATTAAATATCTTATAAAGGCTAACCTTTGTTCAATTTTTAACAGGAAAAAACATATCAAAATCAAGAAATTAGCACTTCCAGATAAATTAGCTAAGACTTGGTCGATTTTTTGATATTTTCTAGTGTTTTGAAGTAAATTGTTGCTTGACCAAAATACCATCCAAGCAATTGGGATTGTACTAGATTTTTCAGCATTTAGCGTAAAATCGGTTGAAATGTAATCTCTAACAAATGTTTCGCTATATTTTGGATTATCCATTATAAATGTGTCATCATCAGAAAATTCGGCTTTTTTTATAAAAATACTCATGGTTTTAGACATATTGGAATCTAGCCATAGGGATTCTACGAAAAAAGAACTTGAATTGGGTTTGCATAATCATTAAAATCAAAATTGTTATTTTGATAACCAATACCCAAACATTTGCCAGCAAAGAAATCTTCCATTTCCTGTTCGGATTTGCATGTGATATTGGAATTTGGGCTACATTTTAAGACTTGAACATAAAAATAGCTTGTTGTATAATCTCCGATATATCCTTCAATTCTTAAATCATCATTCACACAATAACCTTGGGGATATGAATTAAAGCACTCATGAAACTCCTTTGTTACATTTGATATATTTGTTGTTTTGAAACAGGGTCGTAATTAATGTCCAACTGAATTACTTCAATAGAAAACATTGTTGGATCGATAGCATAAAGCCCAAGACTTTTATCAAAAATTCCGAATGCCATATGGAATTCTGAAGGCGTCAAATCGATTTTTGGTCTAGGGGAAATTGATTTATCTTGAGAGATTACTGAGGGGTTAGTTTTTAAGATCATATCACTCCGAAAAAATAAAACGACCAGAATAGCAATTACGGCTTCTACTTCTTCTCGTTGTATGTTCATAGTTTTATTTCTATATTTGCTTAGATTTAAAAGTCTTTTTAATTAATCCAAATAAAGAAGCCCTAAAAAAAGCAAAATTTTCTTAATTTAGTTAAGTTCAATTTTTTCGATTCTTTTCTCATTAATTTTGTTTCCTTCTTTTTTTGAAGGCAATTATTATGATTTCTTTGATATTATGATTCTTTTAAAAAATAGCCTAAAAAACAAAGCCTGAAAAATGATAAAATTCATGAGAGTTATAAACTTAGATTACGAATTTTAAAATTCCCATTAATGCTTAAAAACAGAAAAAAAAGCCAAAACCCCAGACCAAATCGAAGACCAAGGAATTCGAGAAAAAGACGGCGAACAACTACGCGGCGACAACCTCAACTATAATTCCTCCATTGAAAAAGGATTCGCAATATTTGCAGAATTTGGTCAACTTGCAAGTGTGATGTGGCAAATACCAGGAATACAAGTTATTTTGACAAAATATACACTTTAAATGATTGCGTGTTAATTCGGAATTTTGACAACAAGAACCTTGATGATGTGGGTCAGATCACTAAAAATCATGAAGATCGCAACCGACGAGCAGTTTTTGATTTGATTGAAGTGCAATGGTATAATCATTAAAGTTTTTATTTATTTTTCAGGTGTGTTTAATTTGCGTTTTCTTTAGGTACTACAACAAAACTGATTTACTTCCTGCTCGAAGACGGCGATCTCTTTCACGACGTTGTTCCTTTCCAGCCAAATGACCCACGCTTTCGCGAAAGACATCAAAGACCCGATCGACAAATTTACAATTTCCAGTTTATTTCAGGAAGAATTCACTCAGAATTTGGAGAAGATTTTGTTTCAATCAGATCTGGGAGAAGAAATAATTTTAGCGAAAAATACAAGGGAAAAACAGCAAAAATTAATCAAGAAAAAGAAATCAATATAAAGGAGATAAAGCCTGGAAATACGTTAAATTGTTTAATTTTTGTTTATTTATATTTAGCATTTAAGAATTTTCTTTAAATTATCCAAATCCTTTTTGGAAAGCAAGGATGCAGCATATTGCATTAGAATCTTCACCTTTCTATAAATAGTTTAATTTTTTTAAAAATATTACTTCATTGAAGAAGGCTTGTATTTATTTTTCCCTTCACTTAAGGAATCGAAAAGTCTATGAAAATAATCCAGTTTCCAACCTTCACTCTTATTCTCATCCTGCAAAACAGTCGGTCTTTAAGAAATTCATGGCTTTTGAATATGATGAAGATATAGGAGGGTTATGTGGTATGATGCTTCCGAAGGTTCCTGTAATTTATGAGACTTCAGAGTTAGAAGTGATGAACAAGCCTCCTGGGTTCGTGAAACTCTTATTCAATTGTTTTGATATAAAAGCGGCTCAATTGTTTGAATATGCTTTGGGTCATATCATAGATAAATCATTCGAAAGCATTATTGGGTTTATGTATGTGTTGCCTGTTGCTTTTTGCTCGTTTCGCTGGAAAGCGGTATGTCGTGATGAAACCAATGTGGCCTCAAATTTTCTGGATAGTAGTTTTGTAAAAATGGTCATCGATGCAAATTATAAGACTTCCCAGGAGTTTACATTGGAAACAGGGAATCTAGCCCAAGCGGAGGATCAAGTGATAACATTTGACGTGAAAACAAGACGTGGATGCAAGTTTAAAACTAAATATCTACCTGATGCCATTGCCTGGACTGACTCTGTTAAGACCTTTCCTGTGTTAATGAAGCAAAGAAAACGATGGATCAATGGATCTTGGTTTGCCTTCCAATTGTGTTTGGGTGTGTTTTTTGAGAAAATGAACAAGACCTTACATCATCCTTTGAGGAAAACTGCATATTATTGCTTTATGATATATATGATCTGGCAAAACGTCAATCGATACCTCCTAATTTCCTATATTTTTAGTCTGTTCCTTATAATGAGTCAAGAGTTCCTCAATCAATATTATGTGGTTTTCATACCTTTCTTGAATTCTCAAGTATTTTATATGGTTTATTTCCTGGTGTGTCTCTATCTGATGTATTATTACTCTGTGGTTTTTAAAGCAGATCATGGGGTAGGCAAATTCCAAACGATAGCGACTTTTTTCGGCTTTTCTATTCATGTCTTTACTATTCTTCTAGTTATTCGATTATGCCAAACCATTCAAACACAAAACTATGCGGTTCAAGACACAACACATATTGATTTAAGGATCATTTATGTGTTTCTCGGGTTCAATAGCATGTATTATATTGTGCCTTTCTTGATGAATCTCAGGAATTGTGGCTGGGATATCTTGAAATCAGGGGTCGCTTTCTTCTATCATATGCCACTTTATATGGTTTTCTTCCAAATTTATGCTTTTTGCAATATAGATGATTTGACTTGGGGGACCAAAGCCAGAGAAAATCTTGCTCTAGGAGCGAAAATCACTAATAATCGGATAATTAACGCGAAGTTTGTGGGAAAATGGCTTTTGATTAATTTTATCGTGGGATTCTGTATCATGATTTTTGTCAGCAACGCGGCGTTTCGAGTGATTTTCATACTGGTGTTGGGGTTCATGTACACTTTTCTAGCTGCCTTCAAATTCGTCGGATCTTTGGTTTTTAAACTCAAATATGATTTTTATGATTCGAAACATATGAAGAAAAAAGTGGAAGAGAATAAAGAAAAATATAAGGGGGCACAAATTATCTTGAAAGCACTTTGTGAATATCCTCAAATTTTCGACAAGAAGTTAACCGCTGAGCATATCCTTTAAAACGAGTTTGTTTTCATGTGTCAGTTTCAAAAGATGGACGAGAATAATAAAATTGTATTAAATAATAAGAATTGTGTTTTTGTTTTTAGTGAAAAATTTCTTAATTACATTTTACGTTTGGGAATACTATTTTTACTTTTTCTAGTTTAAAAGGAACTAAACCCAAAAAAAATGCAATGATTTCTATTTTCTAACGAAGAATTTTGTTTTTTAAAGCAAATTTCAATAAAAAATTCAACTCTCTAAAAATTCAAAAAATTTTCATTCTATTTAATTAAAATTCAAACCTTTTTTAAACAATTTAAAGGAAAAAAAAACAAAAACTAGAAAAATTCAATATTTATTCAATTTAGGTTTTGTTTAAGGAGTTCTCAGATTAATTAACAAAAACAGATTAACTCAGACTTCTTTTTTTATAAGGCTCATCAAACAAATCAATTACTATAGATATCTTTCATTTCTTTTATCAATTCTTCTAAGCATTCAATGAGTTCAACTTCAATACTGTAATCTTCTTCGTTTTTCTTTATTGCAGTCAACAAAGTTTTTTCTTTATTCAAGACCGATTTAACGTGTTCATCAATTGGAAATTTCGGATTTAGTTTTATAACTTCATAACATGATTTTTTTATTTTTAGAAGAGATTCATTTTTAAAATCTTTCTTCAAAATTACTTCATATTTTTGTTTAGTGTCTCCAAAATTATAGATTGTCTTTGAATGAAAATGGTGACTGAGATTGCACCCGCATTCTTTGCATTGAAATTCGAAAGAATGTAAGAACACGGCTTTGATGAGTCCAAAAAATCCTTTGACAGGGCATTTCTCCATTATTGCACAATTTTGAAGTGACTTATCGCCTTTTACGTTGGTTTCGTTCAATTGACAATCTTCATGACATGTTCTGAAACAAAATTCGCAATTTGTTGAGTGGTAGGATGACACTGATTTTGTTGCCATTTTCATTTTTAATTTGTCACGATTCTTTTGACCCAAAAAATAAAGTTTGAGGTCCCCTAAATAATTTATTTTTCTAATTTGATGAAAATTCATAAAAACAAACCTAAGGAATTGGAGATGGAAAGACTAAAGTCCTTTAATTGTTCACCCAATTTTAATAAAGTCTCAGGAGAAAATCCTGGATTTGAAACTATTCGATTTAAAATTTTTGCGACAGTGTTTCTTAAGATAGCATAATCATTATCTAGAGAACCTTTTACTTCATCATCTTGTTGTTCATAGTCTTTCTGATAATCCAAGCCAAAAACAAAGTTATCCATGCAAAACATATTTTCCTTTGGCACCTTGAAAATTGTATATATTGGTTTGTCAGACTTTCTATCCATTCTTTTCATTTCAGAAACAACATTTGTATAAATGAAAAAAACGTTTGTTAAAGTTTTTCCAGGGGGAATTAACCTAAAAACAAATATTTATGAATAAAATTTTAGACATTTTTTTTTTCTTACCCATCTAACATTTTTTGAACATATACTGTGTAATCAGTAAGTCTTGGAGAACTTCCTCCCCATATTATCAATACAGCATGAATTGAGGTAATTGGCTCTGTAGAGCTGGAGAGAGTATGGAAAAGATCAGCCACATTGTCAATATCTGTTTGTTTTCCAGAGGTATCTCCCAAACCTGGAGTGTCTAAACCTAGAAGCATATATGATTTATCTCCTGACTGAAACTCATATTCGTCAAAAGAACTCGTTTTTGTTTGAGATTGTGAGTCACCGTTCACCTCGACATTTGTTTTATTGCCACTTATTTTGGAAAGAATACTCTTTAAATTTGGGCAATTTGGATAATGACGAAGCAATTTAAAAAAAGTTGATTTTCCGCCTCCAGTTGGACCCAAAACAATCACAACTTTCTTAGTATTTTGGTTCACTGCAAACTCCATTGTTAAAATATGAAAAACAAAAAAATTTGCCCATAATTAATATAAATTTAGTTTCTATGGAAAAAGTTCCATAGAAAATTTGATAGCATATTTTTGAAGAATAATCTAAAGAAAAATTATTAATTTTAATGCTTTTTAATTTATCGAAATATAATTTTATGTAAAAATATTAGAAAATAAATCCTAACAAAGGTAGATTGGCCTACCTTGCAAAAATAAGATTTTTTTTTATATC
>Ga0302186_10002744_pt1 | contig 13355 bp, 7 predicted proteins | sample II_Bog_E1_2_FD_198782 | JGI IMG/M metagenome (GOLD analysis project Ga0302186, IMG submission 198782) | Peat permafrost microbial communities from Stordalen Mire near Abisko, Sweden - II_Bog_E1_1 | ecosystem: Environmental > Terrestrial > Soil > Wetlands > Peat | place: Sweden: Abisko, Stordalen... | reverse complement strand
AGCCACTTATTTTGGAAAAATTGGAATTCCATGCTAATCGATCTCTGCTTTTATGTTATTAGGATTTGCGATAAATAAAAAAACTAAATTCCAAAAAATCATTCCAAGCGAAAAGAATAGAACAGCTAACCCACTAACTTTGCTCAAATCTCTAGGAAATTGAGTCCAGAGACAATTAAGGACCGGAATTGCTCCAAGGCAAAAAGCAACCAGAGGCAATACAATCCAAAATATAGTAAAAGTTATCTTATTGAAAACATAATTTAACACCATTGGAGATAGAATGAAAAGTAAAGCTGCTATGCGAACTGCAGATTTGTAACCTACAAGACGGGCAAAAGGATTTGCAGCAAGTACAGCGAAGCAAGATGGAATCAATCCGAATAGAAGTACAATCGAGTTAGTTGATTCATCTATCTGTAAACCTTGATGTTTGAGGGTTGAGAAAAAATAAATATTGCAACTTCCCCAGATGGCGGCAAGCCCAGTAGCGAACTTGATAAGTAATCCTCCAATCAAAGTAAGTCTGGCTTCCCTATCTGCATTGATAAACATCTTCCACATTTTAAGAATAAGTAATATAGGACAAAATGAAAGTTTACATCATCAAATTAAGAATTAAAAAAATATTTCTGTTCTCAAAGAGCAAAAATTCAGTTAGTGATGAGGTCATTTTTTGTGAATTAAACATAATAAGTATTATCATAGTCTTCTGATGAAGTTAATCAATCGGTTTAGGCTATATTAACTAATTAATAAAGAGAAATTGACAATTTATTTTCGATAATCAATCGGTTGGATCGTCCATTTTCATTTTTCTGTATATCTTAATATTATCCTTTCGATAGATATGAGGCACATGAACTAGCTTATTATTATGAATATCTTGTAAGCGCCTCAGCATTTATCGAAAATATAACTCTATCTATTCATAATTAGGTGGCTGTTTCTAAAATATTTCGGACTGCTGATTATACATGATCTTTTCAATCTTCCGAAAGTATCCTTTCATTATATAACCAAACTATTTCTATTTTTACAACTGAAAGCTAATATTCTTTATTGACAAATTGGATTTAATTAACTATTTTTACATTTCCTCCAACCTTGAGGCTAAAACAGTTGCTTTAATTCCAAATAGATCTCTATCTATTTTCTATACTTGTCTTCCTACTATAATTTCATAGATATTGCTGTGTAAACTTATATTTCTTATTTTTTCTTGAAGAAAAGATTACTTAAAATCATTCATCATCATCATTTAATGATTTTATTTCAATAATTATAATTCAAGCAATTAAAGGAAAATAAATTGTTACGTCATTAAAAAGCAATCAAATAATTGAGAATATGCTTTAAATACCTCCATGACACTTTAGCCTGTTTTAATACTGACCACTTGCTCTCTATTACTTTTTATTTAAAAACGTAGCTCAATTTGATGGACATATTAATGATCTTTTCAGTTAAATTGGCCATCCATTTTAATTATCTTTCATAATCTATTATCTTCTCTTGAAGGGAAGTAATTTGACTATAAAGCATCTTTTTTTAACTCTTAAATTGTTATACATACTTCTTGTTTTCAAATAAATGAAATCTGACTGACTCAAGTTCGTCTCTATCTGTTTCGCTACACTTCTAATCCTTTTTGCCTGTCCTTAAATATTATCTGGTCTATTTCGATCCCATAAGATGTTTTTTGGATATATTATTGAGAGATTTTTTACTTATTTGATTCAATGGTTATGAAATTCTGTTATTGTTATTCACGCCACATGTAGAAGCGATCAATTGCATTTTTAATTACCTTATCTATTTTTATCTCTCCAGCAGCTAAGATTTCAATAGATTTTAATTTATCTAGTTTCTAGTTCTGTGTTTTAGCTCACGATTTTGAGCTTGCAAATTGGCATTTTATATTCTTAATAATTTCATTTCTTCTTGTATAAAATTTAAAGGTGAATTCTAAGTGCGCAAGGGCACTCTAGAATTAAAATGAAGGGAGATACTATTGTCAGAACTACTGCTATCTTCTTCAAATGAGGAAGATCTATCCTCGCTTTGCTTTATGCGATTGCGTTGACAATCTTAACAGTTAGACTAGTCTTATTGTTGTTCTTCGGTTTCTTTGCCCATTTTATGAATTTTATAGTGTGGCTTTTCCATATATAATTTGTGATAATTATAATTTGAATAAAAATCATATCTTTTGATACCCTTGATTAAGTTTCTATAAATGCAACATTTATTTGTTTTATTTTTGCTAATTTCATATTCTTACGATTATGATGACCTTTTCTAAGATTTTACTCAAAATCTAATTTTCAATAAACTAGAATATGCAGTCTAGCTTTTAAATGCGGGTTTACCGATAAATTATAATTATTGTTTAATCAATTACTGATCAGCCCAGTATATCATAATGTTAACAAACCTATCAACAACATTTTTTGTGCTTTTCTTTTTTGCGCCCTTCTATCTTCTCGTTTGTTAATTTAACTTTATCGTTAACTTATACCTCCTTCTCCTTTACGTTTTTATCTTTGTTTTACTATTATTTGACCTCCACTGGCAATTCCTTTTCGTTCTATTACTTTTACTACTACTATTTTGGAGTTTCCTATTGTATCACATCTTTTTCTTATTTTACAATTTTTACAACTGCATCAGTTGCCGGCTTTTCTGTTGAGTGCTCAACTAATCTTAGAAACAGCTATTCCACATTCTCGCCTGTTTTGGCTGAGGTTTAGAAATAAGGTATTTTTATCTTTTGACAGTATTATTTCGCTTATGCTTCAGTCACCTAACGAAATTCTAAATCAATTTTATTTCCTAAAATAAAAATAAAGCCATCTCCCACTTTATTTTAGTTGAAAAGAGTTATCCACATTTCAAGTTCTTCGAAACTACGCTTGGACGTTACATCAAAGACGATCAAAGCGCAATTTGCATCCTTGAGATAGCTGGGAATTAGAGAACGAAAGCGCTATTGGCCTGCAGTGTCCCAAAGTTGAAGTCGATAATTTTTGGCTTTATGACTAATGTTTTTTGCAAGAAAATCAATGCCGACTGTTGGCTATGTTAGTGTGATGATACATTGGATGCTTCGTCAAAGCGATTATGGATATATTTTTATATTATGCTGGATTTGCCGACTGCCTGACAACCCAGAAATACAATCTTGACCTTAGTTTTGCCAGCCATGGTGCTTATGGAGTGATTCATCACTTTTATTATTGAATATATTATATTATGGAGCAAAAGCATATCCTCATATTTAATCGGATGCAAGATACGACCTAATTGAATAAAATAAGCTTTGAAGGTAATTATGTTATTTTTTCATTATTTAATAACGAAATATTTACAAAAACCCAAATTATTGTCCGTCCACTTATTCTACTGTAGAAATTAATCATTAGTATTATTGGATCTTTAAAATATTGCAAGATTAATATGAGCTAATTATGATAATTAATTAATTCCAATAACTATTTTTATCATTCACGTCGTCCAGCAAATTTAATGAATATCTGTTTTGGTATACCTCACTCCACAAATTGGACATTTCCTATTTCTATTCGCGGTAGTATCTTCAATGCATTTCTTACAGAAAATATGAGGACATGTTTTTAAAACAACTTCCTTTATCCTTCCAGCTCCGCATATACACATAATCTTGGACTTGTACTCTTCCATTTCCATATTTAATACTTCATACTCTGTCTTCTCCTCAATAGCCTTCATTTTTGATTTAAGTCTATTAATCTCAATATTCTTTTTTTATTTGTCTGAGTTCAGCTTTTAAATGCTTTGATCTTTCTCCGACAGTTTTAACTCCATCTACTGTTTATCTCTTTCTCTTTCCTTCAGTTACATCTTTATTTGAGAAGCCTTTTATCTTTCCCCACAGATAAACTACTGAAACTTTCTTTATATTTATAGCTCTTTCTCTTTTGTAGATTTTACTTCCTCTTCAATTTTTTCAAGAATCTTCAGTCTCTCTTCAAGTTTACTGCGAGTCTCAAGTTCGTTCTTCAATTTGATGTTTAAAATATTTTTCTCCTGCTACGATTAAATTTTAAACTTATAGTTCTCCTCGAACAGATTGAGAAGTTATTTATCTATCTTTTCCATAAAAGATTGAAACTTATCCAGTTTCTCTTTGGTCTGTGTATAAATAGTTTCAGTTTAGCTCAAGGCGTTTTTAAATATGTCCTCTAGCTTTACCTTTTGGTTGATTTACTTGTCTTTCTTCCTCAGCATTTCTTACATTGACTTGATCTTTTTGTCTCTCGTTTTTACATAATCAACGAACTCATCCCATATCTTTTTCATTTTGTCAGTTTCTTACGACTGAGATTGGTTTTTGAACATGTCATTGACTTTCACTTCCAGTTCACTGAATTTACTGTGTCTAAATTACATGTTCTCGATGTTCTTTAGCTGTCTATCATGCAGTTCATTTATCTTTCTGTTCATATCATCGTTTTCCTTCTTAAGGGAAGTCATTTGCTCCTTTACTTGAGTTAAATTATTTTATTTTTACTTACTTCTTTGACTAATCACTCCGAACAGAGTTTTTAGTTCTCCAATTTATCCTAAAACCTCACTCTTAAAATTTGTCAAAGACCTGAAGTCGGGAGTGATCGTATTTTAGGCATGCCTACTTGCCACTGAACCAGAGTTTCCACTTCTTTAATATTTTTTCTTCAATTAATCGAGTTCCTCTAAATGCAAACGCTCAACCTAATTCAGATATTAGTAGCTTTTATTGAGCCGTAAAACCAAATCATTCGTATAGTCCATCAAATCCCTAAACTGATTTTTGAGGTGCAAAAATACCGGAGATTGCAATATGATTTCATCAGACAGCTTGCTTTGAAGTTTTAGTTTTTAAAATTTAGAAAGGATTTGCACGTTTCTCTGCAAGAGGAGCTATTTTTATATTTGGACGTCCTCAAAATTTTTGATTTTCTATTTCAAGATTTAGTCAGACTCTTATACCATCTTTTATGAAGCAGATTTTTGGGTTATTAATGCTTTATTCTTAAGGCTTTATTCCCAAACTTTGCTGAAATATTGTAAATGTGCTCCTCCACAAAGGCATTCTATATTTGATTCATTCTAGATAATGAAGTCAACATTTTGAGCTTTATAGTCGACCATGTAGCTAATCTTTCTGCTTTGTTTGCTATTGATGTCCTTTAACTCTTAAATCTCCTTAGATTTCAGCAAGATAATGCCATCTAACAGTTTATGCTGGTAACTGTCCTCATAAACCTTCAAACTATTTTTCAACTGAATCATAAACGGCTAAAACTCTTTGATCTTTTGCCTATTTTAGATTTCCTTGGCCATCAACTGCCGAACAAACTGTTGCATATCCCCTTGCTTAAGTTTGTCGTTCATGAAACCGATGTATTCTTCATTAAATTTGAAGAAAGTTTCAATGAATTCCATAAAAAATAGATTGTAGTTATTGATAAAGGAAGCAAGACGAGTTTTAGCATCGAGTGTAACTGTTTCCGAGTGGCCTTAGTTGGTAATCTTGCCTCCTAAATTATCAATAATATCCTCAAAAGCCTTGAAATGACTGGTGTATTTACTAATAAGTGCTTTCGAGTTAGGATCTGATTTCTTACGCATAAGATTAAACAGAGCCTCTTCATTGTTGGTTATGATTTTCCAAGCCGCGCTAATGGAGGCAAACACATCTGAAAGATTTTGCACCCAGCAGTTAAGATCTTGATTTTTCCTGTTGAGCTATTGATTTTCGCGGCGGTAGGTCTGCAATTTCAGGGACATTTCTGTATTCTGCTTAACCAGCAGCCTAACCTAAAACTCTTGATTGTTCATTAGTTGAATAAACTAAATATGAGAGTGTAAATACAATTCGATGTTTAAATAAGCAAACTTATATACCTCGTGTGGACTCATAATTACTATTCATTTTTAGCTTCCTTATGATTTCCAACAGAATATGTTAGCAAAAAATAACAATCAATTAAAGAAGTTAATTTACAGGCAATTAATATAATTTTAACGAATTTGGCAATGATCACCAGGCATAGATAGGCTGAATTAAAGACAGGGCAACAAATTGTCTAGAATAAGGAGAAGGAGCCTAAGCAGCCAGCTGTTAAGAAAAACAGAAAGCGGGTTACTTCAATAATAGCGGGTCCAATCAAGTAAATCTAAAGCAAGATCATCCTTCGAAACCATGAACTTATTCAGCGAACTTTTACTTTGTTTAGTCAAGCCCATACAGTTTTTAAATTAAAATTTGACACTCTCTTTCTAGCCTATTCAATTTATTGCAAATGTCTTTAAGCGCCATTATCTTCAAAATTGCCTCAAAGCCATCAATAATTAATTCCATAAAAATACCTGCCAATTGTGTGTCTTTATCTTTCAATTAAATACTCCGAAATATACCCTCCAAGGTTAAAACATCTTCTTCCATTCATGAAACTATAATGCTAGCTGAGACAGTATTGCAATTGGGAGAAAATGATTTTATAACAGCTCCACTGTAACTTGAAGATGGAAAGTCCCAAAACAATAATTGATCAGCTTCTAAAGTAACATCCTCTTGAGACACATTATCATGCTTATTACCTTGCTGAAGTTGCCATTGTGTAGGGAACATTATTGGATAATTTCAGTTGGAAATAAATTTGCGTGGCAATTGTGTATATCATTCGTCCAATGAAATAAATGATGCATAAAATTGAAAAATTTCATGAAGTAGAAATGGAAAAAATCACTATTTGCTCGAAAGCAATTGTCTTCGGTGCAATTAATAATTTCAGCCAAAATAGTTTTGTCTTTAGGAAATATCAGCACGACAGATATCTAAAAGTTTCACAGAATCCCTTCGTTGTAGCCGGCCCTTCCAAATGAATCATTGCTGATTTGAAATAGTTTTATGATAAGGATCATTCCAATCTAAAAAAATTAATACAACTAAAATTAACAATATTATAGGAAAGCATCATTTACCATCAAAATTTATCTTTCTTTTTAAAATTCATTTCCTACATTTGGCTGTCATTAATTGATAGATCCGATATGCTGTTTATGTTTCTCAGCTAGACGTGGGATACTTCCTCCTAACACTCACAAATTGATGTTGACCCTTGAATATATTTTAATCCAATCTATTAGTTTCTTTTCATGTTATTAATTAGGATCTCGAGAAGTAGCGGATACATGTTGGACTCCAAAAATTTAGCTGGATAATCGTTGCCTGCTGACAGTGCCATAATCTTTTTGATGCATTATTAGTTTTATTTCTGAAAGAGGCCAAAACAGATCAGTTTAGTTATCCATCCTTGCATCTACATTTCTAATGTGTTTGCTCTAAAATCTTCCTCATGGAGCAGTGAGTCTTCGTTCATGATTCTTTTGCCAATCTTTTGGTCGGAAATATCTATTTAATCAATGCTAATCTAATCCTATTTTAATGCAATGATGGAATGCTCTTGCCGAAGTTGAATTTATTCAACTATTTCATGAATGCTTTCCTCTATCCCTTTATTATGTCTACTGTTTAATAGTAATTTATAAAGGCATTTCTGCAATCCTTCCACTTGATTATTCAACTTTGATTGATTAGTTTGAAATATTGTTTGGGCATTCGACAAACTCTTCATGGCATTTTCTATAATCTATTTATAGGTTTGCTCCTTTCTTCCAAATTAATTTTTCATCGATAATATTTTACGATTGAACTCACTTTCCTGAATGCGTAACTTTTCAGTAGTTTAGTTTATTATTTTCTTAATTTCTAACTCTTTTTACTATCTATATTTTTCCAGTGTCTCTTTGATAGAACATATGGATTGCTCACTATTCTCTTTGTTACTCAAAAAATATTGATGGATTATTTTTATCAGCTTGTGCAGTTACTTCAACTCAATTTCGTCGAAAAGGTATGCCTTATCTTTTAAATGATTGCGAAGACTTATTTTAATAAATTAAAGGTAGCGTGAAATCCTTTAAAGATCAAGATTGGGCTGTAGATCGGCAGAACAGACGCTTTATTGATGTTTGCTGGAGACAGAGCACCGCTTAGATATATTCATAAATTAAATCTGTGTTATTATTTGTTATTGTTATCAATGGCAGTTAAATTTTAATTTTAAATGTCTTGAAATTAATCCAGACTTGATGAAGATGGAATATTATCTCTGATGGACCTTCTTAAACAATCACTTGATAAATTTCTTTTCATTTATATTTAATGAGCACATTGTTCCAAAATGGTTGGAATAGCATTGAATTATTAAACGAGCGCTTTGATGTATTTTTTAGCACTTATTGATTTTAATTAATAAAATTGCTTATCGAAATAATAAAGAATCAAGAATAGCCAATCAATGTAGAATATACTCAAATAGTGCCTCGAGCTCCATTATAAGTACTATACTTCTTCAGGGCGGTGCTAAATTTGTGATGGTTATATTTTTCCAGCTTTATTTTCTTCCTTTCTATTTAGTGTTTCTTCTCCCAAGCGATTCTGTTCACAATCCTATCAAATTCATCAAATTTCTAAGTTCCGTTATCCATAAGCATCTCAATACCAGCCGTCAATGTTATTCCATATTTGTTTTTTTCATTAATAATCTCCTCCAATTTCAGGTCATCCTAACTTACTTTCATATTCGATACTTGTTTATAGCTTTGCCGTGAGGTTTTATTTTCCTGGGGCTTTCTAAAATGACTTTGGGCTGTCTGGACGCTACGAGGTCTATGAGTATCCATTGTAGTATTTGTGAGACCTTTTTTAATGAGACTTCGAATCAATACTTATCTAGGTAGTTGATGCTTTTTAAAGTGAGACTATTTCTAATCAGTTTCGACAGATCCCATTTTGAATAGCCTGAAGTGCAACTCCCTATTTACCAGTGCGACTCTGTTTATCATATCTATTTTTGTGAAATATTATAAAGAAGGCAATGATCAGTTGCATAACACTGGTATCAGAATAGAACCTTCAAAAATAGAATGAATCCAAGGATAAATATAAATACTGATTGATGGATGAAATAATTGCAGTTGTATTTTGTCTTAATAATAAACCTAAAGTAACTATATTTTTAAATATAAATCGAATATTTAGGAATGAAAAATAATCAGTATAGAATCAAAAACCCTAATCATATTGCCAGTGTCGCCAAACTTAGAAAAAAAGATTAAATCACTGGATAATTTATTTAAAATCCTCGCTCCTCTTCTCCTTTGCCAAATCTAGAACTTCATTAAAACAATCCTGTTGTCCCTCCCTCTCAGAATTAAAAAAATGATACTCTCAACTCGATGAATGACTTTTTTAATAGCTTTAAGAAGCTCCTTTTCAATTTTGATCACCGTGGAAAAGACTCTGATAAAAGGGATGATTTGGAAGTGCGTGATAGACATTATATTCTTAAAATTCCTGAAGGAGGCTCCTATATTTAGAAGAAAGAGAGTATTAAGAAATGGGTTGACAAGATGGTGTCCAATATAGTTTCAATTGCTTTTAACTACTACTCCAACGATCAAATGACTTACTAGCAAGCTAAAATATATTGTTCAGAAAATATTCTAAAAAACATCGCAGCTCTCAATCATAAATATCGACTCAGAGTAGGTGAACTGAATTAGATCGATGATTATATCAGAGACTAAGTCTTTGGCTACCTGTTAAAAAAATATCCAATGGCTGAAAGTATTGTTATAAGCAGACCGTTGGAAGCTGCTGCTGCTAGAGCTCCTGATGAAACTGAGAAACTTTCTAATGATTTCTTAAATTATGGCACAATTCGCTTCGAGTTGAGAGAAAGCTAAAACTATGACGATTTGATCAAGTAACTTGTGAATGAGATCATTTACCGGATGAACTTAGAATCAAAAATTGTACCTAACTTAACAAACTTCAGTGCTTTTCAAAAGACAATGTCTAGAATGTTTGAGTTAGTGGAAGACAAAGAGTGGATGTAGTTAAAAACAACAGATTAAATAGCCCATACTCAATAACTTTTCAGCAAATTAGTATAGGACCATGCAGAGGAATCATTCGGACAGAAGAATTTCAGTTTAGATGAGGATATTGAAAACAAAAAAAGGGAATATCGTGAGAAAGTAAAAGAGTACACCAGCTTTCTCATTGGTCGAAAGATATCTGAGCATGTAAACGGTTTTTCTGATGAATAACTCAAAATGAAGAACATTTAAGTCAAGAGTCCAGGAATTTTAAGAATTATGACGAAATGGTGCGAAGAATTATGGGAAAAATTTATACCTAAAAACTACTATCTTAATAAAACAGAAGATTTCAAACTTATCAGCGGAGAGATCAAATCACTCTCGCCATAAATGAGGAGTCAGCTTGACAAGCTGATGCAGGTCTAGAAGGCTGAGATAAAACGCTTTATGGCCAAAATCATTAAAGAAAATTACGAAGTACAACTCAATCTACTCAATCAACTTCTATAAAACAGTGAACAATAATTTTGGGAAGAAGATTTGGAAAAGATTAGTGGTAAATTCTCAGTTCTTGTCGGAAAAAGCCTCGAGAAATGGGTGGTTAGGTATCTAAATCGACTTATTCATGGTCTTCTTAGAGTTGCTCATCAGTTTCATTAGCAGTGCTTAATTTCAGAATGGCTATCTCCCCCCAATCTTATTACTTTTCGCATCGGTGATCTTCTAAGATGCAAATGCGCTTCTGGTTAACGCTAAATTCTTCGTATTTTCCAATAGATTAAATGCCTCAGTGATCAAAAGCCTTAAGTAATGAAGATAATTCGAATTAAAAACAGACTAAATTTGGGGACAAACGATATTTTGATAAACGTCCGCTTTAGTGACCTTGTTGTTTGTGAAATTCAGTTGGCAGTTAATACTCGAAAATCTAAATTTATCAAGTCATCCAATAGTCTTAACCATTACCTTTACGAGGTTCAACGTTCCTTATTTGGACCAGTGAATGAATTATGTAGCATTTGGAGGAGTCTTGATGTGCGTTCTTCCCACTACAATAAAAATATTGCCCATGAGTTAGGTGAGGCTCGAGTCGCTGAGCATAAATGCGAGACCCATAATAGGTCTTTTTAGTTCGAAGTATTCGACAATCCATTTATCTGTAATATCTGCAACAGCACTTACTCCGAGAATACTTTAATATTAAAACATTTAAAGTGTTCTGAGTGTGCCTTTTGGAAGTGTGGTAAGTGTCAAATCCATCTAACTTCTGCTAAGTAGCTAGCTGACCAAATTATTTAGGATCCAAAACTTCGACCTTATTGCACAAAAAAATATGAAAAAAAATTTGATAACGAAGAGTTACCATCTTATGGAATTGCGATTAGAATGAACGATACTTAGAATAAAAAGCCCTCGGTTTTTAAAAAAATATTAGTCAGAGGAGTAAACTATCTCTTTACTCTTGAAAAAAATACAATTGTTCTCTTGATTAAACTTATCAATGAAAAAATAGAAAGGAATTTCCTCAATGAATTTATAATTTACGAGGTGAGTGAATTGGAAGGGAGAAACTTAATATAGTTGAATGAATTAAGGGTTCGTCAAGAATATTTTTTGATTTCACACGTGGCTGATTGCTACAAGTAACGTAAAAAAAGTATCAACTTGTAGAATTAACCAGTGACGACTGAAATTTGTTCAACAATCTTTCAAGGCACTGCAAGTGAAAGATAAAATATTACAAATCTTCAATTAAAAAACGTGAATATTAAATAAATAAAGCCTTTGAATGATTTATTTCCAGCTTTAGAAAAGCTTTAATTGCAGGAAAACCATAATCTAATGTAATTTAGTTGTCTAAATAATTTTAAAGGATTAAAGAGTCTTAGTATAAGACATATGCTTCACCTGCAATCGATTCCTCTCTAGATCTTTTAATTAAAAGATCTATAAATACTATAATTGAAGGACAATGATTTTTAAACTATCCCAGAATAGATACAAAACCTTACTCGTCTGAAAGAGTTTAATCTGTCTCGCTTTGATAGTGCATAGTTCCAGAAGAGCATCCGCATCTTACCGGAGGGGTTATATAAATTGGTGTCTCTTTAAAAATTAGACGTGAGTTTTCAATTTATATGCTAACTTCATTAAGATATCGGGAATTTAAGGCATCTAAAGGTTTTGAATATTAGACGTAATTACATTTCGATACTTCCTGATTCAATCAATCAACTGACATAACTATAATTCTTCGATTTCTCTGAAAACCCAGTTGAGAAACTACCACAAAAAATGGGAAATTTAAAAAAATTGCAAAGGTTTTAACTTAAACAATTTGGAAGAGATTTCATAAACATCATGGGAAATTAAATATATCGATCTTAGATAGAATAACTTCCAGAAGATTTAGAGGAGATATAAAATCTTGCAATTCTCGATATTCATTCATAGAATTTGCACAGGCTTCCGCCCATGAAAAAATGCTCCAATTTATAAGATATCAATCTGATACGATGCAGCCTTGAAGTATTGCCTGAACTAGGTAACTGTTCTAAACTAAAAAAAATAAACCTTAAACAGCAAATGAATAGCGATTAAAATCTTCAATTGAAGCATCTTCCTTAGTAGTTTATTGCCAAATTATCAAATCTCTAGTATTTTTGCGTTTCCTTTAACAGTCTGTAAGATTTACCTCATAGTCTTGGAAATCTTACTAAATTAACATAAATAAGCCTTGAGTATAACAACATTGTTTCCTTGCCTGAATAAATAGGCTTGTGCATTTCTCTAAACAAAATAAATCTTTGGCACAACAAACTCACAAAATTACCTTCATCAATTAGTAACCTTCATAAACTGTAAAGTCTGATTTTATACGAAAACGAAATCGTCGAATTCTCTGAAAGTCTCACAAAATGTATAAACCTCCGTTCTCTAAATCTGAGTAGTAATAAAATATAATTTTTGCCTGAAAATATAAAGAATTTGACAAACATGTAAAATTTGAATTTATCGGACAACTTAATTGAGATGATTCCCACATAATTCAAGTTTATGAAGATGATAAAAGTTAACAGTCTGCGTTTAGATAACAATCCGATTTATTTCATCGGTTGTCCAGAATTTATTGCGGAAGTGGGAACTGAGGGAACTATTTACATCAATAATAACTTTTTATCTAATGATTTTTATATGAGGAGCAACTCATTACCCTTCAATCATCTCAGTTCAAATATCAAATACGCCTCTGCAATGAAAATTATGAACATAAACGGTAACCATTTCAAGGAATTGCCTCAAGAGATGAGATAGTTATATAATTTATAATAAATTAGATTTGACGACAATAAATTTGAAATATTTCCGACTGCCATCAC
>Ga0302186_10002743_pt1 | contig 13357 bp, 16 predicted proteins | sample II_Bog_E1_2_FD_198782 | JGI IMG/M metagenome (GOLD analysis project Ga0302186, IMG submission 198782) | Peat permafrost microbial communities from Stordalen Mire near Abisko, Sweden - II_Bog_E1_1 | ecosystem: Environmental > Terrestrial > Soil > Wetlands > Peat | place: Sweden: Abisko... | reverse complement strand
AAATGATCTTTAATCACCTGCAAATTCTTATTTATGGCATTATGAATACCTTTCTCAAAGTCACATAACACATATTTCATTCAATGAGGTGTTCATGTTTTCAGCATATCCTTTCAAAAATTGGAAAACATCATCGTAATTCTTTTCGAATTTTGAGTCATAAACATATAACAGCAAGGAAACCAGGTTTTAAAGTTCTAATCGTAAGCTAAATATTCATCATTTGATAAAACTTTGCTGGAGCTTGCTTTATTATATTTTTTATTTCATTTCCAAGTATCCCCTCAATTTTCGATTGAAGCGTCAATAATATCGTGTTTTTGTATATCAACAGCTTTTCCTTTTGATTTCCTTTGCTTTTGGTGAGATTATTCGACCCAACGGATAATTTAAAGAATTTAACTATTTCAATAAAAAAAATCAAATTTATTATTTTTTTAAAGATTTTTTACAAAGTTGGGATGCCAAATTTGGTAAGTTGAGGTCCAATTTATCTCTTAAAAAGATATTCAATTGCGTTTCAGTGAGATTTTCGTTATTTTCAGAATAAAAGTTCAGAAGTTTTCCAATGTTTCCCATCGAATGAACTGGAAAATTTATCTCCGAAAGCAAAAAACTTAGAAATCCGAAATGACAAACTGATATTTTGAATTTTTTCTTAAAACAAATAAATAAGTCTTTTATAATATTTATGACATCAAACCTCCTTTATAATTTCTTTCATTAATTCATACACCATTCGAAGTGATTCTGCCTCATATAAATTGTCATCTTCTTCTAAAACTTCTTCAGAGAAATAAATCAAATCAAAAGCACACATATATTCTTCTGAATTTTTAGCTTTTTTTGGGTTTTGGACTAAAACCTTATCAATGGTATATCTTTTTTGAAGGCTTGTGAATTTATCACTAATGAAACTATAATATTTTAATGAAAAAATCATTTTTTTTTTGAATTTACCAAACCCAAGGTTGCAAAAGATTATCTGGCATCTCGAAAAGAGCCCCTTGAGGGTTTAGAAGCATTATTTTCTTTTTTCTTAAATCAAAAACAGAGAAATTCATTTTCTTTAACAAAAGAATCTGATTGTTGTTAGTGAGATTTGTGTAATCATAGAAAAAAAGGTCATCACATAAAGGAACTTCATCATAAATCTATTATTATTTAATTTATAACAGTAATAATAATATTGTGACATCTATTCTATCTATGTCATTTTTGCAAAAAAAGGCATCAATCATATCGAAAATATGTTTTCTCGCTGGTGTTATCGGACATGGTTTAATAAGGTCTTCGTTTCTGCAATTTCTTGATATGAAAAGATGAGGAATCAATTTGTTCCTAATGAAACTGTTGGGATATGCTTTGAGAATTTCCTGGCTTGAAAATTCCACAAGCCTTTTAAAAAAATTCATTTAATATATAAAAAGTTATTATTTTTTATAAACATATCAAAAACTTCAACGGCTGAGGGTCTTGTTTTTGGGTCATGACTAATTAATTTATTGATGATATTTTTGATCTATTTTATTTTATCAGATGAAAAGACTTTCATTGAAAAAAAAACCTGTGAATAATCCCCATCACCTTCTTTATCAAAATCTTTAGGGAAAGTCCCTTTATCTCTCAACTCCATCAAAACCTTATATCTTTGCATATCTGATCTCATTTTATAGAAAATCTCAAATACTATCAGTCCAAACGAAAAAAGATCAATCTATTTATTCTTTTATCTAAATTTTAAGATCAAATTCACCTTTTCATTATATTTTCCAGCAATTTGTTGTTCAGGACTTGCATAAAGTGGGGTTCCTATACCTTTCGACAAGGTCTGGAAATGATCTTTGACTGAATCCTTGGAAATACTTTTGGTTTCTTCCACAATAAACTCCTTTTTTTCTTTTTTTGTTGCTAGACCGAAATCACCTAATTTCACTTTAAAATCTTTATCTAGGAAAATGTTTGAGGGTTTCAAATCCCTATGGATCATGTTTTGCTCATGAATGTAGATTAAAGCATCTAGAATCTGAGAAATTAGATCCATCTTTTCTTTCCAGGTGAGCACCTTTTCTGAATTCAAACAATGTTGCAAAGTCAACCCCTCACAAAATTCCATTTGAATGAAAAGAATTTTTTTGAAGTTTTTGTCTAGTTTGTTAGGCTGCCATTGTTTTTGTACAACTTTCTTTGAAGATTTTGGGGTTTTTGATTTAGTTTTTATTCTGCCTGCTTTGGTCTCTTCTTCTATTAGATCTTCCTCTTCTTCTAGAGAATTTTCAGAATCTTCTTCCTCTTCATCTGATGAATCATCAGAACTTTTATGTTTTGAGGATTCATTTTCATTTTCCTTTGAACTAATAAAACATTATTATAATTATATAAAAAAAAGAACTCACTCTCTTTCGAAAACGATATCCAAATCTGGGTTGTTATAGCTTTTGAATAGTCTTCATTGATTTGGGATTTGGAGAATGATTCTTGTGAGCTTTTTTGGTTTTTAGTCTCAATGATTTTTTCTAAAGAAGGGGTCTTATTTTCTTGAATGAAAAAGGGTCTTGTAATCTTCTGATTCTGATTTTTCTCTATCAAATGTTACTAGAGCTTGACTGGCATTTTCAGAATCTCTCTTACTTCCTTCAGTAAATTGGTTTTCAGCTTTTTCATCTTCTATCCAAGCCTATTTTTTCTGTATTTTTAGCATGATAAAGACATTTTTAAACTAAACCTGATAATATCTGACGATGTTTTTATGATGCATCCGGGATAATAAGGTCACTTCCTTTAACAGTTTATCGCAATAATCCTTCCTTCGAAAATCCAGAGCGATTTTTTTTATTGCATATAAATTTCCATCCAAATTGTATTTTGCCTTGAACACTTGACCGAAACCGCCTTCTCCCAACATGCAAAATTCCTCAAAATCATTACTTTTCAAAAAAAATTATAAACTACTCGAAAATAGAGGAAGTTTTACCAATAACGAGAATCTGGGTTGCGCAGGTCATCATCTTTATTTAAATAGGAATCTTCACTGAGATCTAGCCCACTTTGTTGGTTGTAGAACCAAATTTCATCCAGAACAGTTTTGGGATTGGGGTCTTTAGTAACTTAGAAAAAAATTTGAATTTTTTTCAGTTCTTAATTTTAAAAAAAACCATAGTTTCGTCCTTTGGGTTTTGTAAAAGCTGTGTTTTTATTCATTAATTAAATTTATATATATATAATAAGCATATTTTTTTGGAATCTGGTTATGGCTATGGAAAAATTCTGGAATGGAAAATTTTTGGAAAAAAGAAAAAAAATTTCCAGGAATATTCCTGGAAAAAATAACTTTAAAAAACAAAAAAATTTATTTTTTTCCTGGAAAATTCCTAGAAAAAAATATTGTTTTTTTTAATGTATTTATTAAATGGGTTAAATTTTGCTAGAATATAATTATTTAAATTTCGTCAAAATTTTTCAGCATGATTTGCAACCTCAATCAAGTGGAACTTCTGTCTTCAAGAAACTTGAAATTTGATTTCGATTGGAAGAATTCAAGATGGAGAATGGCAAAAGGTAGTCCTAAAACACAAACCTCCTCCCGATTCTAAAAAAGAGAATATTGGAGCTAGAGAATCTCATGGCTTCAAAAGTTCTCCAAAGGACGACGAATCTCAATCAAAAGAATCCAAAACCAAAAAACAAAAATCAAGATCAAGGTCTCATTCCAAGACCAAACAACGAGAAAGAAGTATAGTTTTTTCCCAATAATTCATTTTTTAAAATAGATCCAGGAAAATATCAAAAAAATGAGAAAAGATCTCAAACATCATCATCTGGCGGAAAACATCGAAGAAAAAAAACGGAAAAAAATGAATTTGTTCCTAAAAAAACCAAAAACAACGAAGAGAGAAAAAAAGGTTTTTTTATATTATTGATTTTTAAATCTTATCTTTTTATTTAAGAAAGGGTTTCTGAAAAAATTTCCCCACATCATTCCAAGAAAAAAAACTCAGAACTAAATGAAGATCAGAATGAAATTCCAAACATAGGAAAACTTAGTAAAAAACAAAAACGAAATTCCCTATAAATTTTATTTAAAAATAGATATAAAATCAGTTCATAATAGTGGTATCGACACTTTAAAACCAAAAGGTAGTTTTAGGAGCAATTCAACCCTCAGCAATTTATCTGTCAATGTTGAAGAATTAATTGCTCAGGGAATTCATGGGGAAAAGAAAAAAAATTCATGACATTGAATTTTATCACCTATATTTCCAAACATCCTTCACATTATTTGTTTTTTATGTTTATTCGAAAAAAATTGACAAAATCAGTGTAGACTTTAAACCAATTTGCGATTTGGAATTAATGATCAAAATGATAAAAGAAAAAATTGGCCATGTTGATTCAAATGAACGTGCAATTATTGAATACAATTTGTCCTTTTTAGAAAAAATACTCTCTGTTATCGATCCAGCAAAAGATTCTATCGACATTGATCTGGATCTCATTAAAAATATGAATGTAGTTTCATCTTCACTCTCCTTTACCATTGAATATGATGACGCTTTGGGAAAGTTAACCAAAAAAAGAATAATTCTACCTTTTTGCAAAGATCAAAGTGAAGTTCTTAAAGCGAATGAATTTTCTTGCAATACATTCATAAGTGAAATAACACAATTTTTGAAATCAAAAGATATCAATCCTAACAACCAAAATACACCAAAAAGAAAAGTCACCATAAATCCTTATCATTCAGAAAAATATTTTTTCTATGATTTCCAGAACTCTTCAAGCCAGATTTCTAAGCAATTTCAACAAAAAATAGCCTTTTTAGGAATGGATTCAAAGAAAATCATCATCATTAAACATTTAGCAATAAATATTTATTCTATTCGTTCTCCTTGCGATTCGTGTGAACTATTGATGTCGATGCCCAAACTGAGAGCAATCCAGAATTTTCTTAGCGATTTTGCTGAAAATCTAACAAGCAATATTACTTTTCCTAGCAAGCAATACTCAATAAATTTTCGATATTCTTGGGAAATTATAAATGAATTTAATGGTAAGAGAGCAAAAACCGCAGCATCACTTCAAAATTCATCTCTATTTGTGGATCAAAGGAAGTTAGAACTTAACAATGTTCGATTCTTGGATTTTTTGAAGTCTCACAAACTGAAATTTGATCAAAGAAACTTTTATCTATCAAGCCCTTCTCATCCTGAATTCAAAGAAAATTTAGAAAAAAAAGATAAATATTTTAAATTCTTAAAGAAATGTCAGAAGGTTATTGAGAACATCCAAAATTTGTCAGAAAAATTTGCAATTCCTCCAGGAATTTTGATGACACAACAAATAAACCAAGGAATAATAACTCAATAAATTATATCAAAACTAACCGAAAAAAACAATTATAAACAACAAAATCCTCAATTCCAACATATTTAATTTTTTTTTATTAATAAAAGGAAAATTTTCTATTGTATTATTAACATTTGACTAGTAAAAAGACTCCCTTTTCACTTTTGCCTTTAGAAAGTTGAATTTTTTGTCAATGTCCTTCAAAGCCTTGCAAATCTTCTCTTTTCTATCTTCAGGCCATTCCCATTCGCTTTTTTTCAAGTTTTTCTTTTCTTCTTTAGTATCAATTATTACAGTTTTTTGTTTCTTGATCTTGACACCTTTCGAATTTTTTGTTTCGAATTTTTTCTCTTTTTGCGAATTTTTAATAGTGTTCTCCAAATTTTTACTCATCTCCAATTGGCTTTTGGTTCTCATGGTCTTTATATTATGTTCCTCAATAGTTTTTTTTTCGCACGTTTTCTTCTTAAAATCTGAATCCCAATTCGATTTCGAAGGTCTTCTGACAGTCTTTAATTCCTCCCGATAGCTTAGACAAGGCTTGGCACTTGGTTTTTCAGGAGTGACTAGATAATTCATAGTTTTTTCTGTGGAATAGTAATCTTCAACATATTCTGTCTTTTCTGGTAAAGCTTCCTTTTTTTTCATGTCAAGAGTTTTTTCATTTAAATTTTCTTGGTTTTTTTTGAGGTCAAAGGTTTTTTCATAGAAAGGCAATATTTTGTTGTATTTTCTATTGAAATATGATTCATTGTTATTGATAACGAGTCCTTTTTGTTTGAGGTTCTCTTGAGTGAAATCTTCATCATCCTTATTTTTAATAGGATCATTATTATTATTATGAATTATGAGAGATTTCTGATTTTTATTAAGAGGATCCTCATATTGAGTTTTTGGCTTCATCTGGGAATTTTCCTGAATTTCCATTGGATTTTCATCGATTTTGTTCAAATTTTGAACATAAATTTTGGCCATTTCAGCCAATTTTATGGAATTGATGGTTTTTTCTTTAGTTGTTTCATTATTGATATCATTGCTTTTCCTGCTATTGAATTCGCTTAATTTGTTGCCCTCATTTTCATTATTTACCTTATTAATTCTCCCTATTTCCTCCTTATTATTATAATTTTCTCCTTCTTTCTCTTTATTAACCACTTTATTATTGTTATTACTATCAATTAATGCCAAAGTATTAGAAATATTGATATTTTCAGTCAAAGCCACTAATGAAGGACCAGACCAGGACTCTAATTTCCCCTTCAATCTGATAAGAACTCCTTCGTTTTTCCGCAGCTTTTCAAAAAGCAGGTTTTTGGAAGATTTGTTGATGTTTTCCTCAGCTAAATAATAAATTCTTTGTTTTTTAGCCTCGTCTGGTGTCATTGTAGACTTATTAAAGCTAATGTCCATAGGAAAAATATTCGTTAATTTTTGTTAATAGTAAGTTAGTTTGCGAAAATAAAGTTCTAAATAAATAATTATTTATTGAAAAAATAGCTAAAAATGCTAAAAATGCTAAATGCTAAAAATGCTAAAAATGCTAAAAATGCTAAAAATGCTAAAAATGCTAAAAATGCTAAAAATGCTAAAAATGCTAAAAATGCCAAAAAAATAAAAAATTAAAAAAATAAAAAATTCAAAAAATCTATACTTTTTTCATTTTTTATTTTATTTGAGCCTTTTTCTAATAGTTTCAATAAAACACATGAAACTTCCTCGGGTTCGTAACAGCTCGATATAAGCTAATCATCCCTTCAATGGCCTTGATCGTCCTGATCTCAATTTCGTATTCAATGGGTTGTCTCAAATCCACCTCGATTTCCAGCTTTTCATTCAATTTCGCAAGTCCTTCACATAAAATTTCCACATTCTCATGTTTCAAATTGCAATAATATAAATTCAGCTTGAAAATCCTTAAAGTTAGCATTTTTATTAAAGTCCCTGCTAAAATCTGGCCCATTCCATTCAATGCCTGATTAACACTTTCATTATATCCCATGTTCACTTTTAAGATCTCAAGATTCTCAAAGCTCACAAAAAGCTTCCTAACCAAAGGAAGATTGAAATCCATGCCGAAATCAAAGCAATTTTTAGCGAGATTTAGCTTAAAACGCTTCAATTTTGATTGAATTCGAAATTCCTCGAACAATTTTGCATTCATCTTCAAGAGGAAATCGTCTTTCAGGTCGCATTCATTCAAAGCCAAAGCCAAAGATGTTAATTCAGGATGTCCATCGCAACTATCAAGGATCTTATCTTGGGTTTCAGGCTCGAGACTATTCATCCCGAGATTCAATTTCAAAACCTTGAGTTTTTTCAAATTCCGCAAAACAGCGAAATTGATCATTTTCAAAGTCGCGTTGATATCATGAATCGTCAATTTGAAAGTCTCAAGTTCAGGCTTCTTCTCCAAAATAGCCTTCAAAATAATATTCATATCATGTGGGTCCTTAAATGAAGAACGGGTGAAAATCAGTTCTAAATCCTTTAATTCATTGGGAAAGTTCTCGAAATCCTGGAATTTCAGCGCGAGATCAATTGAATCAATCCCTAAGATCACGATTTTTGAGGTTTTGACTGATTTTTCATCTGGATTGGATAGGAAATAAGACAACAAGCCCTCTAAAGTGTTGATTGTAATGGGGATCACTTTAGGCTCTTTTTCTTTACGACGTTTGACCTTTTCAGTGACTTCATCTTTATAAGAAGTCCTTAAAACAGGGGATGGCACATCCACATTCATATTTTCTATGACTTTTAAAAAAATTTTTATTTGGGTTTTTTAATTTTTTTAGTGATTTTTACAAAAAAAAAATCCTGATTTTTCTGAAAAAAACGCCAAAGATTTTATTTTCGATCCTGTTTTTCCAAAACCCTTAATTAATAAAAAAAAACATATAAAATTAAAGTATCCCTTTAATTCAAAACTCCAAATCAAATCTTTCCAAATAAATGGAAGCCAAGCCTCAAACCAACAATTGGGCCGAAATGGACATGCCTTCAGATGATGAAGAGTCCCATCAACATCAACACCAAGCCCATAATCCTGAAGATCCAAAGGAAGAAAACCCTTCAGGCTATCGAAACTTCGAAAGTGGCAATAAAGTGGAAATCACACGAGCCTATAAACGCAAGCCTCAATTATCAAGTAAAAAAACGGTTTTTTTTAAAGATATTTTGAGCTTTTTGGCTTAGGGGAAGAAATGGTCGAGAAGATTAGGACTTTTAAGGGTCAAGTGTTTCTTAATTTGTTGAATGTGGATTATAAGGCGACCGAACAGGACCTTTTGGAGTTGTTTTCAGATGTGAAAATCAAGAAGATTGAAAAAACTGAACAACGAGGCATTTTCCTCTTATTGGTAGAGGATGCCAATGAGGCCTTGAAGCTCTTCACAGAGGAGGAGAAGGTTCATTTTCCTTAAGATTTTAAAGGGTAAAAAGGTTATTTATATAAAAATTATAGACTTTGAATGGCCGGAAAATCTCAGTTAGATTGAGTGCCCCGAAAAAACGAGAAGGCTATGAAAGAACCGAAGGCAATTTCAATAAGGAAAGAAGACCTTATCCAGAAGGAGGATATAATAACAAATATGGTGGTGGCGAAAGTAACAAATATGGTGGTGGCGAAAGGAAGCCTTATAACAATAATAAGGATTATAAGGACTCTAAAGGATCTTACAATAGAAAAGGTGAAGACCCTATTTAAAAACAACTTAATATCTAATTTATATTTTCTTTATATTTAAAGATTTCCATGAACCAGCTCAATATGGAGATGAAGGCTTTCAGAGATCAAAAGGCAAGCCTATGATAGAAGAGAGGGTTCAGGACGAGACTCAGGAGAAAAAGGGTGAAGAAAGCACCAGGAAACCCTTCGGTTTCACACGAGCAGGAGCAGGTTAATACTTCTTAATTTATTAAGGAATAAAGCCTTTTTTAATAAAATTTCGCTTTTCAATCTTTAATTATTTGTAAAAACCTTTGTTCGAATCATGGCTATTCTAAGGAGGTCCTGCCAAGCCCCAAGAAAAGAAAGAGGAAATCCCTAAGAAAGAAGAAAACACACAAGCCAAACCACAGAAATCAAACCCTTTCGGAGCCGCAAAGCCAAGAGATGAAAATGATTACGTCAAGAAAAAGAAAGAAGAAGGAAAAGCTGAGGTTTTAGAAGAAATAAAGGAACTCAAAGGCTCTCAAGTGGAGAAAATCGAGAAAGCTCCTCCGGTGAAAAACGAGGAGAAGCCGAAACCTGTGGAGAAAAAAGAAGAAGAAGAATTCATTGTTGCTAATAAAGTTAATAGTTTTTTTTTTTGAAAAGTTTTATTGGTTTTTTATTTATTTGAAAATTTTATTAATTTTTTCATTGAATTATTAGTCCTTTGTTTTGATTGAATATTATTGATTTTTTTTAATTTTTATTGAGTTTTGTCCATTTTTAGTAATTTTTATTCATTTTTATCTAGTTTTTAATAGAAATTTTTATAATATTGAAAATTTACTTTGTTATTAGAAAAAAGGAAACAAAAGGCAAAACGATAAGCCGCCTGTAGTTCAAAAGGACGTGCCTAAAGTTGAGGAAGCCGTTGAAAAAGGCAAAGAGAAGAAAAAGCCAACAACAACAAAAAACGTCTTCAGTCAATTGGCAGGTGAAGAAGAAGAGGGAGAAGAAAACGATAATTAAGGCCAAAATGTTTGAATAATTGAAAAAAGAAAAGAAAAAAAAAAGCCCATTTTTAGAAATTTTCAAATCAAAATCAAATAAATTTAAACTAAATTCCTTCGATTTAAACTATTAAAGCAATATCTATTGAAAACTTTTAAAATTATATGAGGAAGATCCTATTTTTAAGCTTTCTTTTCTCTTTATTTCTTTGTCCCTTGATAAATTCTCAAGAGGTCGCTCCTGAAAGTCTTGAGCCTACCCCAGAAAATATCGATCCAGCCCCAATCCCTGAAAATCAAGACTCCCAAGCTCCTGAACAAAAAACTCCTGAAATCATAATCCCCAAGGAAGAACAGAAGAAGCCCGAAACTGAGGAAATTAAGACTCCAGAAGGAAATAATGACAATAAAATCCCTGAAAATACTGAAAAAACAGAAGAAATACAGAAATCTCAGGAAAATTCGTTGAATTTAGAGGAATTGCCTGAAGTGACTTATCAAGAAAAGCCGAAACTTGAGATTGAGGTCGAGCCTGAGAAACCTGATACTAATCCACATAGACCAGGTCCTAGTGATGAGTTTATAATGGAATGGGAAAAGGTTATGGGTGATTTCATCCCTGAGGATATCACGACTTTTAAAATCGAGTCGAAATCACAAGAAGTAAAAGAGAAAAAATCTTGGATTTTCTAATAAAAAAGCGCGGATTTTCTAGTATTTCATGCAAGAAGCTGAAGTTGGAGGCACTGCGAGCGAAGTCATGATAAAAGGTGCGTTTTTTATACATGATGATAATGTGGAAGACTTCCGACTGGAGGTATTTCTCTTTAAATAACTCTAAATAATCTAATAATTAAGGTAACTAATCCAGTTGGAAGTCCTACTTTGAGCATTATGAACAAAAAAGAAGGGATTTTCTCTTTAAATTGCACGATGTCTGGGACTTATACCTTCAAATTCATCAATCCGAGTGTTTTCTTTGAACTAAGTCTTTAATGATTAATTAAATAATAATATTAGAGCAATGATATCAAAATGACTGTGGCCGCTCATTATTTCCATGAGGAAAAAGCTGTAGTCAAAAATCAGGAAATCGATGTTTTGCATGAGAAATTGAAGAATTCGGTCAAAATGCTGAAATCCATTATCTCGGAAAGCAAATTCGGAGATACCCATAGAAGCGCTCATTTGGATGGTATTTTTCTTCATAAAATACTTAAGAATTAATTGTATAATGAATTAGTCTTGGCGAAAGGTTATAAAAGGCTTTTTTATTTCACGTTCCTTGAATCCGCAGTCATTTTAATGGTCACACTTTTACAAATCCATTATATTGAGAAGTTGCTTAGTCATAAGGTCTCCGTTTAGCTTTAGAGAGAAAAAAGAAAAAGAAGGTTTAAATATTATTACGATAATTTTGATCATATTTACATTAAAAAAACCTTCTTCATTCAGTTTTATTAAAAATAACATTTTTCTTTTTATTTTGGTTTTTTCAAAATTCCAAAGAAAATTTTTTTTGGGGCTTCAATAAAACATAAAATTTTTTCCATTTTTTTTTTCTATTTTTTATATTTCTCACAATTTTTTTAAACAAAACAACTAATTGATTTCTTGTCTTTTTTTGAAATTTGACACAAAATATTTCCCAAAAAAACAAGAAAAATGCCAATTTCTGTTTTCCTAAAGCAAGCCCAAAAGGGGTATTTAACAATGATCGGAGCAGTTTTATTGAATCTTATCTTCGGGTCTCTTTATTTATGGGGCATATTGAATCTTTACGTTGGATCATACTTCCATTCTCTGGATCCCAATTTCTCCCCAGACAAATCCATAATAATTTTCCCATTTTTGACCTTTTGTTTGCATTTATGCGCTCCTTTCAGTTTTAAGGTTTGTAAATTTCTAGGTTTTCGATTACATTTGAGCGTTTGTGTTTTTATGGTGAGTTGTTCACTCTTTTTCTCTTTGGATATTAGCAATTTTTGGGGTTTTTTTCTGTTTTATGGGGTTTTATTTGGGTCTTCAGCTGGGCTTGTGATTCTTGTAACGCTTTTCAATGCTTATAAGTATTTTCCATTGCGAAAAGGGTTAATAACTGGAATTATTTTAGGCTCTTTTGGCTCATCAGCGATGTTTTCAAGCTTGTTCTTAATGCATTTTCTGAACCCAAATAACGTGCCTCCAATTCAAGATAAAATAACTGATCATTATTATTTTCCTAATGAAATTAGTAGAAATTTGCCTAATAGTTTGAAGATTTTGGCTGGATTCTATATTTTAATAGGGTCAATAGGGATTTTATTGAGTTTTGAACATGATGAACATGCTGAAGTGAAAATCGAAGAGAAGACCAATTTAATTAAAGTGAATCAAAGCGATTATAAAAAAGAAGAAGTTAATAATAAGGAGGAAAAGATAGAGAAAGCTATTGTTCAAATGGATAAAAATAAAGGAAATGCTATTGAATTGAGCATAGATGCTGATATCAATAAAAGTGACAAAAACATAGAAAATGAAGGCAATTCCTTGAAAGACGCTTTGAAATCAAGGCTCTTTTCATGTTTACTCGTTATGTTGATACTTTCGACAAGCAATGGTTTCTTTCTTGCTGTGAATTTTAAAAATTTAGGTATTAAGACAATTCAGGATGATAATTTCCTGAATTATGTGGGAAGTGTAGGGGCTGTGGCCAATGGAGCCGGCCGTGTGATTTGGGGTCTGATTTATGATCGATTTCAATTCAAAGCTAGTTTTTTCGCTTTATTGACAATGCAAATCATAGAGGCTGTGAGCTTAAGAGCAGTTTTAGGTTATGAATGGTTATATTTAATATGGGTGGGGGTTTCTTTCTTTTGTTTGGGAGGACATTCTGTGTTATTTCCTGCTTTTTGCGTAAAAGCTTATGGAGAGAAGGAAGGACCTCAAGTGTATGGGTTTTTGATTTGGGGAGGATTTTTAGGGAATTTACTACAAACAGGAGTTGTTTTGTGGATGAAAGAAGTTGTTCAATTAGAAAATATGCCATTCTTATTTGCTTTTATGAGTTTTTTGTGTTGGATTTTAGCTTTGATTTTCAAATTAAAACCTAATAAATAAATCAAAAGAAAAAATTGTTGGTTAAATTTTTTTAAAAAAATCATATTTCCAAAAATTTATCACTGAAAAGTGGAGCCTAAAACTAAGGTCTAGTTCTTTCATATGGTTTTTTATGAAAAAAATTTTGATTTCATTTTTGATTCCGGTGTTGATTTATTCAAATTTTAGCAAAACGAAAAAAGAAATTTTTCTAAAATTTCTAATTGTCAAAATCCCAAATTTTACAAGAACTTAGAAATTTATTTCGTGA
>Ga0302186_10002742_pt1 | contig 13365 bp, 17 predicted proteins | sample II_Bog_E1_2_FD_198782 | JGI IMG/M metagenome (GOLD analysis project Ga0302186, IMG submission 198782) | Peat permafrost microbial communities from Stordalen Mire near Abisko, Sweden - II_Bog_E1_1 | ecosystem: Environmental > Terrestrial > Soil > Wetlands > Peat | place: Sweden: Abisko... | reverse complement strand
AATTACTGATGAAAATCGGTTTCTAAGAAGCAAAAATCAACTTAAAATTTCATTTAAAAAAAAAAAGAAATAATGAAAAACAAATGAATTAAGAAGAAAATGTTTGACATTTTTATTTTATTTTTTAAAAATATTCATGAGGAAATGTTATAAAAAATTATTTTTTTGGAAAATTACTATATTTTTTGGAAAATTTTAATCAAAAACCTTTTTTTGGAAAATAAAAAAATATTTTGGAAAAAAAAAAATAGAAGAAAGATTGTTTTTTAATGAAATTTGCTAAAAAAAATTTAAGAAAAGTTTTTTTTTAATATTATTAATTTCTTTTGATTTGATTTCAAAAATTCAAAGCAAAAATTTAATTAATTAAAATTTCTTATAAAAATCAAAAGCTTCACCTTTTCCTTCAAGGAGCCTAGATTTTTGAAGTAAAAATATGAAAAAAGCAAAGATTCCTAATTTCCATTTATTTTTTCTATTCAATTTTCAATAACATGGTTTTTTAATCAATAACCTGGTTTTCTTCATTTTCTTCCTCACTTTCATCGGAAACTAGAATTTTCATTATATCTTTTTCCAAATTATCACCTTACAGTTACAACTTATTTAATTAATTTCCAAATTATAAAAAAATACTTTACTTTGATCATACTTGTTATCAACAACAGTTTTGAACCTCATTTTGTGTGGGTCATCTCCTTCAGATTTCATTCCGAATTTCATAAACGGTTGTGTGGGGTCCGAAAGTCTTCTTTGATCTCTAAAATTTGTAATTTATTATTAAAATTATGTTTTAATATTTGCATGAGGGTTCCTTTTTCTTCTCGTTTGATCATTGATGTTTGAGAGATCATTTCACTGGTTTCCGAAATGTATTTAGTTGATGACGCTAGTTCTTGTTGCATTTCATCGATTTCCTTCACAGGGTTCAACATGAACATGGAATAAGAAGATAACATGCTGCCACTTCGGCTTGAGGCCTTTATTTTGAAAGTATTTGTTATGATTCGATTGCGAGGGATGAAGCAGAAAAATTTGTTTTCGAAAAGAGGAGGAATTGTTCTGGCAAAAATTGGACAAAGGGAGTTTTACATCAAAACAAAAAAAAATTTAAAATTGAAGAAATATTATTAAAAAAAATCATAAAATTATAATATTTCAATACCTTTTTTCGGCAGGAGTGTGATAAAAAGGGCAATCTTTGGATTTGGTGCAAGGCTTAGAAATGGAACAAAGTCTGGTCTTGTAGTTGAGTGGATGGAATTCGCTTTCTTTCCATCCATGACTTTTCGTGCATTCAAATGTTTTGGGGCATCCGTTCTCATAAGTCAAGATGATTTCATTATTTTTCCATTTTTCGCATGGTGTGTAATCATACATATATTTGTCGGGTCTCCTTCTGAAATCTTGCCAATTATGTGCATAGACACAAAGGGCTTTATTATGTTGTGAAAGGTTGAAAGGACACCAGACTGTTTTATAATGGAACATATAGAAATCATCATCGAAATCATAATTATGGATGAGATCAATGACAATTTCATGTTCACTATGTGCGAAAGAGCAATATTGTAGATATTCACAATTGTAAATATTGTTTGGGAAAAAAGAACAAAATTTGGTTTTATACTTGTCAGGATGGTAGAGCACCTCGATGATATTATGACTTTTGTTGCACAGATCGCCTTTGGGACATTCCATGTTTTTTTCGCAAAACTCGCAAATTTCAGAGACATAATTCACTCCCATTCTTCGTCTATCCTTAAGATTGTGATAATAACAACAGGTCTTGTAATTGTGTGGGTTCATGTTGTTGCATGGGTAAATTTTGAACATTTTCAGATCCAAATATTCAAATGTTGGAAACTTCGGGGACCAGGATTCTGTCATTAGAGATGTATGAGTTATATCCATAGATTCGTTAGGATCGTGTGCTGAAAGAAAAGATTTCTTGGTATGGGAGAGGTTGGTTGACAACTTCATCAAAGGGAGCGAACCAGATTTTTCGAGGTCTGTTTTCTTTTTCATTGAAAATAAAATTTGTTTTTTTCATTATTATTATAGGAAATTTCATTATATATAAAATATAAAATTTTATTGCTATTAAGGGCATTATGTGGAATAAAATAAAATTTATATGTGTTTGAAAAACAACTCCAAAAGTTTAGATTAATTCTTCACCTAAATCAACCATCTGTGATATTTATTTCCATTTAAGTTCAATTTAGTTGCCCAAATTTTCATTATTTTATATTTATAATTCCTAAAGTTTTGCTATTTTTTAAAAAAACTTAGATGTTTTTTCGTTTTTCAAATTTTCGTATTTTGTTTTAACACTAATAATTTTCAACAAAATAAATAATAAATTTATTTCAAATGATCAAATTGCTTCTTTTCATACCCTTCCTCCTTTTCGTTTGCTATGGAGATAACCAACGTCCTCAAATCTCAGTGACCGGTCAAGCGAGCGTTATAGTCGATCCCACTGATGTCACAATTTCTTTCACTCTTAAAACAAAAGAAGAAGAGGCAAGCAAAGCCCTCACTGATAACAACAAGAAGCTTAATTCACTTGTTGATGCCTTTAAAGCATTGAATATCACAGAAGATGAATTGGGCACCTCAAGCTTCACCGTTAATAGCGTTTATGAGAATGTTTATGTTACGGATCATTATGAAAACATTTTCAAAGGCTATGAAGCTGAGCAGACTTTATCAGTTAATACGAAGAAATTCAGCTTGGCAGGAAAATTAATAGATACCGCCATTGCCACTAATGATGATACCACCGTGAATTCCGTGGATTTTTTTGTTGATGAAACAACTAAGAAACAAATTAAGAATGATTTAATTGAAAATGCTGTTTTGGATGCGAAAAATAGAGCTAATTTAGCTTTAAATGTTCTGGATTATCAGGTCGACCAGATTAACTCGCTAAATTTAAATGATTTCAATGATGGGGCGTGGAATGAATTCAGGCCTTTGATAAAAAGTGTGACTGGAGATTTCACAAATTTATTTTCAGGAGCGTCGGAAATTTCATTTTCAGTTTCTGCTAGTTTTAGTATTAAGAAATTAAATTAAAATGGGAAAAAATTGCGTGGAATTAATTTTAATTAATTAAATTTGAAAACAAAAAAATTCAGGAATCAAATTTGTATGTATTTTAGTCAGAATACATTTCAAAAGAAAAGAATATTAAAATATGAGAAAAAAAAAATCAAAAAGTGAACTAATTTGAATTGAAATGATTAAAAATACTTTATAGCACAATAATTTAATTTTACAAAGATGAATTTTTGTAATTATAGATATTCCCTTTCGAAACTAAAGTCTTTCACGCGGTTGTCTTTAGATTCTTCTTCGGAATAGCTGTAATCTGTAAATTTCTAAAAATATTTTAAATATATAAAACCAAAATTTAAAAAATCACAGATCTTCCTGTTCCTGGCAAATAGCCAGCATTATCGGGATCAATCAAATAAGGAAGTGGCAATTCCTTCGCCAACAATTTTTCCCAATCGAAATCTTTAAAAAACGGATGTTGTTTTATTTCATTCTTGTCTCTGACTCCCAACCTCATTTCTGGTTCTTTCATAAGTAATTTCTATTGATTAAATTTGTTTAACTTGTAAATTTTTTCTCTATCAAACTTTTATCAAATCAGCCCCTTCAGGACTTATAAATCTCGGAAAATCCAAGGCCCCTTTTTGAATGTTCTGATAAAGTGTCGTTATATCATCACTATAAAAAGGGGGCATTCCCATCAACATCTCATAGAAAACAGTTCCAAGAGCATATATATCAGCTGCCTTTCCAGACCCTAAAATTGGTTGGATTTAGATGTATTTATTATTATGATTTGTTACCTTTTTTCGCAACTATTTCAGGAGGTAAATAAGCTGGAGATCCGCATAAAGACAAAGCAACTTCGTTATCTTTTATATTTTCTTTAGAAAGTCCGAAATCAGCTAATTTAATATATCCATCGAGTTCTAGAATAAGTGAGTTCATAATTTAAGAAAGGATATAAAAATCATTTGCCGAATAAAATGTTTTCAGGCTTCAAATCACGATATATCACATTCAAGGAATGAAGATATTCTATAGCCAAGATTAATTGCGCCACGTAAAATCTGGCTCCATCTTCATCAAAAACTATTGCTTGTGCTAAATGATAGGCCATATCACCTCCCGAACAATAATCCATGATTAAATATAAATTATTTTTTGTCTACTTAAAAATTATCTAACAAATTAAATGGAATCATTACTTGAAACGAGGCATGTAACTTTATGATAAAAGGATGGTCAATTAATTTTAGGATGTTTTTCTCACGAACTGCATATCTCAATTGTTTTTTTTCCAACAGATATTTTTTATTCAAAACTTTCATGGCATATTTTTGCCTGTTCACCTTATTTTTCACCTTTAGAAAATTCGTTAAAAAGTAAAAACTTCCTAATCTTACCAAAAATACTCTTCCATAAGCGCCATTTCCTATTTTTTTGAGAATTTTAAACATGTGAAAACTTGATTTGCAGGGAATATCAGTAAAATCCACATCTTTCTTTTCTTTATATTTTTTGGGGAGATCTTTCCTACAATCGTTTGTTGTTTTAGATCGTTGAATATTCTTATATTGTGATTTCTTCGCGCTTGGCACTTCAATATACGAATTGTTTATTTTGAAATCCCCTATACTAACTATTGGCATTTCATGAGAATAAAATTTGTCAGTCATATATGAATAATTAATTTCTATTGGAGAAATATGGGTTTCGGGGATGTCTTTTTCCAATATTACATTGAAAATCTTTGGAGTTATGACCTTTAAAAAAAAATAAAAAGAAACATGAAAAAAATGTATTGACTGCAGGCTTTTCATCGTCGAAAATTTCCAAAAAATTATTGTTTTCAGAAAAAAATGAATCTTTTGGATCTCTGCAATTTTTAAATTACCGGTAATAGATTTTAAGATAAAAAAGAAACTATTACATGTTTTTCTCGCTGTGAACTTTTGCTTCTTTTATATTTTTAATCCAATTTTCTACAGCTTTTTCCGTTTTGCAGCCAAAAATATGAAGTTTATTATTTGCCAAAGATATTTGAAAAAAGTGTAAATTTTTGGAAAAATACCAACTTTTGGAAATCCTTTTGATGTCTCTCAAATTTTTTAAAGGAAGCACTTCCCTAAGCAATTAACTTTTTTTAAAGATAATATTTAATAATACTTTGGATTTAAGGGGAAGTCTTCTCTTGTTTTAAATCTAATTAAGGTAGCTGCATATGGGTCTAAGACTAAAAATCTTGGATGTGTTTTAAACTTTAATTTTTCTGCATTTTTGAATATCACACCGATTGTTAAATGAAGAACTTGGTTTAAGTCATTGTTGGAAATCTGTGAAAATTTTTTTATTTCGTTTATAAAATAAATATAAAAAAATTTACATTTGGATTCAGATTTTTGTCCACATCCAAAATCAAGTTTTTTAATTTAGATTTGTAGATTTCTATCATTTCTGAATCTTTGCATTCAAGTTTTTCTAAAATATTTTCAGTGACCAATGAACTAGAATTTCAGTAAGTGTAATTATTTTAAAAACAAAATATAAAAGAACTTAAAATGAGCATTTGATTGGCATAAATACTTAAAAAATATTTTCCGTTTAGTTTTGAACATTATTTGCAAAGTTGTTCCTCTTTTGGTTTTTTTGTGAACGCAAATAATTTTTTGGTTGAGTAAAAACTTGAACACTAGAAAGAAAAAAATAGAAATAAAACAACTAGAAAAACAAATTAAAATTCCAAACTTTCAAAATTATTTCGATGGACACATAATTGCAACGGAACCCATTCATCTTGAGTGATTTTGTTAATATCGGCACCTCTAATCAAAAAAATGAGATAATAAAAAAAAAATTAATTTTACATTTTAATCAAATATTGCGCAATTTCATTTTGATGATAAAATATCGCATAATGTAAAGGAGTCCAACCTCCTATTCCATATTCATTTATCATTTTTTGTTTTCCTTCAAGCAAATTGCTTTTATCTTCTTTGCTAAGCCAATCAGGTGTATCAAATAAAGTTGATTTCACATCAGGAAAGTTCCCATCTTTTATAAACTTCCAAAGAATTTTTAACAAAAATTAACAAAAACCAACTACTTTTATTAGTTTTTCAAGCTCGAGTTTAGCGTATTGAGTTAATTTGAATTCAGTGAATTTTGAAGAAATGGTTGAAGTGGAATTGCGCAGATATTCTAGTTTGCCCTCATCTGATAGTTGTTTTTCAGCTAAACAACTTGGAGATTTTATTTCGTTTAAAAATGTTCGAAAATTCTTGCTTTCTTTCTTTTGAGAAAAAAATAATTAAAAAAAAAAAAATTTATTTTGTTTACCAAGATGAACGAACTTATGTCCTGGTTTTCGAACTTTTCCACAAAAATTATGGTTTTTTTCCCTTGAAGATAATATTCCAGAGGAAAATCTGGATTTTCTCTTATCTAGGAGTAAAAAAATTTGACTTTTAAGAAAAAAGAAATTACCACAAATCCATCTCTCGAAAATTTTATGATTAAATTTGAAATGGGAATACCAAATTTAAAGCTTATTAGACTTTTTAAGTCAGACAAAAGCAAATTTTGATTGATTTCGATGGTGTGAGTTGTATAGTTCCCCCAAAAGTAGCAATATCTGATCAGTATTTTCATTTTTTTAATTTTTCTTATTAAGGTGGCTCTTAATAATATTAAATTAAAAAATATTTTATATAATTCCCTAAAAATAATTAAACTTGAGACATGATTTGGGCGATAATGTGAATAATTGAAAAAAACTTTCAAGTCAATTGTACTAAAATTTTTTTTCCTCGATAAATAATCATTGGAAAATCCCTTTTAAAGTTTTTTTTTTTTAAAGCTCATATTTTTCATTTTGAGGCAGTGATTTTCAAAATTATTTTTAGTAATTTTTTTTTTTTTACAAATTGTTTTATGGAATATTATTAAAAATAAAAATATTTCAATAAAAATCAAATATTTTGCATACATCATAATTCTTTATAGCGTCTATCTCTTATTTATTCTGTTTATTTTCAAATTTATCAAAAAATGTTTTTACTTTTGGTAAAAATTTGAATGAATTTTTAATTTTTTTCTTCTCATCCCCAAGTGCATCTTTCTTGTTTTGGAATAAATCTGCATAGAAAGAATATTTTTTTAATTTCTCTTTTTGTTTTTCCCTCGGAATAAACACTTCCTGCTGCTTATTCGCATATTTCTTTAACACATTTTCAATATTATCTTGAGGGAAATACCTTTCATAAGACTCATATTTATCAAAATTTCGAATAACATGATTAAGATTCTTATGGTCTGAATTTCTTTTCTTTTTTTCTGGCTCCTCAGTAATTTCATTATATTTAATATTTTCAGGCACACTATATTTTTCAGAGCTCGCGCCCGATTTTTGAGAGTCCATCATTTCTTTTGGGATTTTTAGATCTATTTCTTTAGTTTCAAGAATTGAAGAATTTTCTTCGGAAATTGAAGAGAGTCTGCTTTCAAAGGAATTTGAAGATATTTCATTTTGAACATCAGAAAGTTCTATTGACGGTTTTTGTGAAGGTCCTCTAATTTTCAAGGATTCTGATGATTTTAATTTTCTATTGAATTTTTTTGCATTTTCTATAATCTGCTTTTTGTTTGAAAGACTCTTATAAGATTTTTTTTTCTTTCTTTTAAAAGCAGTTCGTCTGTCATGAGTTTCGCTAAACTCATAGCTTTTAATGATTTTTTCACGATCTGGAACATATTGCAAAAGCTTGCAGTTTAAGACGTGATGCTGCGAGCTCTTACAAGAAAAGCAGTTCTGAGAGAAAATATTTTGATCTAAATTATAAAGCAATAAGTCTTTTATTTCACAAAATTTCTGGTAGTCGTCCTCATTTTGTTTGATAACATTGAGGAAATCATCCCTTTTGATCACAAAGAAACTTCCGAATTCTTGGCATTTCGCTGTGAATTTTCTTTCATCTCCTGAAAAAAAGGAATCTTCTCCAAATACCTGTCCTTGCTGTTATAAAAATTATATGATATTTTATAAAATAATGGCTAAAAAATTACTTTTAACAATTGAAAAACCCTTTTTCCCTTTTTGCTTTCCAATTGTTTTTGATTATTGGTTTCTGTTCCCTCTATGACCATTTTCACCGAGCCTCGGTTGATATAATACAATGAACAATCATCAAGTTCCTTTTGCTACACATATTTTCAAAAAATTTTAAACAAAAATCACATTATAAATACTATAAAAATTCGATCTCCTGGAACGAAATGAACCTCCTTAACAAGCGAAACCATTTTTTTTAAAGTGCTTTCACTAAAGAAAGTTTTAAGCAAAGGAAGTGCCGTAATAATTCCTCTATACGACTCCAGAAGCAACTCTTCTCTTAAAGTGGAACTTAAAGAATTGATAATTTCCATTTCCTCCTCATTTTGGTTCGATTTCTTTTCGTTCCAAACGAATTTTAAGTATTCTTTGATCCTGGTGTGCAGATTATTATCGATTTTCTTTTTCTCCATGAAATTTTGAATGATCCGCATTTTTTCAGTAAATTCCGTTTGCTCTTTGTTAATTTTCTGAAGTATAATGCCTATGCTATTCAAATTGTAGCCATATAAAGCACATCCTACAATTATAATAAATATGCAAAAAACTACTTCTATGGGATTTCGGGGAGTTATATCACCGAATCCAACAGTCATCATCACAACAACAGCGAAATAAAAAGAATACAAATATTGAACCAAAACATTCTCATGAGTCAAATCTGCATAGGATAACCAATTTTGATCTAAAGGCATAAACTCTTCGCTCAATAAAGCTGAATAATGCCAAAGGCAGGCAATAATATGAGCCACTAATAACGTGATGTAAAGCAGTTGAATTAGTTCAATGTAACTTTTGAGATGATAGTCGATTTTGAAATATTGCACCAAATCCAAATAGAGAGATTTAAATTGGCTAGCTTTGAATAAAACACCTAATTTTATGATATGCACCTTTGTTGTATAGGTCGTGCCATCTGAGGCTTCCATATAATCCATTGAAAAAATAAGAAGACATAATATATCAGCAAATAAAAAGTTTTTCAAATAGTTTCGAAAAATCATGGTCCGCTTTTTTACAAGAATTCCATTTAAAAAATATCCCGTGTTGAGCTTGCAACAGATTTCAAAGGCAAAATAAACTAAAAATAGTGAAGAAAAAAATTGGTGGCTGGCCTTGCCGAGGAAATTGTAAAATGACATTTCAAAGGGTTTTTCCCACTGCAAACAAATCAAAAAAATGAAACTCAACAATTTTGTCAAAATTATAAATGGATGAAGAGGAGTCCATACTAGTAAAATTTCTGAGAACAATCGTTTACCTATTTTTAATGGAATGATATACGCATTGTCTGAAATGACATTATAATGAAATTCTGCTAATTGTTTCCATGGACGAAAATATGTTAGTCCCCTCCATTTTTCGATCGATCCCTTTATCGTTTTGGGCAGGAATAATTGCTTGAAGGGATTTTTTTTTTGTTTTGGAATTTTTTGAATTTCTGTGCTGTTTATTTGTTCAAAGAAAAGCTTAGGGTCAAGTCTCGTACGGGTTTTCCTATTATTTTGAAGCATGTTTGGCTCTTCTTCGTCAACATCCTCCTTTTTAGCTCGTTCTTTCATAAAAAAATCATTAAAAGTTTGATGATTGGAAGCACTCATGTTTTCCTTCAAAATGAGAATCTTATTCTGAAAAGGTAATTGAGAATCAGAAGCAGGCTGTTGTTTCATGGGACAGGGATTTTTTTAAAAAAATAATAATGAATTTTAGAACTTAGTTAAAATTTACACTTTTTTTTAAAAAAAAGTTTAAAATTATTATGAATGTCCTTAGAACAAATGATTTGACTTTTATAATTTAAAATTAATTATTGCCTTCTCTTCATTTTTTTTTTCACTTCAAGAAAAAATTTCTTGTGATTTTTAAGTAAAATTTAATTTTAAAATATGAAAAATTATTAAACAAGCAAAAAATCATTTATTTTTCACTTTTTTTCTTTTTCAACAATTTTTTGAAATTATCTTTCATGATATCGCTGACTGCCTCATAGAAGTTGAATGAGGTTTTTGTTTGAAAATCTTTTTTTTTAAAATACGAACTTTCGCATTTTCTCTTATTTGGTTCATGCAAATCTGCCTCCACCATTGATTTTTTGACTTTTATTTTTTCTTTGTAATGTTGTGCAAAAAAACTATAATTTCCCAAATTATTTAAAGGTATTTTGTTATCCTTTTTATTTTTGCTTTCAAATAAATTGTTCAACTGAAAAATTGATTGTCTAGAAGGATGAATATGTTTGACATAAGCGATTTTTCTTCTGGTTCGGTTGAAGTTTTTGATGATATTTTGGCAATTGAAATTTGGGAAATAATAGTGGAAATTTTCATATTTTTCAAATCCCAAAAGTTCCTTTATTTTCAAAGATAATGATCTACTGTAGCTTTTTGTATTGCTGCATTTTGTCATAGAATTATTATTACCATTATTAAAGGTAATGATTGAGGATTGATTTTTTTCTCTCAATATTTTTACTGAATCTAAATCTTTAAGCGAAGATTTCAATTCTTTTGGCAAATTTGCTTCCTCTGACATATTAACCTCTTTTTTCATAGAATCATTTTCATCCATCTCTTCAACTGCAACTACTTGATCAGAGCAAAATTTTTTTTTTTTTGAAATGTCCCTTCTTCGCTTTGGCTGTTGTTCTCACTAGATGAGGAAGACTCATGGCTAATTTCATCAAAAGAGAGATTGAATGAATTTGTGCTATCAAATATGGATCTTGATTTTTTTATGTCCTTTTGTATTTTGCATGCTTTGATTATTATAGGTTTTCTAAAGATGAGGCTGTTTTTGTTTCGTTTTAAGGTTCTTCTGAAAGCTTGATTTCTTTCTTGGAAGTGGCTGAAATCATATTGTTTTATTATTTTCTCCTTATCAGGCACATATTGCAAAAGGTTACAAGCCAACGTTTGATGATCAGCGGAACTACAAGAGCTGCATTTTTTTGAAACAAAATTTTGGTCGTCTTTATTGAAAATTTGTGAGTCTTTGATCATGCAAAATTGCTCATAGTCCATTGAATTCTTTTGGATGATATTGATGAAATCTTCTCTTTTCACTGCGAAGATACTCACAAAATCTCGACTTCTTGCAGAGTAAGCTCTGGGATTCCCAGTGAAGAAAGAATTTTCACCAAAGACTTGACCTTCCTTTAAGTAGTTCAAAATTAAAAAGACAAATTTCTACAAACCTGCATGCTTTCCAATGGACATTTGATGAGTTCTCCTTCATTTAAGCATTCCTTTTGTCTTTTATTCCCTTCTACTAATAAATCAACCGTGCCTCGATTTATGAAGTAAAGACAACAATCATCTAATTCTTTTTCCTTTAGAAAAATTACAAATATGCTTGGTAATATTTTGAATAAGTATGGAAAAAACAGAATTTACATAAAATATGTAGTCTCCTGGCACAAAATGCATTTCTTCGATATAACTGACCATCGTTTTTAAGGTTTTTTCACTAAAGTTCTTATAAAATATGGGAAATGCCTTGATTATTCCTCCATAACTTTCAAGTAACAACTCTTCTCTTAAACTATTATTCAATTTCTGTATAATCTCCATTTCTTTGGAATTATGTTCTGTTTTTTTTTCGTTCCAAATAAACTTCAAATATTCCTTAATTCTGCTCTGAAGCCCAGATTCAATTTTTTTTCTCTCCAGGAAGTTATTAATAATTGAGATCTCCTCATGAAATTCACTTTCTTCCTTATAGATTTTTTGCATAATTATGCCTATCCTATTTAAACTATAAGCATATAAAGCACAGCCTGTGAAAATAGCAATGATGCAAAAACTCACCTCAATTTCATTGGTCGGGATTATATCACCAAAGCCCACAGTCATCATGACAACCACCGCCCAATATAATGAATATAGGTATTGTGTTTTCCATGATGATTGTTGAATTTTTGGTAACATTAGCTAGCCAAGTTGACATCGAACTTTGTTCATTTAAACTGATCACAGCTGATAAATACCACAGACACGCTATTAAATGAGCACAAAATAAAGAAAAACAAAGAAGCTCAATGATTTCAAGGGAGCCTTTGAGGTGGATTTCAATTTTGAAGAATTGGACCAATTCATAGTAAAGCACCTTGAATCGACGAACCTTGCTAAAAATCATGAATTTTAAAAGAGGCAAAATTGGAAGGAATTTGGCGATCTTTCAATAATTACAAATTCAGAAAGTAGGGCAAAAAAACTCAGAAAATTTGGCAAAAAGTAGTTCCGAAAATAATAACTCAATATTTTGATTTTTTCATTAACCAAAGCCCCATTTTCAAAGTATCCCGTGTTTAATTTGACGAAGATTTCTAAAACTAAAAGACATAGGGTCACCTTATTAATATTTTCAACATAAAATGAAGGGAGTTTTCCAGAGAATGACAGTTCCAAAGGAATGTAAAGGAAAAAAAACAATATATTAAATAGAGTGATCACCTTAACTAGCATTACCAAATGGTTCATTGGACTCAGAATGGAAAAGCAGAACCACGGTTTTTTTTCTTGGAAATTTTCATAAATATAGGCATTGTCATTTATTACATCAAAATGATATTGCTTAAGCTCTTTGACTCTGTAAGAAAAACTATTATTTTGAAGTTTTTTAATCGATTTTCTTATCAAAGGGGAAAAGACATTGCTTTGGGTTTTCTTGGTGATCGGCTCTTCCAAAAGTTGATTTTTATTTTCATAGTTTTGTACGATTTGTTTCATCGGTTGGGGATGGTTCCTATCTGAAATAGATGATGATATAGGACGGATTTTGGATTCCAATGGATCTTCACTTAGAAGACTACCGATTTTGAATCATCATCACCTTGGGAATGATTTTTGAATTTTTTATGATCTTCTAAATCCATTTCATTTCGGATCTTTATTATTGAAGTTTTCATTGGGAAGGGCTCGAAAGAATCTATCAAGGATTTCGAAATATTTTTTCTCCATTTTTCGATTATATGAGAACTGCTAAAAAAAATGTCAAATTGAATAAAATGTATAATAAAGAAAAAACAAAATAAATTGTTAAAAACATGTAATAAAAAAAAATATAGTGAAAATTAAAAAAAAAAAAAAAAAATTCAAATTTAATTTTGCTAAAAATAAAATAATAATTTTTTCTTCAAAGAAAATTTGTGTTGTTTTTGAATCCCTTTTATTTAAAAGTTTTGATGGAAA
>Ga0302186_10002740_pt1 | contig 13371 bp, 11 predicted proteins | sample II_Bog_E1_2_FD_198782 | JGI IMG/M metagenome (GOLD analysis project Ga0302186, IMG submission 198782) | Peat permafrost microbial communities from Stordalen Mire near Abisko, Sweden - II_Bog_E1_1 | ecosystem: Environmental > Terrestrial > Soil > Wetlands > Peat | place: Sweden: Abisko... | reverse complement strand
GGGAAGTTGTTTGATAATCGAAGCCTTGATGAAAATAGTGGCCTATGGATTTTTTCTTGAGCCTATGACTTATTTGAGAGATGATTGGCATAAATTTGATTTTTGTTTGGTGATTGTTTCCATTATTGATATAGCATTGATTGATTCCAATTTGCATTTTTTGAAGGTTTTTAACTTAATTTTTATTTTTTTTCAAATATTTTTGATTGAAAATAGGTTTTCTTGCTGATAAGAACGGTCAAATTACTTTCTATGAACACGAATATGAAAATTCTGGTTTCAGCACTCATTAAGTCAATTGGACCATTATTAAATTTGATCATTTTCACCTCATTGATTTTCTTGATATTTTCATTAATAGGAATAAACTTCCTAGGCGATCGAATGGGTGTTTGTAATAATGATCCCACCGGGCAATATTATGGGATCAACGAAGATCAGGTAAATTTCTTTAATTTTATTAATATTTTTAACAACTCATAAATAATTCTTAGTGCAAAATCGATGGAGGTTCTTGGATGATTGCCGACACGAATTTTGATAATGTTTTCAATGCAATGATCACAGTTTTCATTTTGAGCACTCAAGAAAATTGGAATTATATTATGTATTTAGGCATAGATAGCAATCCCAGTGATATCGTATTTTTTTTAATTTTACCTTATAAGTAAATCATTATTAAAAAAGGGCCCAGAATTAAATAATTATAAATACATCAGCATTTATTTCATCATCGCTTTAGTCGTGCTAAATTTTTTCCTCATCAACCTTTTTGTCGGAGTTCTTTGTGATCAATTCCTTGAGGCCAAAGCCAAAGCCGATCCGTTGCGAGTTCTTTCATTGACAGATGGTCAACGTCAATGGATTGAATTTTTGGAATTTCTCCCAAAAATCAAAGCAAAAAAAGGCACTCGCACTGATAAGCAGAATAATAAATTCCAAGTTTTTTTTCGGAAAATTATCGAATCCAGACAGTTCGAGCTTTTGCTAATTCTTTGCATCATAGGCAATATTATCACATTAGCTATGAATTATGAAGGGGAACCTGAAAGTTATACTCAAAAATTAGAAACCGTGAATTATTTCTTCACAGGAGCTTTTATGCTTGAAGCTTTGTTAAAAATCGTCGGTTTAGGCTTCCATAAATATTTCCATTCAGGTTGGAATATCTTTGATTTCCTCATAGTAGTTACTTCAACTGCGGAAATAATTTTCGTTCAACTCTCAACTGGTAATAATAATATCAATTTCATAAGAGTGGGTCCTCAAATAATTCGAATATTCAGAGTGTTGCGAGTGTTGCGTATTCTAAAATTGATAAAAAGACTTGAAACTTTGAAGAAATTAATTACCACGTTGATTACAGCTCTTCCTTCTATTGCGAATGTGGGTTTGTTATATTTAATGGTGTTTTATATCTATGCGATTCTTGGAGTTTTATTGTTCAAAGATGTCAAGACTGGAATGCAAATTGATGATCTTAATAATTTCAGTGATGCTGGTTCCGCACTAGTCTTGGTTTTTAAAACTGTCACTGGAGAAAATTGGTGGCAATTCATGTTTGATTGCTATAGATTGCCACCTGATTGCGATCCAAAAAATAATTGTGGAAGTGGTAAATGATTTTTTTTTTTTTCAGATGTTTTTATTTGATTAAATAGCGTTGGCACCCGTATATTTTATTTCCTGTCAAGTTATTGGAACCTTCATTGTACAAAGTCTGTTTATTTTGGCGATCTTGCAAACATTGGAAAAGGCAAATGAGGAAAATTCGTGGCTGATTTTCAAAGAAGTCACGAAAAAATTCAAAAATGTATGGAAAAATTTCGCTCAATCTGAAGACCCCTATAGAATAAGCACAACTGACCTCATAACGTTGTTCAGGGCCATGCCAGATCCATTAGGTAAATTAATTTTTCAGATTTTTTTCGAAACTTTTTTTTATTATGATAATGATAATTATATTGAAAAGGATTCAAAAACATTAAGAGTTCAATGATGATCGCTGTGGAAATAATGAAGATGAACTTAGAATCGTAAAATTTTCAAAGATTTTATTTAAAATAAAAAAATCATCTAATTTTAAAATTTCATAATTTGGATTATTATTAATATATTAACAGCGATTCTTCTAATCATGTGTCTTTCTATGATGTATTATTCAGCACATTAAAGCGAGTTTATCTCGTTGACATCGACCACCCAATGATAAAAGACGAAACCATCGGTTATTTAAATCATGTCGAGCTTGTTACTCGCGAAAAAATGGATGGATTTCAAAGAAGATTCCATAAACATAGAGAACATGCGATGCTCATTGAAGGGAATGGGACAAGGAGGAGACAAAAGAAGAAAACAGCGAATCCAATGGTGAAATTATTATGGATGCCTATGCTCTTTAATAGTTGGAAAAAATATTGTGAAATGAAAAAAGAAGGTCGTTTTGATGAAATGGATAGTGTTGATGTTGAGGAAGTCAGAGAAAGAGACAAAAGGAAGTCGAGGAAGAAATCATTTTTTGATAAATTGTTTAAAAAATAATATTTTAATTTACGGTTAAATAAAAAATATTGAAAAAAATAGTAAAAATAAGTTTGTATTTTTTGTATAAATTATGGTTTTTTGTTTAGGGAATTCAAAAAATTACTAATTTTTATTTAATTTTTTAAATTTTTAATTTGCCTATTAAAAAAAAAAAAAAAAATCTTTTGAAATTAAAACATCAAAAAAAATAGTTTTCATAATAATAATAATAAGAGTTTGGATATTTATTTATTTTGATAAAATAATGAAAATCTTAACAAAAAAGAAAAAAAATATTGAGAAACAAGAGAAAATCAATGATTCCCGTTTCGAAACTGTGCATTACGATCCAAAATTCCTACCAGCTTCTAAAAAAGTTAGCAAAACTGCGATAGATTCGCGTTTTTCCAACCTTTTCAATGATAAAAACTTTAAAATCGTCTCCGAAAAGGATAAATATGGCCGAACTATCGATATTTCTGACAAAAATGAAGATATGGAAAGACTCTATTATATAAATGATGCCGAGATTCCAAAAGAACATTCAATTTCCGAAAAACCTCTTAAAAAACCAAAGAAACTAAAAAAATCCCCAGAAAATATAGAAGAAACTGCCCAAATTATAGAAAAACCTCAGAAAAGAGAGAAAAAAGAGAAAAAAGCTAAAAAAACTGATGAAATTCAGAGCAAATATTATAATTCGCAGGGTAAATTCGAATGGAATGAGGAAAGTAGTTCTGAATCTGGTGAATCGAATATTGAGGATCCCATAGAAAACGTTTGGGATGATGAGGATGAAAATGTGCCAAGAAATGAAGATTCTTCAGCCCGTTTGGCTCTAATGAATTACGATTGGAGTCATATTAATGCTGAGGATCTGATGGTTTTATTCAATTCTTTGAAGCCAAAAGGTGGTTCAATTCAGAAAATCACGATATATCCATCAGATTTCGGCTTGAAACATATGGAACAAGAGGAAAAGGAAGGCCCCACTTCGATTTGGGAGGAGGAAGAGCGACTTCCTCTAGAAAATGAGAAAAAAAATAAGAAACATAAGAAAGTTGATAGAGAAATCAACGATTGGATCGCGAATGTCAATAAGCCGACAGAATTTGACCCTATAAAGCTAAGGAAATATGAGAAAGATAGGCTCAAGTATTATTATGCTATAATAGATTGTGATAATAAGGAAACAGCTGAATATATATATAATGAAAGCGATGGAACGGAATTCGAATTATCTGGGATGAAACTGGATTTGAGGTTTGTGCCTGAAGATCAAGAATTTCCTTATGAGGCGAAGGAAGGTTGCGACTATTTGCCTGCGATGAATAAAGTGAACAATTTCATGAATAGAGCCATAAATCATACGAATGTGGAATTGACCTGGGAGAACCCGAATCTCAACAGATTCGATTATTTGTATAATAAGAATATGAAGGAAGAAGATTGGGATAAGATCGATTATTCGAAGATCTTAGGGGAAGCAGATATATCAGAAAATGAGGCAAATAATGAGTCAAAGGATGAGGCAAATATCGAGGAAAAAGGTGGAAATAAAGAAGAAAGAATGGATTGGAGGTCAGATTTCGATAAGAAGAACAGGAGGAAGCCTGAAGAAGAGATGGAAATCCGTTTTTCTAGTGGTTTTCAAGATATAGGCAATAAAATGCTTGAGAAACAAAAGGAAAAGGAAGAAAGCACATGGGAAAAGTATCTAAAGAAACGAAAAGAAAAGAAAAAAGTTCGGAAAATGATGGAGAAAAATAAAATGAAAGATGAGGATTATTTCATTGAGCCCGAAAGTGATGAGAAAGATGAAAAGAAATATGAGGAAGAGCTCGAATTGTTAGTCGGAGATGAAAAAAGACATAAAAGAGGAGAGTTTAAGGCTGATGTCGGGGATGAACGATTCAAAGCTATTTATGAAGATAGCAAATTCGGAATAAATCCAACACATAAAGACTTCAAAGTAGAAGGAAGTGGCAAATATCTGAAGGAAGTGGTGGATAGAAGGAAAAAAATTAAGAAAAATTAAGAATTATGGGAGTTTTTTTTTGAAAAAATAAAGCAAAATGAATTTTCATAGTATAATTAAGATAAGGAAAATGAGATTAATTTGTTAAAATTAAACAAAAAGATAGGAAATTTGAAATTTCTTGATAATTTTCAGAAATCCCCCTATTTTGCAAAAATTTATCGTGAATCAAAGATGAAAAAACCGAATTAAATTTAATTTCAAACACCCTCGAAGATAAAATATATTATTTCAAAATCAAACAAAATCTCAAGAAATGAGTCTGTTCCGCTCAGAACGCATGGGTTATTATAATTTGGTTATGCCTCGGGAATCCGCCTGGGACGTTCTTAATGAGCTCGGTGAGAAGTCATGTTTGGAGTTCATAGACCAAAATCCGAATGATCCAGCCTTTGGGCGTCCCTTTTCTAACATACTTAAGCGTTGTGAGGAGATTGAGGTGAATTTGAAGCAGATTGAGGATTTGATGAGGAAGTTCAATGTTCCAGTGGAGAAATGTCATGATTGTGATGAATTTCTGCGTAATTTGAGTCGTCAAATGACATCTCGAAACAAGGCTGAAAGTACTTTATTAGAGGAATTGGAGGTGGATGTGGAAAGTAAGGGTAAAGCTATAATGGAGCAATCAATGAATTATGAGGCGATGCAGAAGAAGTTCATAACATTGGTGGAATATAAGGCTGTCTTGCGTAAAACAAGAGAAAAATTGGGTGATAGTTATAAGGCAAGGAATGCTGTGATGAACCCAACATTGGATTTCGAGAAGAAGGAGGAAGAAGTGGAGAAACAGATCGACTTTGTCAAGGAAGAGGATTTCAAGGGTTCTAGATTGAACTATTTGGCAGGCATCTTGGATAGAGAAGAATCTCAAAGGTTTAAGAGGATGGTCTTCAGAATCACGAAGGGTAACAGTTGGACTTATTTCGAGGATGTGCAGCTCAGAGCAAATGAGGAAATAAAAGAAGAGGAAGAAAAAGATATGCCTATGAAAACCGTCTTTATCGTGGTTTATCAGGGAGGAGTATTGGATTTGCTCAAAACGAAGCTTAATAAGCTTTGTGAATCGTTCGGAGCTTCAAAGTAAGAAATTTTAATTCAATTTTCAAGGAAATTATTATGGTTTTTTTAGATTTCCAGTGCCTGATGATAAAACAGGCTTTACCAAGAAAATCCTGGAGATCGAGAACCAAGTCACTGAAACCATGAATGTCATCAATCTCACCAAAAGCAACATCGAAACCATGTTACATCCTTTTTCCGAGATCGGGTTCCAAAAGGTTTTTTTCTCATATTTTCATAATTTCTCTTTAATAAATCAATACATTTTTTATATAGAAGGGGAATTGCTCTTATATCGAAGAAATCAAATTGTTTGTGCTTAAGGAAAAAACCATTTATCATAATATGAACCTCCTCAAGGCACAAAACACCATTTATTCAGGGTATTGTTGGCTTCCACGTGATTCTGAAGAAAATGTGAACCGAGGGTTACAAGAACTCATGCGTCGAAAACCCAACATTTTCGGATGCCAGATTTCGGAACAGAAAAGACCGAAACATTCCGACCCACCGACCCATTTCAGAACCAATGATTTCACCATGCCATTCCAGGAAATCGTCAACACTTATGGAATTCCAAGATATAGAGAAGTCAATCCAGGGGTATTCACTATTGTGATGTTCCCCTTTTTATTCGGAGTGATGTTCGGGGACATTGGACATGGAGGGGCCTTGTTTCTCATAGGTATTAACCAAAGTTATGAATTTTTTAATGATTTTTTATTGGTTTTAGCAATTTATCTATGTGTTCATAACACAGCTTATAGGAGAGCTCAGGCTGGAATCGATGATATTTTAAATGTCCGTTTTTTGTTATTATTGATGGGATTTTTCGCGCTTTATTGCGGGTTGATTTATAACGATTTCCTCTCGATGCCATGGAATTTGTTTGGAACCTGCTATACAAAAAATGCAGATGGAATTAACACTACTCTACAAGGAGATTGCATTTATCCTTTCGGTTTTTTTAGCTTTTTAATTGAAAAAGAACTTTTAATTTATCGTTATTATAGGATTGGATCCTATCTGGTATATCGCTATCAATGAATTGAATTTCTTTAACTCGTTAAAGATGAAGCTAGCGGTGATAATTGGAGTGACTCAGATGCTTTTCGGTTAGAAAATATAAACTTTTTAGGAAAATTCTCTTAATGAAATTAATAGGAATCTATCTGAAAGGGATGAACAGCTTCCATTTTTCTGAGCCGATTGACTTCATTTTTGAAGTGATCCCGCAGATGGGTTTCATGATCTGCACTTTCGGGTATTAATTCTCCCAAACATTATTTCTAGAACTTCTTAAGTTATATGGACGCCTTGATTTTCTACAAATGGTATCTCCCATGGGGTGATGCGACTTATAACGCTCCTAGTATCATCAACACAATGATCAACATTCCCTTGAAATTGGGCTCAACAGTACAAATTTCTATTGTTAAAAATTTCTCAATCATTTCATAGGAAGGATTTCCTTTATATAACGCTGAGAATCAAGAAAAGCTTCAATTTATCTTTTTAAGTAAATTATATCATTTTCTTAATAAAATCATAATCTTCTTAGTAATTGCCGTGGCATGTGTCCCAATCATGTTATTTGTCAAGCCACTTCTTTTGGCCTTGAAACATCAAAACGACCCCAAGCCAGTTCGTCCATTAGTTGAAGTAAAGACAGAATCAAAGCCAATCGAGTTAAAGAAGCCATTATTATCTGAAGGCGAATCTCATGAACTAACTAATAATGATGAGGACCATCCTTTCTCTGAGAAACCCATACAGGATGAAAAGTCTTCTCCTGAGCCAATAAAGATGACAATGCCAGTGATGCCAGTTCAAACTGCAAGTCATGGATCTGATGAATTCGATCTTTCTGAAGTATTTGTACATCAAATCATTGAAACCATTGAATTCGTCCTTGGTGAGTTAATATTTTAAGAAAAATAGATTTTTTATTTTCTTTTTAAAATTTGAAATTTTTTTTGAACTTTCTCTCATCAGGATCAATTTCCAATACAGCCTCCTATCTTCGTCTATGGGCTTTGAGTCTCGCACATAGTCAATTGGCCAAGGTTTTCTTTGAAAAGACTGTGGGAGGAGGGATTGAAAACGGGAGTTTCTTGCAAGTATTGAGAAAATCTAATGAATTATTAATTTATTTTTGATCGAAAGGTCTTTGTGGGATATTTCATTTTCATCAATATCACGATCGGGGTTTTGATGTCTATGGATATGATGGAATGCTTCTTACATGCTTTAAGACTTCAATGGTAACAAATAGGGGGAATTTATAAATTTTAAAGGTTTTTTGGTTTTGGTTAAAGGGTCGAATTCCAGAATAAGTTCTATAAGGCCGATGGTCATAAATTCGCACCGTTTTCTTTTTCTCAAGTTTTGAACGAATTCAGATTAAAATCCGCGAATGCCAATTAAGAATAAATAAAGAAGAAACTCTTAATATTTCATTTTGAATTTTCAAAAAAACAGATAACATTGGAAAATAAAAAACTCTTTTTCTTAAAATTTTTTTTTCTTCTTTCTTTAATTAATTAAAAAAAAAATGCTCTTTTTACTTTAAAATTAAAAACTTCTTTTTTTGCTTAAAAATCAAAATAAACTAAACTATTTTTTTCATTAAATAAACATGTTATAGAAAATTGATCCTTTTTTTTCTTTAAAATTAAAAAATTGAGCAATTTTTTCATAAAATTAGGCTCTGTTTTTTCTTTAAATAACATTTAAAAACAAAAATAATATTTAGAAAAAAACCTATATTTTTCCTGTTAAAATTCAATCCATTTTTTAATTAACAAATGCATAATGACCCCCTAGAGGTTTTGAGTCAACCCAGCAGTAATCGTTCTTCGCCGTCGCTTCAAAATATAGATCCTATTCCAATTTTTAACAATGATCCCAATCCCAATGTTTCTCATGAAAATCTCGCTATTAACATAATAATGAATCGTCAACAATATCTCTTTCTTTTCGAGGAATTGATGTCAGATATCGGTTATGGCAAATATCAACAACGGATCGAATTGCTATTGGGAGTCTTGATGTTTCTCAATGGCATTGAAATGAGTGTTATCGCATTAAGCATAGCTGATTTCCTCTTGCTTGAAAATTTCAGTGAAAATCTCATAATTTTCCTCTCATCCGTGATTTTCTTAGGGTTTTCAGTTGGGAGCATTTTCTCGAAAATCCTATGGAATCGTTTTGGCTATAAAAGGTCATTATTAACGACCTTATTATTATATAATTTGATTTCGGTGATGTCAGTTTATCCTTTTTCTTTATTAGATTTTGTGATTTTTCGTGCTATTTGTGCTATTCTAATGAATTTGTTGAAGAATTTCGGTTATAATTTGTTGGTGGAATATACTTTTCCTATGAGAGCTGTTCAGGAGACGTATTTCAATTATTATTGCTATTATGTGATCGGACAATCATTTTCATGTGCTTTCATAGTAGTTCTGCATGATTATGATCCCACATTGACATTATCAGATTTCTACCAATTATTAATAAAGGTGGCATTGATAATTTGCACTATTAGTTATTTCCTCATTCAATTCTATGTGATGGAAAGCATCAAATATTCCTTATATTGGAATAGATATGAACAAGCATTTAATACATTCAATTATTTAGCGGAAATTAATAAAGGGATCACCAATCAAGATTATTTAGATGAACTTAAAAAAACTAGTCTCACTTTTTGGACCGAACTATATGTCATGCAAATGGAAGCCCAAAGTAATATATCAATTTGGAAAAAATTCAGGAACATTTATAATAACACTGATGATACACAAAAGCTATTTTCAGTTCTTTTGATCATAAATTCCATGATCATCACCTTAACCTTTTATTCTTATCCTTTGGTGGCGACTCTTTTCGAGGTGGGCTTCGAAAATTCCGAAGATAGAGACTTCAATAAAATAAACATATGGTGTGTGTTGTTTATTAACTATTTAGTTCAATATTTGGGGTTGATGTGTACCGAAATAATGAGGAAATGGGCTTCTATAACTAAAATCACATTAGTTTTATCTGCCAATGGATTGATTATTTTATGTTCGTTGTTGATTTATGGGAATATTGAAGGATATAATGAGATTTTTATGTGGAGTTATTCGACAATCAACGCGTTTTTGTTCTCAACGCATAATGAAATGAAGGGGTATTTCTTTAATAATGACATAAAGGAAACAGCGAAGGAAGTGATAAAATTCATGGAAAATATGACTTTTATTTTGGTTCCGTTTGTGTTTTGGACGAATTTGTTGTTTTCTTATAATTATATCTTCATACTTTATAGCGTTCTTTATATGTTTAATTTATTTATTATGTTGGGGCTGTTTTTCTATGAAAAATGGAGAATGCAAATAGATCGATTGATCCATGAACAACATTAGAAGAAAAATTTATTATTTGTTTTATTATTTTGTAATTTTTAACAATATTCTATGGTTCCAAGTTTTGTTATTAACATACATAATTTAGAATTACATAGATATTCAGGGAATTTTTTAAAACAACTGATAAGGAAAAAACACTCTTGTTTATTTAATATATTATCACATAAGTTGAAGATAAAAGGTGGTTTATCTCAATTTGAGTCTGGGTCCTGATGAATTTTTCTTAGACAAATTGAACAAAGTAGATCCAATTTCAACATTTGGGTTTTTTCTATATAAGATCTCCTCAATTCGGCTCTTTATTTCCTGGGAAGATTCTTTATTTTCCAAATAACTAAGATTAAATTATAAACAAATTTAAGTCACATTTGTTTACCCCTGCAAAAAAATGTCGAAACTATTTAAAGAGGTCTCATTGAGGAGCTCGCAAAATGTATTCAAAGTGTTTTCAAATCGACCTCCGCTATCAAGGAAATTTTAAAAATTCAATTAAAATGTAATGATGTTACGAAGATAACAAGAAGGAAAATTTAATCATTTTTTTCGGTAAAAAAGCTTTGATCTTCTCCAGGAACAGATCCATAGATCCATCTCCCAAATAATTGGAATAATTCCTTGTTTAAAGATTATTATGGTTTGTTTTTAATATTTAAAACAAATACCATGAATAAAAGCCCAAACATAATTTCTCTAAATGAGGGAGACTATCTGGCTCAAAAATGCTCATAAATCTGGATTTGGCAAGATAGCCTGTCACATAACTGAATGAAAAATTCAATTCTTGCAAATGATTTTGTCCCTTGACGATGTCCGCGATGGTGTCCAGGCAATGGTCAACAATATGACTTTTGATAAAAAGAACGAAATTTTATGAAAAATTTTATTTCAAATATACTATGTGTTCATATATAATGTTAGAACTTCCAAGTTATTTGGTCTATCAAATAATTTGTATTTGAGTGCCTGGAAAAGATTCAAGATAATTGATTTATCAGTAACTTCCTTTCTATAATTTAATTAATAAATTAATGGATGTTATAATTGTTATAATAAATTTAAAAACATTTCTAATCCAATTTCAAACTCTCTCATATTTTCGAAATTCAGCCTTTTTATGAGTTCTGTCAATAGAATGAATGTTTTTTTAGAAATCTCATGATAACTTAAAAAATTCAAAATAATTATTATTAATAAAACAATGATGGCATTACCTTTCAGCAAAAAATTTGAATCTTTCAAGAGAAGATGTGAAACCGAGCTCCTCAAACTAAAAATAAATTCAAAAAAGAAAAAAATTATAATAAACTTCTGAAAACACAGCCTCAATATGATCTTCAGTGATGCCTGCATACCAATTTTTTTCATGTTCAAAAATCAATCTTATTCCATCATTTGTGACATTTTCCAAGGCTTTTTTTATAAACACATTCCTATTGAATTTTGCCCAAGGTGCTTGAACCAGCAATTTCTCACTCATGTTATTTTGAAAGATGAAGGTTTTTATAGGACCAGAGAGTTCTTGATTAAAACTCTTTAAGCATTCATTCATTTCTGCTATATTAGTTCCAATCCTTTTTATTTCAATCATTATATATTTAATTATTTACAATTTTTGGAATTATGTTATACCTCAAATAATATAACATATTTAATGAAGAAATAGGTTTGATTTCAGATATTGATTCCATCCAATTTCTAGAGTAAAAAATATCAATCTAATTCATCATAAAGTATTTTTTTTCGGAATACTTTTCTTTTGAAACTTTGCCTGAATATTTTTTCGAGGCAAGACCAAAAGTGACAATCGTACCAGTGTCATTAATTAATTCAAATTTCTCCTTTCCACAGTTATAAAGTTCAGAAGAATCAGGAAAACTGGGCTTTTCAGAAGGCTCCACTTTGAAATCAAAAGAAGAACATAACAGATTTTTTATGGATGGCATGCTTAAACTATCTTCAGTAGATGTGCTTTCCAAAGACTTTTTCGAAGAAAACGTCTTTTTTTCATCTTCGCCTAGAAAAAATATGAAAATTTTTTTTAAAATTAAAAAAAAATTCTCAAAAACAAATTTACAATAAAAAAAGTTCCAAAAAACTAAAATAGCTCCAAAAATTAAAAAAAAATGAAAATTATAAATTAAAATTTCACAAATTTTACCGTCTATAGCCAAGATCGCGTTCTCCAAACTGCTTTTATCTCCCAATTGAAGGCATTTCCCAAAAAGTTCGAGGAAATTGATTTTTTTTCCTTTTTTTCTTACCCAGACCTTCCTTAAAATTCCAATGAACATCTCTGCTTTTTTTATTTCCTCCATATTTTCCAATTCCATTCTGAATCTTTTCCTCAGATCCTCAAAAAACTCTTCGCTTTTCCTTTCGTTCATCTCCAAAATATCTTTCACATCTTTAAATCTATTAGGGTTGCAAAGCAAAATCATCAAAGCCCTGAGATTTTCCATTCCTTGGCTGAGTGCTTCTTCAGAAAACTCAATGATTTCTGAGCATTTTACCGTCTTATTTGCAGTCAAAAACAAAGCATTTGGCTTCAAATTAGCGAGTTTTTGGTTCATTTCAAGAAAAGCCATGCCATTGACTATTGTTTTGAAATACCCGAGAATTTCATTGAAGGAAAACAAGGTTTCTTTCATATTTATCAAATCTTCTAAACTACTGACTGCATCTTCAAATAAATAAGAGACATTTGAATTGATTTCATTCTTAGAAACCATCGGGATAAAACTCGGAACTACCTTCTGGCAACTGAAATGCAATAAATCATCGATTTTTTTAAATGATCCAGGAGGAGCATCTGATTGCAGAATAAAGAGCAAAGAAAATTTATTTGTTTTAGGATCTTGAACAATAGAACGCGTTTCAAAAGGAGTTTTGAAGTAGGGTTTTTGGTCTGGGAAGGATTTGGCTGAATAGGCATTCATTTCCTATATTTTAGAGGGGAAAAGTATTTCTTTAATTTTATGGGATTAAAACTATTAAGAAAATTCAAAATGGTATCTTGAGAACGCTTGACATTGGAAAAATTAAAAAAAACTCAGGTTTGTTTAAAGAATTTTAAAACAAAACAAATTATTTGTAATTAAGTACCCTTTGAGGAATTAAAAACCCTTAATGAGTTTTTGATTCAAATTTGAAAATTCTCTCAAAAATTCCTTTTGAATTTAGAAAAGTTCAAGAAATAAAAAAAATATAAAATCGTTAAATATTAATTGTGTTTTTATTGATAATTTTTTTATTTTTTTGTTAAATGAGGAGCGACTATTTATTTTATTTCATTTATTCAATCCAAATATTTTAAAAGAAAATTCACTAATTTAAATT
>Ga0302186_10002739_pt1 | contig 13372 bp, 8 predicted proteins | sample II_Bog_E1_2_FD_198782 | JGI IMG/M metagenome (GOLD analysis project Ga0302186, IMG submission 198782) | Peat permafrost microbial communities from Stordalen Mire near Abisko, Sweden - II_Bog_E1_1 | ecosystem: Environmental > Terrestrial > Soil > Wetlands > Peat | place: Sweden: Abisko, Stordalen... | reverse complement strand
CCAACAAATTTACTGTTCACCGAGCCCAATATCATGAACACAAGACAAAAATTAGTTTTTTACTAGTTTATTTAATGTTATTCAAACGATGGCCTTGATAGAACAGGCTTATTTGGGTATCACGTCAGAGGAATTTGTATGCGATTTCGTCAAGAATCGGAACCAATCCATGGATCGTGATTCGTGAAGAACAATTATCTTTTTTCCAAAATTAATTTTTTTTTCTTCTTCTAAAATCATTAAAAAATTTCTTGATCTTTTGTCAAACAAACATCTATTTCCAACATATTTGAATCCAATTTTCACCTGATTTTTTAGTAAATAATGATAAAAATAGAGAAAAGTTACGGCATTTTTAAAAGCATCAAAAGTGTTTTCAAGGGCTTCCCGAGAACATTTTCAAATATTTTATACAGTTATATTATATGTAAAGAATTGGATTTTACACCTCCTTGATGAGAAATGTGGATCACTTTGTCGAATTAAGAGCAGTTTGCAGAATTTTATTTTTGTAAATTTTTTTTTTTTGTGGAGGAGATGTGGAGAGTTCAAAAAAAAGAACGAGCAAGCAATATAAGACAAAAGGTCTTAAACGCGAAAAATGAATACCAATTGAACTCAGTCATATGATATTTTTGTTTTTTTTAATAAAAATTTCTTTAAAAAATTACGAAAATTGTAAATTAAAAATTTTTTGGAAAAGAATTGGGAATTTTTTGGAAAAAGTTCTTTTATCTCCAATAATTGATGTTTTAATTTTTTTTTGCGATTGAGAAATTAATTAGACCATAATTATAATAATTTCAAAAAAACTTTAAAATGGAAGAAGATTTATGAGCAAAGAGTCAATGATTTCGGAAAAAATAAATTTTTTATATTGTTTTAATTATTTCCATGTCAGCAAACCTTACTTCTTCCTTTTGATTTTACAGATCTCCCTTTGTTTATTTGTGGCAATCTATGTAAAAATCCAAGAAATATCTTAAAAATTTCATTATTTTACAAAGGTGTTGATTTGTCCGGAAGAAAAGTAAATTTTTTTACATATAGATTAGTAAAATAATATTTATTAAGTTTGGAGTCGATCACAGTTTTCGTCAATGAGATTATTCTGTTCGTTTTTTTGTTTTCGGATCTCATTTTTCGAACATATTTGAAAAGAAAGGTTGATTTTAAGACCCCAAAATTGCTAATTTTTTTAAAAAGTTTATTCAAGAATGGATGAATTTATACGATATAATGTCTTTTATTTTCATCGCTTCAATCGTGTTGGTTTATTGTATATATTTTTGGTAATTTTTTCATTTTTTCATTTTAACCATAAATCATAATTTTAGTTGCATCTATAACTATGATCATATTTTGAATTTGAAAATCGAAATTGGAACAGCAATCATAATTATAAAAGAAGCCATACAAATAATAAGAACAATTATTATGTTTGCAATGTCTATTATTTTTTAAATATATTTAAAAAACTTTCAAATTAATTTAGGTCAGCCAGAGTTAGATCGGTCAGTCACTGCGATCTCTTATTGGACCATGTCGACCATAGTGGAATTGAAAATTCCCCAATGATCGGTACTTTAAAACCCGAACATATGGTAACTTTGGAACTTCAAGATCAACCTTTGGAAATAGAAACTATTTAAAAAAAATATAATATATAGCTTTTATTTTTTGGAAAAACAAATATTTATTTAATTTTAATATTTTAACTCGCGGTGTTCATCCTGAGTTAGCTAATGATTTACCCCATTCTCATTATTTTATTGCTCACCTTATTGAAATTCTGCTTCCCCTTGCAAAATTATTTCGTCTCCAATTCCAGCCAATGTCCCCAAACTTCCATTTGTGATGGTTCGTTCAATAATCCTTTCGCTGGGTTAATTTCGGCGATCTCACAATCAATAAATCTCAGTCATCAAACGCAAGATTTTTCTCTGGTCCTACACCTTCTTTCGGATGATTATGTCATAACCAATCAACAATTGAATTCTCTGAATGATAATGGTTATGTTGTTGTTTATAACTACACTTATCAATTATTTGAGAAAAATGGAAATACCAACAAGCCAAATTATTTTGACAATATTAAAATGAAACCTTTTTTATGTTCTAATGACAGTTCTCAATTTTGTCCAACAAAAACGATTATTAACATCAAAACAGAAAATTTCACCTTAATTGTTGCAAACACCATGAATATTGAAAATATCATCTGGATGGGCAATAATTTGCCATTTTCTGAAAATAATCCAGATAATTCCTGCCTCAATTCTTTGGATACGGATTGTTGCCAAAGTGAGGATCTTTTGTCGTTGGGAAATACTAATTGTTCCATTGTGGGTTACGATGTTTCTAATCGAGGAGGGATTGGAAATTACGATTTTTATCATGGGTTGTTCCAATATAAATATTCGAATTCAACTTTGAATGTAATCAGTTGTGGTTTTAATTATATGGTATCTATTTCCGTTGATATTTTGAAGGGATATTTATTTTTGATAGGAGGTTTTGTAAATTTAGCAGAAAAATACAATCCAAAAACTCTTTCAGGAAAATATTTAAATGTTTTGAGTCTCAACATTTTGAACAGTTCTTTTGAAAGCAATTACTTTCTAAATGGGATCATATACTTTTCAGACAATGTAAACAATAACACAAATGTGGTCATTTCAAATTCAAATTTTAGCAATTACAACATTTACGATGTTGTGGATTCTTATCGAGAGTTCAACAATTTCATTGTTGTGGTTTCGAATTCAACTTTAAATTTTGAATTTCTTGCAATTTTAAACTCTTCCACCACCATTTTCGCCTATTCATTCAATCAAATTTATCTACAAAATTGCACTTTAAATCTAGTTTTCTCAACTACAATTTATGATTATCTCGCAGTGGTTCAATGTTTTATATATAATTATTTAGAAATATCCGGTTTTTCATTAAATGTGCCATCCGTGGATTATAATTATGAGCCCTCACTCATTTTGCCAAATATGGAAGAGGACATTCGTCCATTTTATTACCCTTCAAATTATGCTCTTTTTTTCTTCGACAACAACAACACTTTATTAATAACAGAGTCGATATTCCAGGGTATCCAAAACATCGGATTGATCGATTGCAAAAATTTCACAAATGTAACTCTTGAAAACATCCAAATTTTGGATATATATAGTATTGACAAATATTTCATCCAATCAATGTTTTTAAACACTTTTCAAATCAATTGGGTGGTCATCCAAAATATTTCAAGTTCTAATAATGCTTTTTTTGCCATGGATTCTAATAATTCTTTGACAATCAACAACATGATAGTAAATACAACTCTTAATAATTGTCTTTTTTACGCTGATCAATATGACAACATCCTGATTTCGAACAGTTCATTTTTAAACTTGACAGCTATGCCTTATGCCACTTTTCTCCGAATGTTCAATTACAACATCTTAACATTCATCAATAATGTCCTTAACACAATTATAGGCGATGGCTCTTCTTCATGTTTCTACGCTTTAGAATATAATGAAATTTTTCTTGAAAATTCAACAATTATGAATGTTTTGGGATATGAAGGTACAGTTCTTTATATGATGGATTATAGTACCTTATATATGACTAATACTAATACCATAAATTGCACAGCTCTCCTCGATACAATTTATGACGGGCGAAGTTATTATAACAATATAACTATTGATAATTGTAGTTTTTATGGAATATCAGGAACAATAGCTGAAGTCACTTTCATTGGTTATGTTTCATTAAATAATGTTTATGTGAACGGAGATGGAGCCCAAGATACCACGGTGTTAATAGCTATAAGTAATTGCACTGGCTATTTGAATAATTCAATTGTGGAGGGATGCTATTCGGAAAGTGTGATGGGTCTTGTGTATTCCAATTCGAATTCATCTTATGTTTATATGATCAATAACACTTTTTTCAACAATTTAATGCAGAGAGGAGCTATTTTGACTTTGGAAACTAATTCTTTTGGGGAAATTTATAATTGCACTTTCATTAATTCAACAGCTTTGCAATTTGGTGGGTCTATTTATCTGGAAAAAAATAATTATCTCATCATGAATCAAGTGATTTTTGTGAATTCAACCAGTTTGATTGTCGCAGGAACAATTTATTCATATTATTCCAATCAAATTGAAATTTTTAATTGTGTTTTCAATGGGTCATCAGCAGAAATATATGGCGGCTTCATTGGAATAGGACAACAAACCATTTTAATTATAAATTCATCAATTTTCAATTCGATTTCGGGTGTCAAAGGAGGCCTTATTTTTGCTAAAACCTCTAATAATATTAGTCTTTTCAACATTTCAATGAACAATTGCTCGGCTAGTATCGGAGGAATAATTTATCTCCTTAATTTTAACACAATGAGCCTAATTTCATCCAATTTTACAAATACTTCAGTATTACGAAGCGGAGGCATCGTTTTCTCATTTTTCAACAACACCTTATCTTTCGAAAACAGTTCTTTTCTCTTCATAAGCAGTCTAAATCTTGCTGGAGGTTTTTATTTAGATACAAGTAACATCCTTAAAATAACATCCTGTTTTTTGTTAAATATCAGCTCTGAAAATTCCGGTGCTATCCTCTATACAGTTCTTTTAAACCAAATAGCATTCCTTGATTCAGAAATCATAAACTCTTCTCTTTCTTATGGAGATGGGGCAATTTTATTTGATCTAGGAATTTCTAATGATTTAAGCATTTATAATTGCCTTTGGATTGGGTTTTCATGTTTCTATGATTCCTTTGCAATAAGTCTTGAATCTTCCAATACAATGGATGTTCAAAACAGTGAATTTAATAGTAATGTGCAAAAAGCGTTCGAAGGGTTTATCACAGCTGATATTGGGAACACTTTTAGCTTAAAAAAGAACATTATTTCAATTATTACGGATGAAAGCTCATCAGGGACTTTTATTACATTAATGGAAAATAATAGCATCACCAAAGGGGAAGACTTAAATATTACAATTAATTATAATTTGGTGGTTTGTGATATTTCCAGCTCATCGATAGTGAATTTCAATAACACGAATTTCAACAATTTAAGCACTATTCAATATTTCGCGAAACTTGCCGAGAATAGTACTTTGCAGCTAATTAATATGAAATTACGGTTACAATTAAATGAGATGATTGAGGCTATAAATTCCAAAATCTATATTATAAATTGTGTTTTTCTTTTTCAATCTATTGGAACAAGGACAATTTCCAACTTTTTAACAATAGAAAGCAGTGAATTTCACTCGACTCTCTCAAAATTCATTAACGATTTCAATGAAATTCAATTGATTTCCAGCCAAACATCAAAGATTTTCCTTCATAAAAATGAATTTACCGGTTTTTTCACATCTGAATCAGGTTCAGTGTTGTCAGGCACTGATATGAATATAATAAAAATCTCGTTTTGTCTATTTATTATGAACCAAGCATTAGAAAATGGAGGTGCATTTTTCCTAATTATAGGTCAATCTGTGAATGTATACTTTTTCAATAATATTTTTCTCTCTAATAATGCACCTTTAAATGGAGGTGCTTTTTCAATTCAAGTCTCAATATCAGTATCTCCTCCAACACCAATCTCTTTAGAGAATTCTGGATTGTTTGTCTCAAGATCCTATTTCATTCTTAATAAAGCTGGTTATGGAGGAGGGGTTTATTCTGGAGATTTCATTCTAACTCAATTGAATTCAAGTTATTTCAAGTTCAATAAAGCAGCTATAAGTTCGAATTCATCTAAAAGAAGTAAAGGAGGTGCTATTTATTCAAGCAACAATCCTGACATTGAATCATCCGAATTCATCAATAATCAAAATTTTTTCATAAACAATGAAGCAGATATAGGAGGTGCATTATTTTTCGATAACTATGAGATTCTTTATAAGGAAATTGGTTTAAAAGATTATCTTTTTCAAAATAACATAGCAACATATTATGGTGTAAATTTGGCGTCTAGTGCTTTTGAAGTTGGTTTTCTGGTAAGTGACCCTAAAAATGCAAAACTATCCGATATCCAACAAAATTTGTCATTAGAAAACGCCGTTAGTGTGCAATCGTACAACGCCTGTCTTTTTTATATCGTGACCATTGATAAATTTAAAAACATCATGTACAACACTGATGAAATCCCACCATTTAATTTAGATTCCTTAACCAAAACCTCCATCACCAACCAATATATCGTCAACTTCACTGAAGGATTCCTATGTTTCATATCCTTTCAACGCAATCAATATCCTATCCAAGCAGAATCTAATTATTATTTAAATCTCAACCAAACATTCATTGTCAGCAACTCCTATCTTAACATTTCATTCCGCAATTGCCAATTAGGCGAACAATTAACTAACGATTTCACTTGTGTTGCATGTCCTCCAGGGAAATATTCCCTTTTGAAAAATTTCCAAAGTACACCCACTGATTGTTTCCAATGTCAAAACCTCGCATTTTCCTGCGGAGGGGGATTCAATCTCACTCCTAACCCTGGCTATTGGCGGTTTGCTAATTTCTCTACCACTTTTATACAATGTCCTCAAGTTACGAATTGTTTAGGTGGAACATTAGTTTTAGAGAGCTATTCTCAGAAAAACAATGAATACTCTAGAATCTTCAATGCTCTTAGTGAAATTGGTGATATTGCTACATCTTTGACAGGATTTTGCGCTTTAGGTTATACTGGAATTCTATGTAATGAATGTGATGAGGGATATGGTAAAGTGAACGCCTTTACATGTCTAAAATGCTATGAAAATGGTTATAATGCGTGGATCTCGATGCAGGTTTTGATAAAATTTGCATTGATTTTTGGGTCATTGTTTATTTCCGTGGATACCATTGTGTCGATTTTTATGGGCGATGTGAAAGAAAGCAATATAAAATTAACCAATCTGATAAAAATTTTCCTGAGTCATATACAAATTTTGATCATTTTGTTCACTTTCGTTGATTTGACTGATCCATTTAATAATATAATTGCATTTTCCTTGGGGTTTTCATCGAATTTAAGCGAGGCGTTTAATTTGGAATGTCTGATCAAATATTATAATTGGGAAGTAAGTTCAATTTATTTCCAATTTTTCATCAGTTTGACTTATTGGTTCCCATTGAGTTTATTTGTGTTGATTTATATTCTGATTTTATATTATAAGAAGCGAAAACAATATTTGAACAATCCAAAATATGAACATTTCAAATTTTGGAACCTCTATTTTGCAGCTTTCTTGATTTTATTAGATCTTTGTTATTTTGATATGGTTAACATCAGCTTTAAATTGCTAAATTGTACCAATGTCTCTGATGCAGATGATCCAGAAAACCGTCTTCTTTTTGATTATTCAGTGCGATGTGACACTTTTTTCCATAATTCGGTCAAATATGTGAGTTTATTCATTGTTATCATAGGCTTTGGTTTGGGATTTCCATTATTATTATTTGTATATTTGTTCTATTCTTACAAAACTAAGAGACTTAATGGGGACAGTTGTCTGTTAAAATTCAGCTATTTCTATTATGCTTATCAAAGAAAGTACTTTTTCTGGGATGTACTCCATATTCTCAAAAAGTTTCTCGCCTTAACCATTCAAATCTTGTTAGCCTCGCAAATCACTGTCATAAACAACATTTCAATACAAACTTTGTTAATTCTAGTGCTTTTTTTCCTTTTCCTTCAAATTCGTTTAAGACCTTATAATCCTGAACGATTTGATGTGATTAATCGTCTGGAACAATATTCATTAATTTCATTGAGTCTTTCTATTTATTTGTTGCTTTTCTATCAAAGTTTAGTCAGTGATCAAGAAAATATCAATTTAGGACTTGTAGTTTTCTTCTTTTCCTTGGCTCTTGTTGCTAATATTTCGTTCGCTTGCCTCTGGTTTTATATCTATATCCCTGAGAAAAAGAGGGAGTTCAGCAATCTGATTTTTGAATTGAAAAGAAAAGTCGAAGCCATTGTAATCAAACACAAATCAACAAAAAATTGTTCTATGGAAACGATTCCTAATTTCCAACAGGATTATCATTCATCCAAAAATTTCATTGAAAGCAATACAGAAGTCAAACCGAGTATAATAACCATTTTCGACCCTTTGCAGTTGAATTTGAAACAAATTTCAGCTGATCAGGAAAAGAACTTTGATTTATCAGAATTTTACCAAATCATGAAAATAAATGAGAAGTTTTTTAAGGAAAGCTTGGTTGAGATCAACTTAAAGAGATTTCATGAGAAAAATTTAAATTATTCATTGGTTAATGTATCTCTACCTCAAATAGATTATTTCTTGCATAAAAATTGGCAGAAACAAAAATTCGTCAACTTTCTTTTCCAGGATAGAGTTAGTCATTTGTATGAATCGTCAGAAATGAGCGTAGGAATAGAATTTTTTGACTCAGGAGGGTGCTCGTTCATGAAAAAGGCAAGAATCACTTTAAGGAAAGGATTTGAAGATTTGAATTTTAATTCTTTGAAATTTAAAGCATCTGATCGTATTAAATAAACTTCATTCAATTTGCTTGTTGATTTTATAAAATATTTTTAGATTTTTTGATTTGCACAAATTTGGATTTTGTCCAATGTTCAACAGTGGAAATGGAGCAACAGATAGACATTTTGTTCACGTTTTGCTTGTTGGATTTGGTTGAATTGCCAACTTTTTCCTTTGAAATGAGGTAGTTTTTTTTTTAACTTTTTAGTTTATCTTAAAAAATATCAAAAGATGTTAAGTGTAAGAAATTCAATTTATAAATAATTAAATTAATTTAAAGAGTCTTAAAAACATTTCTTATTAGTTTTGGAGAAAAAGAAAAAACAGAACACATTATCAAACTCCCAATAAGCATTTGCAGATTCTTAATCTTCATCCATGTTGACTCAGTTCCGGATCTCCTGAAAGAATGGCTCATTGTTGAAAACATCTACAAATTAACATTTAACAAGATCAATTCAATGATTGTTCAAAATGCTCATGAATTACATATGCTCCTGAAAGAATCTGTGATTTTGGAAGAATGTTTGCTTGGAAAATTTTCTTTTTTTATGTTTGAAAACACTTCCTTCCTTTACAAGATTCGATTTCTCAAAAATAATAAAAATCCTGAAAAAAATGGGGTCAATACTAAAATGAAAGTGATCTTTGGAGTTAATCAAAGGGGAATTAAAGCTGATAAAGGATTTTTAGAATATTTCATTAAAATCATCATGATTAATATGTTCGAAGTATTGACTTTTAAAGAGTCTAAATACTATGTAGCTCCAACTAATATTATCATGGAAATTGAGTCCGACAACTCGGAAAATAAAATATATTAATGACAATTAAAATAAAAACTTATTAAACTTATTATTTTTTTTTTTTTTTTTTTTAAAAATGGGGAGCGACCCCAATGATAATTTATTTTTTTTCCCCTTGAGATGACAAAAGCACTTTGAAAATTACAAATTTTTTTGAGGAATTTGAAAATTAAAATTTTTTTTGAAAAAAACTCAAAAAAAATTGTTGAAAAAATTAAGATGAATTTATTTTTTCAAATTTTTCTTAAATTTATAACAATATAAAACAAATTTAAATAAATTTGGAAAAATTCTTCAATTCCCTCAATTTTTATCCTTATTTAAAAATTTCTTCATCATCTTCTCAAACTCTTCAAACTGAATCTAACAATGAACAAAAATTCATTCAATGAATTCTCTCTCATTATATAAATAATAAAATTTTAACCTCTCCGTCCTGATTTTCATCCACTTCATTTATGATCTCCTTCCAATCCTCATTGGTGATCTTTTCTCCTCCAAACACTTGCTTGAATTCCTCCATTGAAATCGTCCCGTTTTGATCCTTTTCAATACAAAAACCAAATTCCAACTCTATATTCTAATTAAAAACCTTATCAAACATTTTAAATCCTGATCTGAGTCTTTTTTTCGTTAGGAAATTCTCCTGATTTATGGTTCCAATCAAAAACTCTGAATAATCCAAATTCCCATTATTATTAATGTCCAACGATCCAAGAATTTTCTCCACTTTCTCTTCAACTTCTTTATTTTTGCCTAAAATTTTCCTATAAGCAGTGATCAATTCCGCTTTGCTGAGCATTCCATCGCCATCCAGATCCAAACTTTGGAAAACCTGTAAGATTTGATTCTTTTCATCATCACTATTGTTGCAAAAGTTGTTGACAAAAAAAGTCCAAGTGAATTCTTGCAGTTTTTGGTCGCATTTGAATTCCAACAAATTCTTTAAAGCTCGGTTTATTAAATCCTCATTTGCTGGGTTACTGGTATGTTTTTTGACCCATTCGTTCTGCAGGGCCTGTTCTGAGGATAATCTTTTTTCTGGGTCTTTTTCCAGCAGGTTTAAAATTAAATTCTTACCCTCGCTTGACACCTCAACCCATTCTTTCCCGGAGAAATCCACAGGATCATTAATGATTTTCTGATATATAATTTCATTCGAAACGCCATTAAAAGGGGGGTAGCCACATAACAAGAGATAAAGAATCACACCACAAGACCATACGTCGCATTTTTCATCATATTTATTGATAAGAACCTCTGGAGCCAAGTAATAGGTCTAGAAAAAAAAAGAATGAAAATTTGATGAAAATAAGTAACAGTGCCGATTTTCTCTCGCATTTTATGAAACGGAGCAAGAATTATCGCAGATCCGAAATCAATGATCTTTAAAAGTGAATCTTTTGATTCGGTTTCAAAAAGGATGTTTTCAGGTTTGACATCCCTAAAAAAGAGCTTTATTAGACTCAAATCTATTGAAAAACCTATGAACGATATTGTTTTGATGGCAATAGAAAATGGCGGAGAGAATTTGCTTTATGATAATGGCGGCTTTTTTTTCTGGGAAGAACTTATTCTCCATGATTTTGAAGAACAACTCACCGCCTGCACAAAGCTCAGTTACAATATAAATATTCTTCTCGTCCTGATAAAATTCATAAACTTTTATAATATTCGGGTGATCCTAAAAAAAATAAACGGTAAAATCTCCTGCTTTCATCGCCAATTTAAAAAAACCAATCGTTTGAGGATTTCAATCTCGTTTAATATTTTCTTCTGATGTTTCTCAGTGCAATTCTGTTTTGGAATTATTTTTATTGCCCTTTTTAATCCGCTTAATTTATGAATAGCTCTTCTGACTTCTCCAAAACTACCTTTTCCAATGGGTGGATGCAATAATGTATAATCGCTATTAATCTTCCCTGGCTTCTCCTTGCATAAATCAGTGAAGGATATCTGAAAATCCAAGGTTCGGCTGCCTTTTTAATAAAATATTGATATAATTATATGAAAAAAAAAACGAGTTCGAGAATGTCCATGGGGCAATTCAGATGAACGATCTAAATTTAAAGGAGAATTCAATGAAACCATCATCAAAGGATTTTCCAGGATACGGGTTTCAGGCTTAAATTGTTGAGAGAAACAAGTGAGGCAATTTCCCATATAAATGAAAGTAAAAGTGAGTGAAATATAGAAAAATTTGAACTTGAATAAAACAGGAAATAAATTTTTTCTGAAGAAACAGTAAATTTGAATGTGAATAAAGATATGGAAAAAAAAGTTTTTTTAAATTATGTCTGCAGTTTAAGAAAAAAAACTGGTGATAAAGAGAATTTGTTTTTTTGCTTTTCTATTCATTCATTTTTATTTTGATAAATTATTATATGAGTATTATAAGGAGACTATTACAAAAAATAAAAAATTATTAGTTTTTTAAATTAAAACAAAAAAAATATTGAATTAAAACAAAAGAGATGGGAGGTAATTTCACCAAAGAAGCTTTATATTCGGCGATAGATGCCTCTGATGAAAAATTAATTGAGTCGATCCTGAAGGTAAAATCTTTAAACAAAAAAATAATTTTAATAATCGACTTTTTCATTTATACTTAAGAATCATCCTGACTACATAAATCAACCGATGACTTCCGACTGTTATTTTAAAAATCTATTTTTAATAAATATTCCTTTAATTAGGTTTAACCACTCCAATGGGTCGAGCTAGTTGGAGGGGAAATCAAAAAATGTGTGATTTCCTGATAAAAGTTGCAATTATTTGAATATTTTCTTGCAATTATTTGAATATTTTCATAATAAAATTTTTTTATCTAAGCATGGAGCAGAACTAAATAACGCGGGAGGTCAAGGGATAACTCCACTTATGTGGGCGTGCATTAGAGATCATAAGGAATTGATCAAGGATTTCTTAACAAGAGGGGCAAATTACAGTTTAGAGTCTGTTGATAGTAAAGAAAAAAATGCATAAATAACTATAAAATAAAAAATAGAACTCACAGCTTTGGATTATGCAATTTTATATGGAAATTACGATTCTGCAATGATGCTGATGGAATCCACAGATCTCACACCAAAAATGATCGAGCTTTATGAAAATTATGGAAAAGAGAAAAATATTCGTTATTGCAACTATAGAATTTTCATCGAACATATGGTTCTTAAAGTTCCTTTGGAAAATGTTCCAAATTTCACTATAAAAGACATCAAACGTTCAATTCAATTTTTATTGTTTTATTGAATCTTTGAAATATTTTAGAGCAAGTTTACAATGATCCTGTCATAGATCCAAGAGAATCTTGGGGAGAATTCTTTAAGAGAATTATAGAGTTTGAAGACCCTCCTTTGGTTGAAAGACAAGAACTGTCGAATGATCTGCAGCCCCAAAACAGATTATTAGGCAAAATGAGATCGTATATCAATGGGATGAGTCCTTACCCTTATGTGAGTATTCAACTGAAGGAAGAGGATAAGTTACGTTTAGACAACTCTAAACAGGTAAAGTCAGTTGAAATGCAGGAACAGTTGAATTCAGGGAAGACAAACTTGGTGGACGTGCAATTGGATAATAAATAATATTTTCGAATATGTTTGAAAGTTAATGATATTTAGAAATAGAATACACAAAGTTTTTAGATTTCATAATCCACATCAATTATTTGTCAGTCTTTCTATATTAGTGAATTCTTTTTCCTTGTATTTGCTTCTTGAAAGCCAAAAATTTAAAAATACGGTTTCTGTTGTATTTCGTAATTAATGAATTTTTTGGGAAAAAAATACTTCAAGAAAACAATTATTTTTTGATTTTTTTATGAAAAAAAAGTTTAAAAATATATAAAAAAAAATATCATGCATTCATTGATATTAAACTTTTAATATTTTATAAAAACCATAAAAAAAAATTTTGAATTTTAAATAATAAAAGAAAATTTATTTAAAATAATTTTTTTTTAACATATAACTTTTATTAAAGGTCGAATTTATTAATTAGATCAATATTTTTCTTTTATAAACAAACAAAAAATATGAG
>Ga0302186_10002738_pt1 | contig 13375 bp, 20 predicted proteins | sample II_Bog_E1_2_FD_198782 | JGI IMG/M metagenome (GOLD analysis project Ga0302186, IMG submission 198782) | Peat permafrost microbial communities from Stordalen Mire near Abisko, Sweden - II_Bog_E1_1 | ecosystem: Environmental > Terrestrial > Soil > Wetlands > Peat | place: Sweden: Abisko... | reverse complement strand
AATAATAATGTTATTTTTTTTCAACTTTGACAAATATATATTTTGAATAAACAAAAACATTTTTATAATAAATGAAAAAATAAAAAATGAAAAAATTCAAAATTTCGAATAAAAAAAAAAGAAAATAGAAAATTACAAAATAAAAATGAGTAAACTATTTAGATATCGCCAAATCAATAGCTTGTTTAGCTCTTCCCTCCCTTTCTTCAAGTCTCGCCAGTTTTGTCCGTCAATTAAATTCTATCTTTCCACCAAACAACAGGAAAAAACCCAGAAAAAAATTGAAAAAGAAAAACTTTCCGAGAATGTAGCCAAATTGGAAACAATGGCAGATCAGGAAGAATTGACTCAAGAGACCATAAAAAAGTTAATCGCTCTTCGAAGAGAAGAAATAAACTCAGTTGCTGCTGAAACGGACATCCCCAAAAACGCTTTAATCACAGCTGCTGTCATCACTCTTCCTGTTTTAATAGGAGGTCCTTTAATTAACATATTTTGTATGCAAAATCTGTTTATGCAATATACACCTGCAATATTGGCAGCCTATTTGAAATACAGCGCAGTGCATTTGAATTTCATGGTAAAAAAAAAAGTAATGAAAAAGAATAAAATATATAGAGATAGGCGGGAATACATTGGGGTTTTGCAATTTCGGAACATAATTGTCAAGTCGATGCTGTCAACAGCACAAAAACAGTTCGAACATTATTTATAGCAGGTAATGGAAAAACTGAAAAACATATCGTTTTAATTAATATTTATTCAGCTTCTTTGCCTATGTTTGTGAGTTTTGGCTTAGTTTCTAGTTTAGCATATTCAGTGGGAATGGCAGCCTCAATGAAATGTTTGCATGTGGGAGGATTGGTTTTAACTCATTTATGTAAAATTAACTACTTATTTATAGATATTTTTTTTGTGAAAAGATGTGCTTGCATTGGATAATTATGTAGTGAAAAACAATATAGCTCCAAAATGGTTCTTAAAAATTAAAATTTGGTGCGCCTTGATATCAATTATCGGAATCGCAAACTTATTTGTTTTGTTCATGAATTTCGATGAACAAGTGAAAGAAAAAAATGATGTTTACAAGAGATTTCTACAGAAGAATCAAGAAAGACTTCATATTAAATTAAAGGAATAGAAAAAATCATGAAAAAATTGAGATATTCTTAAATTTTTAATTTAATATGACATTTTTTCATTTCACAAAAATAACTTAATTTTTTCATGGAAGACAAGCCGTTCATAGAAAATGATACTAACCGTTTTAAAATGTTTTTTTGAAAGATTGATTTCATTTATTCTTTATTCAGACTTGGCCCCCCGCTTGAAAAATGAAACAAATACAGACGAACGAAGGCAAAGCCTAATAGGGACAATTACAAAATCTGTGATTCAACTCAATAAAATGAGAGATAAATCAAGAAGTAAGAATTAAAAATTAAAGAAGGAAAATTAAATCTCTTGAAATAGATCGACATTTCGATTTTAATTCTGGAGTCGAAGAGATAATCCGAAAAAGACGTTCTCAAGCTATAGTAGCCTCCTAATATATTTATACATCATTAAATTTGCCTTTAGAACCCTATTTATAAAAAAGGAAACACTATCATCACACCTGGTAAAGTGATGGGATCAAGTCTCCGTAGTTTTTTCCAGAAAATTGTCCCTAATTCCAAATATCTCATTTATCCAGATGACCCTTTTAAGAAAAAATGGGACATAGTGATTGTTTTGTAAAATTCAACGCTCTAACTAAATTTAAGTCATTTTCTAAGTTGTCTCTTATATATGGCTTTGATTATGCCATACAGAATAGCCTTTTCTGATGATGGTGATAATGCCAATCAATGGGGACCTTATGATATCATTGAAATGTCCATGAATGGAATATTTTTCATTGATATTGTTCTAAACTTCTTTACTTCATATTATGATGCCAATGAAAACCTGGTTCTGGATAGAAAAGTACTACTAAACCTTTTAAAAAAATCTTTAATCTTAATGAAAATTCTTAGAAAATCGCAAAAAATTATCTTTACTCTTGGTTTTTCATTGATTGTATTTCGACAATTCCTTTGTCGAACATTTTCATGAGTGCTTCGAATTATAACAATATGGCTCGACTAACCCAAGTGCCGAAAATTATCCGATTTCTAAAAATGTCCAGGTAATCTTGATTCATAGAGAATGTTAATTAATTAATAAGGATTTGATTAGATTGATTCGTTTAACACGAGTTTATAAGGAAAGAAGGAAAATTTTGAATTTTTTTGTAGATTATTTCAAAATTCACGCCAGTTATGAAAGAATGTTCATATCTGTTTTCACAATCATACTTTTGAATCATTTGTTTTCTTGTATATGGTATTTTGTAAATTTTTTCTCTTAAAATATCTAATTTTTCTAGGTATATTGTGGTTTCCTTTGAAGATAATGATCCGAATTCATGGGATAAGCGATTTATTATCAATCGAGATTATCAAGAAATAGACGTTTATTCATTTTCTATGAATTAAGAGTTGTTTATGAATTTATTAGATTTATATAGCTAGTTTCTATTTTATTTTACAAACTTGTGTGACGACAGGTTATGGTGATCTTACTGCATTCACTACAACTGAAAGGTTTTATAGAAAACAACTAAATTATTTTAATTTTTTATGAATTCATATTAGATTTTTTGCGATCATTTGGATGTTTATAGGATGCTTTTTATATTCGTTTATAATTGGAGCCTTGACTTCTTTGCTTTTGAATGTTGATTCAAAACGAGCACAATATCAGGAAAATCTGAGAATTTTGTTGTTGATAAAAAAGGAATATCATATCGATGACGATCTTTTCGCTAAACTCAATAAATTTCTAAAATATGACATGAAAACGTTCTCTTTTTTCAATTTTTTCACCTTTTAACATCCTTCATTAGCAATGCCACCGTGGATTATCAGGTCTTTCTTCAAGGAATACCTCAAAATCTAAGAATAGATGTATTTCTATGCTATTTTATGTTTTATAATCTTCTTTTTTTTAAAAAAAAAGCTAATAATGGCCATGAATAGCAAAAGCATTGAAACTATCATCTTCTTTCAAGACAAGACTCCAACATTCTTAGCTTCTATTCTTCCTCTTCTCAAGCCTATTAAAGTCGATGCGAACCAATACTTATTCATGAAAGGGGATCCAGCAAACGAGGGTATTTTATAACAGAAAAAACATCCCAATTATTAATAAAAAAAGTATATTTCATACAAACCGGCTCAGTGGATGGAGTGTTGCCTTTTCGAAATAACCTTACTTTTACCAGAATTTGCACTGGAAACATGCTTGGGGAAATGGAAATTATTTTGAATATTGATAAGAGGAAATATTGTTTCATGACAAAAAAAGGAGCAGAACTTTTGACCCTATCGAAAAGGGAGTTTAAAAAATTGATGTTGGTTGATTATAGAGAAATAGGGAAACAAATAATGAATCAAGCCGAAAAGAAAATGAAAGTCATGAAAAGTGATTATAAAAAAGCTATAGCTCATTTGAAAAAAAGCAGGGATAAGATGGATTTAACCAAAGAATTGGTTGGAGCAGAAAACAATGAAAATGACAAAAACGACAAGGTTTATATTTTCACAAAATTCTTATGTATGAAAATTTTTGAAAATTATGAATGTTAGTCCCCAAAAAACCAAAAATTTCAACGAAAAAGCTTAAACCTGATGCTTTTCAGAGAAATCAAGGATGAGAAACAATGTGAGCAGAAAAGTGATCCGAACTTAAATTTGTACATTTTTTCTTTTTCTGAAGACCTATAATTATAAAGAATGGAGCCTGGGCCTGATAAAGCTGATAATGATCCCAAGCCCATCGAAGCCGAATCACAAAATCCTGATTCTTCGCAATTCAATCAAGAAAATAAACAGGAAAATTTAGACAATAATCAGAAACTATCAGAAGAAAATGCTCCTTTAATCCCCCCTCAGCTAATAAAAATGGAATCTCCAGGTAAAAAGCATTTGGGAGGCTTCATGAACCTAGTAAAGGCTGCAATGGATAATGAGCATAAAAACCGTAATTTTAATGGTGTTCATGAGAAAACGACTCAATACAATGACCAGTTTTTTTAGCTATTTTATTAGAAAAACCTCAAATTTCTTAGGAAGTCAAGCCATCATGATAGCAATGATGAAAGTTTTAAGGCTAAAAACACATATGAACTTCTTTTCGAAAAGTTGATTTCAACGAAAATAAAAGGTTTTTATGATGAAAATTAATGGAATTTATTAATTTTTTTTTAGAAAATGCTTTGATAGATGATTCAGATGAAGAACAAGATATTCCGCTTTTACCTGCAGATATGAATCCAATTGAAAAAATGAGTGCTCAAGAGGAAGAAAGCATTAAAAAAACATTGGAATTCATTGAAACCAGAATGAAGTTTTTAGATGAGAAAATCTTAATATTGAATGCAGCTTCTAAAAAGTTGGTTTCTTTATTAAAATCTGAAGAATTTCAAAATATCCCTGAGAATATGAACATTCCGTTACCAACAACCTGAATTTAATTAAATTTGTTAAAAAATATATTTTTAGAAAGAAATTATTTTATTTTTAAGTAAAAAAAATGATCAAAAATGAACTATTAATAAATCTATTTTTAGAAGAAATTATTTTATTTTTAAGTAAAAAAAATGATTAAAAAGGATATCAAAATTGTTATAAGTGAGAACTCTTTCTTCTCTTAGTTAAAAGTTTTCTTTTAGCCTCATTTTGCGCTAGGCAATTCGACATTAATAACAAAAAATGCACACAAATAGAATCCTCAATCCCGGAAGTCCAAAATCATATCAATGAAGTTTATGCTCCTGAAAATCTCAAGGATGGGTTTTTTATTACTTCTCAATAATTAGATCATTTTTTCAGTTATGCCCCTTTTTGTAAACATATATTCATAAAAAACTTCACCAATACGAAATTAGACTATGCGGAGATTACTGAAAACAATAGAAAATTCTTAATGTGACCTTTTGAAAATCCTTTCTATAATATTACTTATAATTAATTTCAAAAAGGACTGATTATGAGGCCAGAACTGAAAAAGAACTTCCAGTTCTAGTTCGTTATTTCCCGAAATCCTCATTCGAGCCAAAAATCGCCAATTTCTTGGATATAATTCTTTATCATAGGACTCAAATTGATAAGGAAAATCAGGCAATGGGTGAGGTGGATATCTATGCGGATTTAAATTATGAATGGGGTGTTGTTTCCATAAAACCAACTGATGTTGATTACGAACTTCCAATGGACCCGATAACAATTATGCGAAATGCTTTAGGAATAGAACATGGTGGTTCTGGAATCAATTTAGATAGAACCAAATATATAGAATCTGTGAATTTTTGGTCTAAATATGCCAAAATTAAATAAAAAAAAACTATAGAAAGAAAACTTTGAAATGAAGAGCTTTTTGATTTTTTATTAGAATAAATAGTTTTGTTTTTTTATCATTTTGATTTGAATATAATTGTTTTAAAATCCTCAAAGGTTAAAAAGTCTTGTTCTGGTTTCGAAGTTACCTCTAACAATAATTCCCTCCAGACATTATCAATGATTCTTTCTCCTCCGAATTCATTTTTAAGCTCATCTATAGTGATTTTCCCTTTATTCAATTTATCCAATGAAAAAAAGGCAAGGTGTACTCTATCTTCATTCAAAAAAGTCTTTTTATCTAATGAAGCCATGAGAAATTCTGAAAAGCTGATCTTTTCTTCAGTTGGTGGATTTCCAAAGGATCTTATGATTTTTTCAGCTTCTTTTTCATAATCATTGGTTTTGACTCTTTTCAATAAATTTATGAGATCTTCTTTATTTAAAAAGCCCTTGCCTTCTTTATCAAGTTCATGGAAAAATTGAGATAATTCATCCTTTTCCTCTGGTCTTAAGAAATAGTTTATCAGATAAATCCAGATCATTTTCTGTAATTTATAAAAGATCTTAAATTGCTTCAAATTCTCAATGGCTGCGAAGTTTATTATTTTAGTAATACTCATTCTATTCCTATTACGGTCTTTAAGCCATTGATGTTGTAAAGCCTCTTCCGCAGAGATTCGATCATCTGGCTTAACCTTCAATAATTTTGACAAAAAATCCTTGACTTCATTGGATAAACTCTTATAATCCGCAGAATCCTTGCAAATATCGCCATCTTTAATATTTTGAAAGATTTCTATATTATTCTTGCCATTAAATGGAAATTTTCCACAAAGCATCACATATAACAAGACCCCACAAGACCAAATATCGCATTTGAAGTCATATTTTTCTTCGTTTAAAATTTCAGGCGCGATATAAAAAACCGCCCCCACCTTTTCATAGAGATATTCTTTCTCAGGCAGATATGTCAATAACTTAAAATCGATGATTTTAATAAAGAAATTATCAAGAGACCCTTCAAAAACCAGATTTTCAGGAGTGATTCCTCTATGAACAATGCGGTTTTTATGTAAATAATTGAGTCCGAGCAGGATTTGTTTCATTATTTTTGAACAGGTGATTTCATTAAAATGCTTATCTTTAAACAATATCTCGAAAAGCTCACCCCCACTATAAAATTCCGTAACTATCTGTAAATTGCTGTCATTATTATATAAATCAATCAGTTTTATCAGATTTGGATGATCCATTTTCTTGAGAATTTCCAATCCTTGTAGATAATTTTTTTTCGCGGTTTCAGAAAATTGTTCGATTAGCTCAAGTTTCACGATTTTTACAGCGACTAAAGACCCTGTCAATTTATGAATTCCTTTCTTTATCACAGAATGTGATCCTGTAAAGATAATCTCATTTAAAAGCTCATAATTTTGTTCGAAAGAGCCCTTTTTTTCATTGAAAAGGTTCTCTTGTGAGACGATGAGATGGTCAACATCCTGGATTTGTGAAGTGATGTTTTGGAAGACGATTTTGCGTTTATGAAAACCATCAGTTTCTCGTGTGAGATTCGCACAACAGCCCATTTGAGGAATTTATCTGAGTTTATTTAGTTGAGAATAAAAATAAAATTTTGATAGTTTTTGTCTTTTTTTTTATTTTCGATTGCTTTTCAAGATAATAAAAAGAAAAAAACTTCATTTAATTTATTTTTCCGAGAAATTCAAACTAAAAAATGGGTTATGAGTCAGAAATACCCCCCATTCCGACCAGAAACGAGGAGATTGCGATGATCAAGAGATATGCTGATAGTTTCATCGCGCAACCTAGCTGGCGATTTGAACAGAATCATAGCAGAAGAATCACAAATTTGGAAATTGAAAACGAAACTCATAAGGTTACGAAACATTATTGGGTTAATTTTGGTATAGGTATGATCCTTTCATCTCCTCTAATTTATTATGCTGGTGGCATGTTCCAAAGGTCCAATTCAGGAGTTCCTTTTTATTATCGACCGAAATATTTCTTCACTGCTCCGAAATATTATAATGAAGGAAAAAGGATGAAAACCATGTTGATGCAAATTGGATTGTGGTTGCTCATAGGAAGCTTTTATGCTAATCGATATACCAATACCACCTTTGTCGATGATGAGCATATGGAGAATTACAAAATCCATAAAATGCTTTAGCAAATAAGGAACATTTTAGAAAATAATTGAAAAAAATGAATTAAAACAAATGAAAAATTAATTTTTTTTTTTTTAATTATGAATCGTTTAATTAAAAAGTTCAAAATCAATCATTTTTAGGAGGATTATTTGGAAGAGGAGACAGAATCATCATCATCAACCTTTTTAGCCTTTTTCTTCTTTTTGGACTTTTTGGACTTTTTTGATTTTTTGTGTTTTTCTTTCTTTATTTTTTTGCTTTTTTTTGATTTTTTTTTCTTTTTGTGTTTTTTCTTCCCTTTTTTTTTTTCTTTTTCCTTTCTTTCCTTTGAACTGCTTTTTTTCATTTCCTCATTGTCACTTGATGAAGTAACACTTGAAATTGATGATGAATCAGATTCATTCTCATTAACTTCCATTTCTTTATCTAAAACATCAATTTTTCTATTGAGTTCCACAACTTCCTCTAAATACATGTCATTTTGCCATCTATAAATTTATTCAAATAAATGGTAAGTAAACACTAAATAATAATACTTATCGTTTTTGTTTTCTTTAAGATCCTTGATTTGTTTTGAGAGCTTTTTTTTCGCGTTCAAATATCGTTCGAATTTATCTTCGAATTTTCGTTCCCTGAAAAATTTAACTTAGTTCCCCTTAAAAATTGCAATATTTACTTTAATTCATTCAAGTGTTTATGACTTTTTTCCTTCAGAGGTTTAGATTCCTGTAGAGAATCAATAAAAAAGAAGAATAAAATTAAAATTTCTCAAAAGTTCTAAGAGTACCTGGGGAATTATTACTGTTTTTTTGTGAATTTAAATGTTCAGACCATAATTTCTCCTCATCTTTGATCTTGTTATAACTTTCGTTTTGGTTGATGATTTGTTTCAAAAATTGCATTTCGTTAGAAAATTATTTATTTTCTATCCAATTTTTTTCTGGGTTTTATAAAAAATCGCTCAGGAAATTATTAAAATTTCCTATTTGTATTATTTTAAAACCGAAAAGAAATTCAAACCTTCCAATGAAATATCACGAAATCATCGAATCCTGCCAAACTGCCATCAAAACCTATAATTCAGTCATTCACACCATTGACACTCATTCAGACAATTTCACGAAAAACGTAGCATCCACCAATTTTTCATCATCCATTCATTCATTTATTCATTAAACACGAATTTTGTAATTTTTATAAAAAGATTCCAGATGAAAACATCAGGTTGTTCATCAAACAAGTATTCTATGGATATTATAGATATAAAGACTTTCTTCAAGTTTTTCTTTCTTATGTGTTTTATAATTTCATAATTTTTCAGGTTTTTAACAAAATTTTGTTCGATACAAACCCTTCTACGACCAACAGAAACGACGCATTACTTTATGCGATTTTCACCTATTTGTTGGTTTTCCGATTCTATGAGCTTCCCTTTGCAGAATTAAAAAACATGATTTTGGTTCTTTATTTTTTTGTTTTCTTTCATGAATAAATGAATAAATTATGAAAAAAAAAGAGTCAAGATGCTATGAAAATGAATGTCTTGTTGCAATTTCTATTCGATGTTAACAAACTGAATACTTATGTATGTTAATCATAACATTTAAAAAATTCACAAAAATTATTTATATATCAAAGGTCAAGGATGAATGGTGTAAAATTTATGATTTCAATTATATTGAGGACACTGTAATCAACGGAATTCAAGACAAATTAATTGATTTAGCACCACTTCTGGCCATTCTCTCTGAAAAGGCCACTGGAAAGAAAAGCGAATTAGTGGAATCTTTGAAGGAAGAAATAGGTTTTTTTTCTTTAATTAATTAAATTAATGTAATTTAAACGAGTTAAAATTCGTAGGAGATGATGAAAAAGAAACAAATAAAGTTTTCATCCCAACAAAATTCGAGCCTTTTAATCTAACTAAACCTAAACCGAAAGATATTCCTCAACCCATAATTATCCCAAAAATTATCCAAAGCAACCCAATCCCAGAAGCCATTTTCAAAACGGATCTTAATAAAGTGCAGGAAGAGAAAAAGAAACGATTGGAGGAAACCAAAAAGGTATTTTTCAAAATAATAACAAAATTATAAGATGTTTATATGTAGAAAGTTATTCAAAAATATACTGAATCAAAAGCTCAAAAATTTGAATTGAAAACAGAGGCCAGGCCTCAAAATTTCGAAAAAATTAAGGCAGAAGTAAAAAATTAAAAAATCTGGAAGTTTATTCAAAAAAAAAATGTTTTTTCTGAAGGTTGAAGAAGTCGAAAACGGGAAATTAAATTTCAACCAGAAATATTGCAAACCAATTCCGAATTTTGAGGAAAAAACAGCTGGAATCAGATTGAATGTAGCGCATATCGTCCGCGAAGAACATAAGTTGAAGGCGAAGGAAGAAGAAAAAGAGAAGATTATGAAAGATTTGGAAATAAATCTCCGAGATTCGAACGAATTCAAACAATGGCAGAAAAAAAACAGAGAAAAGGAAAGAATTGAGGAATTAGAACATCAACAAAAAAGTATTTAGAATAATAAGTTAAATAATATAAAAACTTATATAAATAATAGAAAAAATTGAAATGGAATTGACTCGGGAAGCTGCGAACAAGGCCGTGGATGATAAAACTAAGAAAAATAGGAAATTAGTGAATAAAATGAAAGGAATTGTAAGATTTTACTAAAAAGGTTAAACTTCGAAAAAAACTCTCAAGTCTGAAGAAAAAGCAAAAGAACGAGAAATCAAAAAGGCTGAATCAATGAATTATAAGTTGAGTTTAAAAAACAATGTCATTGAGACAAAGGATAATGCTGCCCTTGAAAAGGAAAAGGCTCTTCAAAAAAACAAAAATGTTCATGATCAAAACAAAGCCGTAAAAAATCATTCATATTATTATCAATATCAAGAATTAATTAATAGGAATTGAATGAACTATTAACAAAGAAAAAAGAAGAAGATGAAGTAGAACTCAAAAAAAAAGAAGATCTTATTCGAAAAATTCGAGAAATCCAAAAACAACCCAAGGAAAGAACAAAAGGATATGATCCCACTGAAACTAGTTTTTTTGAATTATTTCCGATGTTATAAAATAGATAATTTATTTCAATAGTGGGATTGGGGCTTTTGGAAGAGATGTCATTGGAACAATTGAGAGAAAAATTGGTTGAAGTGAAAAAAGGGAAACAAATAGAAAAGGAGGCAAGAAGAAAGGATCATTCTGAAAAAAAGGATTTCATGGTGCAAAATTTACAGGAGAAAGCCAAATTCATCTCAGAACAAAGAAGCGAACTCAAGCTTTCGAATGAGGCAAAAAGATTAGCCAAGAAGCAGTTTGAAGAGGAAGAGAAAAGGAAAATGGCCGAAATAAGGGAGAAATCTTTAATGGAAGTTTATTCGAAAATCGTGGACAAGAAAGAGAAAAAGCAAACTGAAGAGGAACGATTGGCCAAAGAATTAAGGGAAATAAAGTTAAAACGGCAATATATGAATGCAAATGAGGTTTATATAAAAAAAAATTGAGAAATTTTATTTTAAAAAGGCGAAAGTTGAAGAGAAAAAATGGAAAGCCTTACAAGATGGCGCTGAAAGAGAAATCCAGGATCGTCAGAATTTCAAATTGATTAATCAAGAAAAAATAGAATCTGTCAATGTACTATATATTGATTTTTCTGTGAATTAAAATTGAAAAATTAAAATAAAAAATCTAAAGCTCAAAGAAAGAAAATTGCTTTCGAAAGCAGCAGAAACCTACATACAAAGGAAAATCGATTTCCTAAATGATTATGATCAAAAAATGAAGATTGCCAGCAAGGAAAATGAGGAATTTTATAAGGAGGAAAGAGAAGAAAAGGCCGAAAAATATAAAACTATCAAAGAGTTCGAAATTGGACATACTCAAAATGTGATTTCTCGAGATACTTATAAACAGAAAATAACATTACAAACAACCTCAAAGAACAAAGAAAAAGAAGCTATGAAGTCTAAAATTGAATTACCAGCAGCTCGATATGAAAATTAATTCTTTATTTAAAAAAAAAATTGTGTTTTTTTAATTAAAAAAAGTTTCGAACAAATAAAACTAGAATCTTTTTTTCAAGAAATGAGAAAGAAATGTTTTTCTTTGTTCAATACAACATTTCAAAACAGACTCCAATGGCAAAAGTTAACATATTCAAGTGTTTTCGAATATTTGTCTCCGAAGCCCAATCTTGATTATGTTAATTATTTGGACCATCTTCCCACAACATTGCCCAATACAGTTCTAAAGCCTATTATTGAAGATCAGCAAATTTTTGATTTTGATGATAAATTCGGCTTGGGAAATATAAAAGATCCCAAAATCATTCTAAATCATTTAAAAGCCACAAATTATGCTTATTCCTTCAACGACTTGAAATATTTTCTCAAAAGAATTCAACAAATTACTGAAGAAAAGCCCCAAAACACAGGTTTAAACCCGAAAATCGATCAAAATTTAAAGAGATTGGTCACAGAAATTAAAACTCGTCTTCGAAATGACAATCATGAGACATATCCATACATTGGAACCTACTCCTATTGTTTAATGAGATTGAATGTGCAGGATAAAGAATTATGGGAGTTATTAGAACATAAAATAACAGAAGATCAATTTTATACAAATTTCAAAGAAGCGGCCTATGCTTGTGAAGGCTTCATAATGTTAAATATGTTCAAAGATCAGAAACGAATCGATAATGTATATAAAAGATTGGAAAGAATAGTTATTTTAACTATATGGGAAGTTAATATGTTGTATTATAAAAGGATTGCAGAGGCTTTGGTTGCAGTAAACAGATTCGATTCGGCCATTTTCAAGAAATTGGAATACCATATATTAAGCAATCTGGCAATGGAATATGAGGTTGATACTATGGTAGATATTTTATTAGCTTTCCATAAAAGCAGAAATGGGTCTAAAGAGTTTTATAACGCAATGCAACTGGTTCTTGCTAAAGGACATATGTTTAATAAGAACCCATTGCTTGAAAATAGATTAGAACTTCCTTTTTCAGGGAGATTAATTGCTAATATAGTAGAGATTTATTTTGATGTTGCCCAGAAATCAACTAATTTTCAATTTGAGCCTGATTTTAGTGTCATGATATATAAAATGATATGTAACAGGAGGATGAACTATGCTTTAAGTGATATTGTGAAAATTATGAAGTTTGTTGATGTTTTCAAATACGAAGATGAAAAAATCTTGATTGAAACCATAATCGGAAAGGTTCCTTCAATTAGTTGTAGTATTTCCTTTGACGAAATTCAAGATTTTTTTCAAATTATGATAGAAAGGAAAATGATTCATTTGATTCCAGAAAAGGTTAAATATTTTTTGGAAGATTATTTCATCACCCAAATTCCAAAAATGGGCCAAATGCAGAATTTTAAGCTTTATTCATTTTTATTGGATAACAAATTGGTTTTAAATTTGGAAAGGATTAATTTCAAAATAGTGGAGTTTTTGGATGAGAATGTTTATAAAATAGAGCCTCATCTTTTGAAAGTGTTTCTGGAGAAAGTTCAAGAAGTTGATGGGAAAATAATAGAAAATGGGTCTTTAAAAAAAGTTAAGGATGTTTTATATCTCGATAGATTGGAAAATAAATTAGAAAGTGAAATTTTAATACAACATACAAAGAAATGAAATGAAATCATGTTTTAAATTAAATATATTTAAAAAAAATTAAAAATTTTTGTCGCAAAAAAAGAAAAAAAATTAATAAGAAATTCAAAATCACAATTTTATCATTTTAGCAC
>Ga0302186_10002737_pt1 | contig 13376 bp, 20 predicted proteins | sample II_Bog_E1_2_FD_198782 | JGI IMG/M metagenome (GOLD analysis project Ga0302186, IMG submission 198782) | Peat permafrost microbial communities from Stordalen Mire near Abisko, Sweden - II_Bog_E1_1 | ecosystem: Environmental > Terrestrial > Soil > Wetlands > Peat | place: Sweden: Abisko... | reverse complement strand
CCATGCTGGTTGTAGAGCATTTCAGTTTGAACATGGAGGAGGTCCTTATTCAAGACTTCAACTTTATTGGTTAGAAAGATCAGTAGAAGGAACTATCGATCAAGATTCTGGAGCACAGCTTCGAGATTGTGTTAAAGTTTTAAATTCTAATGGATTAATTCTCGAAACAGAATGGCCTTATATAACAACCAAATTTAAAGATACACCACCTGTACTAATTAACGAACAAAATCAAAACAAATTAGTTACATATTCTAAATTGTTGAATGCTGCTGATATGAAATCGTGTTTAACTGCAGGATTTCCTTTTATATTTGGACTTCAACTTTTCGAATCTTTTGAGAGTGATGAAGTAGCTAAAACTGGTATTGTAGAATTGCCCGATATGAATCAAGAACAATATCTTGGGGGGCATGCTATTACGTGTGTTGGGTATGATTCAAATTATCAAGGAAAAGGTCTTTATTATAAAGTTGCTAATTCTTGGGGTTCGGATTGGGGTCAAGCGGGGTATTTTTATATTAATGCAAAATATCTAGAAAACCCCGAATTTTGTTCAGATATGTGGACAATGAGATCGTAAATTATTTTTAATTATGAAAGGTTTATATTATGTTTCAAGTGACGAATACACCAAATCCAACTGTTGAATATACAACACAATGGTTAGATGGTAAATTTAATGTGATTACTGGAGCTTTTACACAAGCAGCCTCAAAATATGGTCATGCTACTTTAGATCTTGTTTTAAATTATGCAAGAATAGACGCAATAAATCACTTAATTACTGGTTTCTTTTGGCTTTTAATGTTTATTACTGCGATAATTATATTCATTATTTTTATTAAAAAGGCAGCAAAAGAAAATAATGAATTATTTTTTGCAATAGGTGTAAGCTCTCTTATATTAAGTTTTGGTTCATTTTTAGCTACCGTCACAATTCTTTTAAATGTTTGGAATTGGGTTGGTATAGATCACCCCGAAATTTATTTAGTTCATCAAGGAATTGTTATGTATGAGGATTCACAAAGAAATCGCTCCAATTAATGGATAATGAAGAACCTCTTTTAATTAATACAGGTCTAATTTCATATTTTGATGGGCCTGTATTAATTGTCGATTTGGACGATGGTGGAAAAATTACATTTCCTCTCAACAAACATTGGTTTAAATTTAAAGTTGGAAACTCCGTTAAAATATATAATATAGTCAATGATATAAATCCTGATTGTGATCATATTATCACAATCGAAGGACGTAACCATATTTTAATTCTATTCATTGAAGAATATGAAGAAGGTTTTGAAATTTTATCTATAGAAGAAGTAATAAAACTTAAATCCTGACTAAATATATTGACGCAAGTACATTTTTCGAGAAACCGTGCGAGTTTGCACAAGAAATGAAAAGGAAATATAAATGCAATACGAACTAGAAATTCTAGTGGCCGATAAACCTGTCACAAAATATAGTGTTGAAAAAGATACATATATTGAAGGTAGAGATAAAACTTCCTATAAAATTAAATTAAAAAATAACACAAACGAAGAAGCTGAATTTGTTGTTTCGGTAGATGGTCTTTCGATCATCGATGGAAAACTTGCTTCTGAAACCTCAACTGGATATATTGTAAAACCATATCAAACTTCAATTATTGATGGTTGGATGGTCGATCATGATACTGCTGCAAAATTTGTATTTGGTTCCAAGAAAGCTTCATATTCCGAAGCTATTGGACAAGGTACAGATAACGTGGGAGTTATTGCGATTCAGGTTTTTAAAAAGAAATATGTAATTCCATCTGTTACACATGTTCATGATTATTGGAATTACTGGCCTAAAGTATATCCTAGATATCCTAATGATTGGTTTAATCATTATTCTAATGTTTATGATAATATTTCTTATAGTGGTGTAACTACATCATTAACAGGTTCGGTAATTAATACACATTCGATTGAAACTGATTATTCAAAAATTTTAAATAATGTTTCATTAAGCAGCGCAGCACAACCTTTTAATGGTAATGCTCAAACAATTAATTGTAGTATAGCATCTTCTGAAGCTATCCAAATGCAATCTTCTTTTGCAGCAACCTCCGAACCAGAACCCACAAGTCTTGGTACAGAATTTGGTGAAGCTATTGATTTTAAAACTCATACAGTAAGTTTTGAAAGAAATTCAAATGTTCCAGAATTTGTATATGTTCTTTATTATGGAGATTCAAAAGATCTAAAAAAGTTAGGTGTGACTTTAGATTGGGAAAAACCTAAAACATTTACAAAACCAAACCCATTTCCGGGACAGTTTTGTACTCCTCCAAAAAACTGGAAATAATTGTTGTAATTCCTTTGAAATCTGATATAATGATTTTAAAGGAATTTACTCATGACACGAGCAGTTACAGTAAACACTATCAAAAAAGGTAAGCAGAGTTCTACGATTGCCTCAGATGGTAAACCAAAACTTGGTTCTAAAATTCGTGTTATATATGATCGCTTGCGCCTAGGTGAACATATTTCCAAAGAAGAAATTATTTCATACGTTGGTGTGTCGGTTATGTATGTTCGCCTTAAAAATGATTATGGAATGGACGTTGCAATGAAAAATAGTAAATATTATCTTTTGGGGGAATATTATGGTCCATATTATGTTCCAATCAATAAAATTATTGCCGAAGAAAATAATGATTTGACAATGTAAACATAATTTGTTATAAAAAGTTATAGGAGATTTAATTATGTTTATTATGATTCCATTATCAATCGTTTCTTTTATTATATTATTTTTATTTGTTGGAACTTTGTATACTCAACAAAAGACTTTGAATTCACGTGGATATGTATATCTCATGTTTTGGACTATTGGTGATCTGTTTATTTTTCTAGTATCAACTCTTTATATATTTGGAGTTCGTTAATGATTGATTATTCAAAACTTGGAGATAAAGATCGAAAGAATGAATTTGCCGTTCTTGATGAATTCAAAGATTTGACAGTCGAAGAACTTCGTGCTATACAAGATCAACAAACTTTTCCTTTTGCTATTTGTCTTTTAAATGTCACGGGAGAATTAAATGTGGGGTCGGCCATACGCTCAGCATGTGCGATGGGTGCAAAAGAAGTGGTTATCTTTGGTAGGCGTTGGATTGATAACAGGTCTACCGTTAATAGCCTTAATTATATTAGAGTATCTAGAATATTTGGACTTAAAGAGGATGGGGTTTCGATAGATCCCAAACCATTTTGGGAAATGGTTGATGATAATAATTACATTCCTGTGTTCTGTGAAACTGGTGGTCAAAGTCTGGCAGATTTCAATTGGTGGAAATTAATTATGAGTAAAAATTGGAATGTAGATGGAGTAACTTCATATGCAACTTTGAAATATAAACCACTTCTAGTTTTTGGAACTGAACGAAGTGGAATTCCTGAAGAATTTATGGAAAATGGAATTCGAGTTTCTATTCCAATGATTGGAGTTTTGAGATCAATTAATGTAAGCGCTGCAGTTGCAATGTTTATTTGGGATTTGAAGACAAAAATGAAGTGGTATTGAAATAGTAGTTGACATAAAATCAAAATATGTTATTATAATTTCAGAAAGGAATTAACTATGACACGTAATGAACATCGACTTGTTAGAAACGAAATTCGAGCGAAAAATATTGCTAAACGTTATACGCTTGAACAACTTGTTAGAGAAATTACCAATCGAAATTTTTCAGTAACTTTATACATTGAATAAAGAATTTGATATAAAGTAATTAATACATACGCTTTGTGGATGGTTGAAGAATTCAACCCAAAAACAATATGGGTGCGCCCGTAAGATCAAATTGCCAATAGGCTTTCTATACGACTGCGGTTTTATAGAAACTGCGAAAGTGGACTTGCTAGTGGGATGTATTAAATGAGAATTGTTCCTAGAGTCTGGACTGGTGTTTATATTCTTGCTAGATAACGGTATAAACTTAAATTAGTAAGCCAGAAAAGCGTGCAGATGTTAATATGATTTGTGGATAGAATTTCTAGCCCTCTATCTAGGTCATATTAACTAGAAATCTAGGATACAATTTTTAATTATTTTTTATTTCAGTTAAAAATTCTTTAAATTCAATATCAGAAAATGAATTTTTAGCTATATTTATTCCATATGCAACAAATTGAACATTTCCTTTAATATATCCTTTTGAGGAATCTATTCTATCAAGAGAAGCCGAATTTAATTTTAATTTAGTTTTAAAATTATTCAAGAATATTGGTATATTTGTTAAAGCACATTTTTCATTTTGGAGATTCCACAAATTAGTCAAATATTCATCATCTATATTAGAAACTTCCCATTTAGTATTTTTTAAATATCTTGTTCTAATATTTTTAAAGTAATATGTAAATCTTGATTTTAAAGCATATTTATTTTCTTTAGATCTTTTTGATAAAGTTTTGGATATTTTTTCTTGTTCTACCTGGGACCTATGTTGATTATGATAAGTTGAATAACAACTTAAACCACAAAAAAATTTATTAGGATCTCTACCATTTTTAATTTGTCTATTATATTCACCTTTGTATCTTTCAAATTCTAAATTACAATTCAAACAATTTAATTTTATGTTTTTAGTTGACATTACTTTTCCTTTATGTTATAAATAACTTATGAACGTTGATGATTAATAAAGAGTAGCAAGAAGGAGTTCGACCCTCCACACCTCCACCATTTTCCCTACGTCTCCACTATTTATAGTTTTGTGGTTCTAGGGGGTGATTTGGTATCGATTGGACTGAAATAAAAAATCGGAGTTTGTCGTGGTTGGCACGTTAAAACCAGAACTAAATAAAGTTAACTGACATGAAAAATGTAGCTAACGATAATTTCCCACTCCGTAGTGCTCGCGTTAGCAGCACTGCAAGCGCACTAGCTGCTTAAAGGCTGATTATCATAGGAACGGAAATCGCCTTATTAATCCAAAGGATTTCCACTAATTTTTGAATTAATACATTAAGTTCGACAAATTGGTAAGCGTTTATATCTTATTATAAATATAATCCAGTTAGAATGAGTTTTGTACCGGGAGAAGTAAAGCCTAACTGCAGAATAGCTTTACACTTGTTAATGTATTAATATTTTTTAATATGTATGTTGGATGAAGGTGTAGACGAGAAATCGTTCAAGAGATAATTTCAAAGACCCTTCTTAAAATGTTTCCAATATACATTTATTATGGGCAATTCGTCTAACTTTTAAGACTGGTTGATAAGACAAAAATATTGGTGAAAATCCTTTATTGCCCACCATATTTTGAAGCGGGTTGGTGTAGTAGAAACACGAAAGATTCATTATCTTTAGCCGCATGTGCGACTCATGCACCCGCACCATTAATAAATCCCATAATTAATAGCGCGAACTATTAATTGAAAGCGTGATAAGATATTTTATATCAGCCAAGGCACATATAAAATTGTGGACATAGCACTATTAAAGGAAATTATATTATGAAACAAATTCCATATCCAAACGATAAACCACTCAAATCTCAAGTTAGATCGCTTGATGAAACTCTTTCTGTGAATGATGTAATTAAAAACGAATTAGAAATTTTTGATTATGTTATTGCTCGTCATTGGAATGGGGGTTCTTTATCAATTTATACTTATCATCACCAAATACAAATTGGTAATTTAGAAACCGCTCAAGAATTTTTAGAATATGTTCAATTTATGACACGAAACGATGTTAATAAAAATTACAAAGATGATTGGAAGATTTATAAAATTAATTATGAGGAAATTTTATGAAAACAAAATCTGAAATTTGGCAACAATTAGAAGATGTTAAAACACATCCATATGAAGAAGTTTATGAAAAAGACGTTGAATATTCAAAAGCAGTTTCGTTAAAACGCATTGCAGATATTTTAGATAGCATGTTAGAATACAAACGATATGAGAAATAAATGTATTACACTCATATTAATCGTAATATTATAGATTCCAATACAAAAAAATTAAAAGAAGGCGATAATGATATAAAGCCTCCTATTCGTATTCAAGAAGGAAAATATGGTAAGCCTGAATATTTTTGGGAAGTTGAACTTCCTGAAAAATCTCGTTTGGTTTATTTTCCTAATGATCCAGTTCTTCCATGTGGAGCACGCCTTGTTGTTATTTCTGAAGAAAAACCAAAAGGAATATTGACAAAAGAATAAGGATTTGGTATTGTATCTTTATAAGGAGATACATCATGGATCAAGTTCAAGTCGAAAAGATTGTTCTTCCCAAGGAAATTAACGCCAAAATGAATATGTGGCGAAAAGGGTATATTTCTATTCCTGAAGAATATATCACTTTTCATAAACATGCGGCTCAAGTTAGTCTCCAAAAGCAAAATTATAAGACCATTCATAGTTCATATATGGAACGTGATGGATGGGGTGATGGAATGTATTTTCTTCATGCTGTTGTTGAAGATTGGAAGGGAAATCTCTTGAAGATTAAATGGGCCGATAACCAGCTTTGGTATCGTGATACGGGACATGGATGGGCTTTGATTTAACATGGAAATTGAAATGACCGAAGCTGAAATTGTTAAACTTCTCGAATTGGCATCTGATTGTTATTATAATTCAGATCAAACGATTATGTCTGACAAAGAATACGATGATCTTGAAAAAGAACTTAAGATCTTAAATCCAAATCATCCATATTTTTCTCAAGTGGGTTCAGAAGTAAGGGGTGGTAAAATTAAACTTCCTCATATTCTTGGTTCATTAGATCAAATTGGTTTAAATGAAATCCAAAATTGGATTGTGAAAAATAATTGGCAAAATGAATTGTTTGTTATTAGTGCTAAACTCGACGGAACTTCTGGTTTAAATCAATATGGTAAAAATGGTAAATTTAATGTAGCTTTCTCAAGAGGTGATGGCGAATTTGGAGCAGATATTACTCGACATGTTTCCAAATTTAAAAATATTCCATTAAAAATTCAAAATTCATCTACAATTCGCTGTGAATATATTCTTACAAAACAAGCTTTTAAAAATATTGAAGATGCTTTTCCTGAAGAATCTTTCAAAAATTCCCGCAATTACGCCGCTGGAAGAATGAACGCATCAGAATCCCCCCATATTTTTTATGAACAAATTGATGCAATTGCTACAACATTAATTTATCCTGAATTAGATAAAAATAAACAATTTGAATATTTAAAATCGATTGGATATAAAGTTCCCGATTATATAGTCGTAAAAGGATCGGATCTTAATGATGAAATGCTTATTGCATATATTCAAAAATTAGATTCAGAATATGATTATATTATTGATGGGGTAGTTATTGATTTAAATGATAATATAATTGCCAAATCATTAAGTCGAAAAAGTAGCTCTAAAAATCCTATGTTTGCCAAGAAATATAAAGAATTTGGCAAAGACAAATTTGCAATTACAACTGTTAGAGATGTAATTTATGAAGCATCAAAACATAAATTATTAAAACCAGTAATACATTTTGATGATGTAGACATTCCAGGTTCAGGCGTAATTATCAAAAAGTGTTCGGGTTTCAACGCACAATTTATTCTTGATAATAAAATTGGAATTGGTTCTATAATTAAAATCGTGAGATCGGGTGATGTGATCCCATATTGTAAGGAAGTTATTTCGGGGACAGTTCCCCATCTACCCGATCCAGAATTATATGGAGAATGGGAATGGGATTCTAATTTGGTTGACGCGGTACTCGTAGAAGAAAATGATACAACCAGAATTAATTCACTTATAAGTGTATTTTCCGATCTTGAAATTGATTGTCTCAAAGAAGGTAATATAGTCAAGCTTTATAATGATTATCATCAACATATAAAAGATGATACACATTTAAGTGCTACCAATATTATTAGAATGACCCGCGAAATTTTAGTACAATCGTTGGGGGAGAATGGAAATAAAGTTTATGATTCCATAAAACAAAAATTAAATCCAATTACAATGGCAAATCTTGCTGGTTCAAGTCAATGTTTTCCAAAAGGAATTGGTCGACGTAAATTTAAAAAGTTGTTTGATCATTATCCAGATCTTGACTTTACTAAAATTAAGAGTTATAATCTAACTTCAGTGGAAGGGTTTTCGGATCTTAGTGCTGAATATGTGATTGAAGGAACTCCAAAATTTCTAACATTCTTAAACGATATTGAAGGTTTTTACACAATTGGAAAGAAAGAGGTACAACAAATGTCAAGTTCAAATGAATTGGAAGGTCGAATCTTCCTTTTTACTGGCGTAAGGTCAACAGATTTAGAGAGTCGAATTCGATCTCAAGGTGGTCAAGTTGCTTCAAGTTGGTCCTCAAAAGTTACCGATTTGATTGCTAAAGATCCATCAAGTACAAGCGGAAAAGCTCAAAAAGCTCGTGATGCTGGTATTACTCCCATTTCACTTGAGGAAGCTGAGGATTTATTTTAATGGGGTTGTTTTAGGAATAGACCAAAAGTTACTAAATCTCATTTTAGAGTTACAGAAGATCCACATACTGGAGAATTTAATATAGAAGATAATTTAGGAAATTGGGCTGGTGGTGGAGGTGCTTGGCGATCCAGTGGTAAAAGATTTAATGATAAACAAGAAGCTTTTGATTGAATTAAAAAAGAAGCTGGTCCAACTGTTGTAACAGAAGATTTATAATGGAAGAAAAAGTTTATACTTTTGGAATATATAAAATTTCTCTTCGTGAATCGAGTTCCAAAAGATTTCCGTGGATAGTTGAATTGGATTTATATGATTCATTAGATCAATATGAATTTGATGATTATGATGATGCAATAGATTGTTATGAAGAGTTGAGAAAACAATATGATTATCTACAAAGTTGAATCTTTAGTATTTTATGAAAGTGAATTGGGCGGAAGACCATTTAATCTATATTTTGATGATGGTTATCTATTTTTGAATAAAGAAACTGCCATAAGAAAAATCGAAGAATATTGTGAAATTCCTCCTATTAAAAAATATGCGACAAATTTATTAAGAACCAACGATAGATGGACGATTGCGTTCGATCAACCAATTGGGTCCAAAAGTTACGAAATTATAATTGAAATTAAAGAATGGTATGTGAGTGAAGAATGAATTATAAGGAATTAAATGGAAGTTAGTAAAGAATTATTTAAACAACTTGTCTGGGAAAAAATTAATCTTTTAAATGCCGATATTACCGATGCAATACTTACAGTTTCAGAAAAACTTAATATTGAATTAGAAACTGCAGGAAGAATTATTGCTTCTGATAAAGTTCTTAAAGAAATGTTGAAGATTGAAGCAACAAAAAACAAATCTCTTAAGAAAGAAGTTATAAAAATAGATGAATGATGCTTTTGCATTATCAATATTATATCGTGCTCTTAGACTTCATTTTACCCAAGATAGTTATGACTTTGTTAAATTTCAAGGACAAGTCTCAGGTAATAACTTACTAGCTCAACAAAAATTCAATAATTCTAAACAAAAATTTCTTTTTACTTCTTTAGGTAAACATAAAGATCCAAAAAATTTAATAATTTCAAATTTAATTTATAATAACAAGTCTTTTATACTTGACATTACTTCTGAAAAGGGTTATAATACCTTTAATGAATGGGAAAATCGACAAGCACAGCTCTATTATAATTTATCCCAAGATTTAAACAAATTCGAATACATTAAAGAACTAACATCGATTAGTCGAAGCAGTCTTCCTATTCTAATCGAAAAATATATATCGGAAGACATAAGTTCAGAATCTGTAGTCTTAATTGACTCTGTAATCCATAAATTGGATGACTGGCAAAAAATCAAACATCCTCTTATTGAAAATAATATTCTCAAGTTGAGAAAATATCGATCATTTTATTCTCCCGATATTGAAAAAATTAAGAGAATATTCTTAAAAAAGTGGTCATAAAACTATAAATAAGACGTTGGTAACAACATACGAAAAACAAAACACACAAACACAGAAAGAAAACAAAAATGACAACATTAGCAGAACTTCGTAAAAACAGAAATACAAATTTAGAAAATCTAACTAAAAAGTTGACAGCGACAACTTATACAAAAGCTGAAAAAGAAGTTGATCTTGACGAATTTATTCTAGTAAAAGATGCAACTGGTGCAGGAAGTGCAGTACTTAGATTCCTTCCTGGGTTTGATGGTGAAGAACCATTTTATATTGTACACAAATATTCATTTAAAGATAAAAATACCGGAAAATATTATATTGAAAATAGTCTAAGCACTCTTGGTCAAAAAGATCCATGTGCTGAAAGAAATAGTAAACTCTGGGCCGATGGAATTAAAACACAACAAGATGAAGGTCGCGGACGAAAAACTGAATATTGGGCCAATGTTTATGTTGTAAAACATCCCGGAAATAGCGAAGATGAAGGTCGAGTAATGAAATATAAATTTGGTAAACAAATTTATGGATTTATAAAAGATCAACTCCAACCTTCTGATGAAGATGAAGTTATGGTCAATATCTTCGATATTGAAGAAGGTGCAAATTTTAGATTAAAATGTGTACCAAAAATTGCTAAAATTGGTGATAAAACCATTAACTTTCCTAACTATGAGAAAAGTAAGTTTGAAGCACCATCACCATTATTTACAGATGATAAGAAATTACAAGCTGTACTTGATGCACAACATTCATTAATCCACTTAGTTGATGAAAAGAACTTCAAAACCTATGATGAACTAAAGAAAAGACTTGATTTAGTTACAGGTGCGGGAACTGATATTGCATCATTAGTTAGAGACGATGATACTCCAGCAGAGCAAATGGTAGAAAGAGTTTCTAATAAGACTTCAAAACCAAAAGCCGAAGCAAGAACAGAACCAGAAGATGACGAAAATCAATGGTTTAAAGATCTAGAAGAACTAGACGCAGAATAAAATCTCCTTTATATTATGAAAGAAAAGTCCATTTCGGTGGACTTTTTTCTTGACTTAATTTCCGAATGTGATATATTGAAATCAAGGAGTTATATTATGAAAAAGTTATTGATGTTGAGTGCGTGTATTTTAATTTCTGCTTGTCATACTGATCCATCCCCAACAAATACCAATGTTGATGAAAAATCTGCTTCAGATGCTTCTGGAAATGCTGTAATGCCACATGCCGATGGGTTTGATCCAAATTCAAAGGCTTCTGATACAAACTGGAATTATACTGAAGAAACAGATCAAATTACAAATTTAAATGTTTCTAAATTAACGCGAGAAATTGTACTTGATTCGGGATCAAATATTGATATTACAACAGAATGTATTAATAATACCACAATCAAGTTTGATATGAAATTTTTTGATAAAGATAATAAACCGCTTGAATTAGATACATCTGAAAATAGTTTACAAACAGGTCGAGTATTTAATACATACGAATCTTTTGGCTATCTTAGAGGAAGTACAAAAGAAAATAAAGAAGATCGTGTAACATTTAATCTTCTTTATAATAATGAAATTAATATTACATATGATAATACAAAACTTCTAAAAACAGAATTAAAATTTATGGATGGTGAATCTACTGTTATAGATTTTGAAGTTAATGATCCCGATTTAGTTAAATTTAAAAACAAATGTTTTATTAAGGAAGAACCTAAAGTTTCAACCAATACAACTGAATTAGACCCCAGAATGTATGGTAAATAAAGATTATATTTATTAATTTTTGTATATATTGAAACCAAGGAGTTATATTATGAAAAATATATTATTGATTGCTACTCTTATTGCTTTATTTTCAACCTCGGCCACGGCCTGGACTAAATCTGAAATAGATTATATTAATACAATGAAGGATTATTGTCAATATCCAGCAGAGAATTTATATGGGCCAAATTCTCCCATGACATATAACGAAAAGAAAAAATTAGGTAAAGAAACGGTTGTTGCCTTTTTAAGATTCCATAGAGCGCATCCCCAAGAATCCAAAATGTTTAATGTTTGTATAAGTGATACTTGGCAAACACTTAAAAAATATAATTTAGATCATGGAATGTAATTAAGCTCTTGGAACTGAGGTATCGATCCCAGCTCGATCTTTAGATGAATTCGGTTTATGTAATGGTGGTGCATCGGATTTTTTATGATGGTGATGTGTTGTATTTTTTGGTGCGACAGTAACAATATTTGTAGTATTGTGATTAACTGTAGTAGAGTTTTTGTGTAAATTTTGAGCTTGTTGTGATGATTTATTATCATTTTTGACCCAAAAATCGGCTGCGCCTCTTCCCGTTTGTCTATGTTCTAAATGAAATCCAGGATGTGGATCTGTATTTGGAATTTTTTGGGGAGCATCTCTATTCATTTCATCTTGCATATGAGTTACAAACCTCTTATTAAGAGATCCGGGGCCTTTATATTGTTCCGAACCTCCATATAAACTTGTCCAAGTGGGTGATAAAGCTGATGCTATTTTATTCATAGCTACTTCATTACCTTTAGATTTTTTAAGATCTGATGCTAAATCATTACCAGTTTTTCTTTTATAATCTTCTTGCGCCAATAACCATGCGGCCGAATCCTGTCCCTTTTGATCAAATTTAAGATCGGGATATTCTTTCTTTAAACGAAGCCAAGTAGAATGTTCTATTTGATATGCACCAGCAGCTGTCGAAGGACCATGGGGTCCAACATATCCAACTTGATTTGGATGTTCTCCTTTTGAAGCATCAAAACCTCCTCCACCAACAATTCTATTATAACCATTTTTATCAGAAGTTCCTTCGGTATCACGAAGTGAATCTAAAAAGGCGCGGCCTTCTAATGGAATATCTTTGGAAAATGTTGTTTGTGAACCAATTCCATGAGTTCCACGATAAATTGCCTTACCAGCATTATCAACTGCTTGGTGAGTAGCATCCGCAGCAGCATTCGCAACAGCATTCGCTCCTGTACGAATAGCTCCCGCCAAATCTTTGACATTTGATGGAAGGTTTTTTATAAGACTAATAATCCAATCTAAAATTGTTTTACTTATTTCAGCAATCCATTCGACTGGTTTGAAATTTTTAATTGCTTGACCAACTGAATCATCCCACATTTTTCCAACATTAAAATTTTTAAGTTTATTAGCAAGATCATTAAAACCAAACATATTAAGAATAAATTCAGAAACGCCTTTAATCATTTGTAATAACATTTTTGGAATATCAAGAAGTCCTTTGGTCACACCTTGAATAGCACCATCCAGTCCTTTAATAACTCTTTGAAATAATGAACCTTTTGTACCTGAAAATGCTTCAACAAATCCTTTTACGCCATCAATCAAACTACTGAATATAATAATGAATTCGCCAATTACAGGAATTCCATCGCCTAATTTAGCTAATTT
>Ga0302186_10002735_pt1 | contig 13381 bp, 12 predicted proteins | sample II_Bog_E1_2_FD_198782 | JGI IMG/M metagenome (GOLD analysis project Ga0302186, IMG submission 198782) | Peat permafrost microbial communities from Stordalen Mire near Abisko, Sweden - II_Bog_E1_1 | ecosystem: Environmental > Terrestrial > Soil > Wetlands > Peat | place: Sweden: Abisko... | reverse complement strand
TATTTTAGAAAAAAAAATTTTCTAATTTAAGGAAATAATTAAAAAAAATCATGAGATTTAGTAATAATGAATAGAAGCGAAATTAAAAAAAAGAAAGAATTATCCTTTTTTTTTTAGTTAAAATGTTTTTATTTCTTTCCATTTTTTTAAATAAAAATAAAAGCAGCATTATAAATAAAATTTCCACAGCCAGGAAATCTTCCTTTTATAAAAAAAGGTCACCTGCTTTTTCTCATGATTTTTTTTATTCCATTTTCAGTGAAAAAATTTCGTTTGGAAAGTATTGATGCAACTCCTTAGTGAACAATTCTTCAATCCTCCATCTACCGCTTTTAAACATTTCCATTTTTAATAAAATATCAATATCTCCGTAAATTTGAAAAGGTTCTTTGGAAAGGATTTTCATAAAATTTTTTTGTTTATTAGAAATGATTTCTGTCTATCAAAAAATTAGAAAAAAACCAATATTAAATTTACTGAATTCTGATGTGGATCCCAATTCATCTCAAGAGCTATAAAAGGAAAAGATATTGCTTCATTTTCCGAATGTGGGCTTTCCATATTTCGGTTTATGAGGTTTTTCAAAGCTAATGTTTTTAACAAAATTTCCTGTAGTCTTTTTTCTTTCTCAACAACGGTATGTTTCAAAATTTCCTATTATGTTAGATAAAGGGTTATTTGCAAAGTGAAAATACAATATTTTCTTCTAATGAAAATTTCTCTTCGATTGAATTTTTCTTGATTTTCATGCCTAAATTATTCTTCACTTTGCAAATTTTTATACATTTTTCATGAACCTGTGAAGGAGGAACATTCATCTGAAAATACTTGTTTTCCTTTTTTCTTTAAAATATTTGCAGCGATCAAAACATTCAAAGCATCATAGACTCTCCTCTTGATATTTTGTTCATCTTTCGACTTTTACACAAAAACAAATTTTAAATAATATTAAAATATAAACATTTTCATTTTCTTCAGATTTCAAATCCAATTCCTGCACTAAATTTTCTGCCACTTCTTTATAAGTCACTTTTTCCTTTTTATTCACAATATCTTTCACTTTCATACTCAACACCCTCAGTCCCCTAGAACTTCGGCTTGGAGTATCTTCATTACCCTCGATTTGATTCTAAAATATTTAAAAAAATCCTCATTTTTACATTTTTTATTTTATGGAACCGAGTTCTTCACTGGAGTTATTAATGAATTATTCTGTGTCTTGTTTTTTTTTTGATACATTGGAATAGGTTTTTTGAATAGATGGAAAGGAATTTTTTCAGGAAACTGTTGGTTATTAGTTTGAACCACGTTCATTTCTTCCTTAAAAACCATATTTGGAGATTTGCCGCCACCAAATGCCAGCCCATAATCAAAATTTTCATTATTTTTGCCTTTTTTCTCAATGAAATGATCACTCATTTGAGAGTTCCCGTTAAATATATCATAATTTTTGTTGAAACCTTTCAAATTCTCATTCCCACCATGTCCATGCCACATTGAAGATAAAGGATATTCGAAGCCTTGTTTGAAATTTTCATTAATGGGCGATTGATCGATATCTTTCAGGGGTTTATTAAGATGATGTTTAGGATAAGGCCATGACTCATTCAATTCATCATTGAATTTCATATTATAATCCACCTTTTGATAGAACTTCAAATGCACTGGTGTCAAACATTCAGGTTTGATTGGAGTATGAGATATCCTTAAAAAACTATTATCTTTCAATTCGAAGTTGTAGCTATCATTGTTCATATCATTATGGGGCTTTTTCACAGGATCCTTATAAGATACGATTTCTTCAGCTGGGAGAAAGAAAAAAAAGCGGTTTTTTGAGGTTTAGTTAGGGAATAGATACGGTTGCAAAGAAACTCGAGATGATTCTCATGAAAAGTTCGATAGAAACTATGCTTTAAATCAAAATCTTCAGACTCTTGATCTGAATCATCTGGCTTTAATTTACTCATTAAATTTGAATAAGGCTTTAATTTTACAAAATTTATGTTTTCGTGATTATTTTTTATTCCTTTATGAGTGATTATGTTTTAAAAAAAACACTTGCTTTTTTTTTCCTTTCTTTCATTTTATTCTTCTGATTTCAAGATGATTTTTAAAAAGATTGTGATCATTTGGATCAAAATCGTAATTTGGAAATTGTAAAATTTCTTTGAGGTTATAATTGTCAAAAAAACTTTAATTTATTTTCAAACCTTCCAAAAATTTGCCCAATGACGTGATGTGTATTTACTTAAAAAACAAGAAAATTTTCATTTAAATTAAGAAACTATTCATTTCAAATCTTCTCCCGAAAACCCTCTTATGTCTGATCCTTCGAATCGATTTGAGGCCCGACTCCTTCCTCTTCATAAACATTTAACCGCTTTTATAAGTAATAATATTGATTAAATCACCTCTTTGAATTTATTTAATTTAAAAAAAAAAACAGACCCCATAAAAAAACAGACTACAGTAGTCCCAATAAACCTCCTCGATAAATACCGTTTGTTATGTTCGATCGATAAAAAGGTTTTCCGTTCAATAGTCTATGGCAAATTTACAGAAGATCGTGACCGGATTTTGAACTTAATGGCTGAGGACACCACTATGATTCCCTTGCATAAATTGGAATATTCAAGAAAAGATTTGCGAGCCACAGTTTTTACTCATTTGCGAAAAATATACAAAATTTTGAATGTCAATTTTGCGGATTTTAAAAAGGACCCTGCCAAATATAATGCCTATGGTGACGCGCTGTTTTGTTTTGATATGGGCCTAGCCACAAAATTTGGAGTCAACTTTTACCTTTACTGCAGAACGCTATTGAATTTCGGAAGTGCGAAACATCAAAAATTCATTGAACGGGTTTTTGATGGCTCAGATCTAGGTTGTTTCGCTTTATCTGAATTGGGCCATGGTTCTAATGCGAAGGACATTTTGACAACAGCTACATATGATCATACTAGTAAACAATACATTTTGAATACCCCGAGCGATTTGGCCATGAAATTTTGGATTGGAAATGCCTTGACAGCGAATATTGGTGTAATTTTTGCCCAATTGATGATAGGTGGAAAGGCTTTTGGAGTTCATGGATTCGTTGTGCCTTTGAGAGATCATTATCATGATTTATATCCTGGTGTTATGATCGGCGATTGTGGAATGAAAATTGGATTGGTATAGTATTTCTTCTAAATAGTTTATGATAAATTTTATTAGAACTCTCTTGACAATGGGTTCATCATATTCAAGGACTATAAAATTCCAAAGGATAATTTGTTAGATAGATTTTCTCATATTTCTGATCAGGGAGAGTAAAAAAACTAAAAATGTCATTATTATTTACTAATGAACCTAGATTCATCTCCCAAATCGCAAATCCAGAAAAACGTTTTGGAATGCAACTGTCATCTCTGAATGAAAGCAGAATTCAAGTTCTTTCCAGAGCAACAGTTTAATCATTTTGAAACATTTTTTTCATTCTTCGTCTTTTAGACAAATTTAATTAATTGTGTCACAATCGCAACTCGATTCGCAGCATGTCGTCGCCAATTTGGGGTCAATGAAAAACAAGAAACCTCCATTCTGGAATATCCTTCAGTCCAATATAGACTTCTCAAACATGTGGCATCAGGCGTGATTTTTAAATTGGCAGCCCATTGCGTCTATGAACTTTGGTATGAAAACGTCGCATCCGTGTTAGACCCCGAAAATTCTTTAAATGCGGAATTACATGCGATAATTTCAGCTATGAAACCTTTGGCAACTTGGTCCTCAATTCAAGGGATTCAAGAATGTAGGGAACTGTTAGGAGGATTTGGTTTTTCTCAATATAACAGAATTGGATTTCTTAGAGACGATAATGATGTTAATGTGACTTGGGAAGGAGATAATAACGTTTTGATTCAACAAACGTCGAGGTTTTTATTAGAAAGCTTCCGACATTTATCAAAAGGCAAGAAAATTCCTTATCAAAGTCTGGAATTTTTGGAAGTCAATTTCCAAACGAAGAAATGCGCCTTGAAAAACAAGAAAGAATTGATAAAAACAGAGAACATTATTAAATTTTATGAATATAAGCTGAATATGGTGATGAACATTTCGATGAAGGCTCTACATGATAATCTTGGCAAGTTCCCTGATATGTTTGATGCTTGGAATCACACTCAGATTTTCTATTTAAGAAATGCCGCGATCACTTATGGAGAATTGTTTGTTTTGAAGGAAAGCTTCAAAAGTATCAAGAGAGTCGCTCATAAACCAACAAGAGTAATTAAATTTGTGTTTTTATTTATACTTAATAACTTTTTTTAGAAAATCCTCAAGAAATTGCATGATTTATGGGCTTTGAATAACTTGGAAAATAATTTGAATCAACTGGCAGATTATTTTACCAGTGAGCAAATTCATTTTATTAGGGAAAGCATTATGGAAATTTGCAAGTATGGAATTTGTATTTTAACATAAAAAAAAAAAAAATTTTTAGGGAAATAAAAAATGAGGCAGCCTCCATTATTGATGCTATAGCTTCTCCTGATAGAATTTTGGGCGCCCCTATGGGATCATCCGATGGAAAAGTTTTGATTCACCTTTTTTACATATATTAAAATTTAAAAAGATGTATTTGAGATTCCTTAACGCAGTTTATGGAGCTCCAAATTGCTTTGAAAAACCTAGTTATTTGCAAGACCTGATAAAATAAAAAGAGAGGACGAAAATTAACTGAAAAATTATTAAAAAATGAATTCACCCTATAAAAAAAAAACCATATTTTTTCAAATAAAAACCCAGAATTTATTTTAATATGATAAAAACCTTTCAGAAATTTAGAGATATTAAGATAATAAAAATATTTCTATCAATTCTTTTTAAGACTTTTAATTTGTCTATCTAGTTCAAGTATTAATGGATCATCATATGTGTAGTCTCCAGTTTGCAACAAATATTGTTTTTCCTTTGACAATTTGTCATGTTCGCCTTATTACAATTTCATTTAAAAAAAAACAGAATTTTTTTTTTACTGAGTCCAACATCATTCCAATGATTATCTGGCATTGAATTTTCTTTATTTTCAGTAAAAGTTGTACCTCCTTTGCTATTATCTAACATAGTTTGTTTGCTAAAGCATTAAATAAATGAGATTTAATAGAAAAATTATTTAGTTACAATGGATTGGGTATTTGTTTTTGATTTGAGACTGCTTGTTTTTCCTCAACGTCAGAGTTATCTAAGCCAAAATTTCTAAAATAATTTATAAAAAAAGAAACAATCTAAAAAATTGTACTTTTGTTTTAGTTGTTTCAAATCATCTCTCACACCTTTAATGTTCTTGGCTTCTTCTCTCATGCTAAGAGCAGCTATTTGTAGCTTTAATTGCTCCATTTCATTATTTTTTTGTTTATTTGTTTCTTCTTTTAAATTTTCATAAGCTTTCTTCATTTTGATGATTTCTAAGAAGGATGTTATAAACCATATCCATTATATTTTTAAATACCGTTTCTCATTTTCTCATAATAATCTTTATATTCTTCTTTCAATTGATTTATTTTTTCGATTTCTTTTTTCAAATCTTTTATTTCTCTATTTTTTTCATTTAATTCATTCTATTCCCCCAAAAAAAATGCTGAATCAATTGAAAATATATTTTTATACCCTGACTATTGACACTGGTGAGTTCTCCTGATCTTTTTTAAATGCCATATATTCTTCAGTTAGTTTATTAATTTTGTTCTTCATTTCTTCCATTTTCAAGCTATGAAATTTAATTAAAATTAATAAACATTAATTTTTTACTTCAAAATTTGTTTTTCCTTTTCAAAAAGTGATCTTTCTTCCTTTGATTTCCTTTTTAATTCCAGTATCTCATCATCTTTGTTTGTAATGATCTTGATTGTTTCGTTCATCTTATGTTTTAATTCCTCTTCCAACAAAACTAATTTTTGTTCCCTTTTTTGCAAATCAGATGCCTTTCCCTTTAATTTCGCTTCTATCTGATTTATCGACACTTCCGTTCTTTTCCATTGTTTTTCCCTTTCACTTTCTTTTCGTTTCCAATCCTCATTTAATTTATTCATAAATTCCATTTCTCTTTGTTTTAAAGTCATTTGAAATTTCATTTCCTTTTAGGTTATCAATTTTTAATAAAGGGAACAGAATTTGATTTAATTATACCTCTGTTTTTTTCCAATTTTCAAGCTCCCAAACAACCTTATATTCCAAAGAATTCATTTCCTCAACAATTTGTTTCTTAAAAAAAAAAGTTTTTTAATTTCATGAAAAAATATATAAAGTGATACCTTTTCAATATCCTCCTCATTGTTGTCATTATTTCCTGCTATTTCTGGTAAAATAACAGGAAATTCCTTTTGATTTTCCTTTACTAAGTCTTTTTCAAACTCATCATTATGATCTTCAGTGGTATTGCCTGAAGGTCCCATATCTTCCAAATAAATAATGACTCTTAAACAAGCTATCTTTTTTGAAGGTTTTCTCGTTGATTCATCAATTTCATCAACTGGAATATAAGAATCATATACTCTTGCATATGAATTAGAGGTTTTCCTTATCGGACATTTCAATAATTCGTCCAAATTTACTTGGCTTAAACCAATCTTAATGTTTTCAAAATTGTTTAGTTTTTTAAAAAAACATTTAAATACCAAAATGTCCTTTTTTAATCGGTCTTGGTGGTATACTTCCAAAATCAGAGGGGTTTGAGTCAGTTGAGGGTATAATGAGCTTTTTGTGATGTCGAATGTATGGGAACAAAAGGAATTTTTGAAATTTTCTATCCAATTAATGAAAATTTGAACTTTTTCATAAAATAATACCTTCAGTGGGTTTTAAAACTTCAATTGCTGGAAGAGTCTTGAACTGCTTAATGCCAATAGAAGCTATAGCAGAATAACGAATATATATCAACCCCCTGAATTCAGCATCCTTTAAAGAATGAACATCGATTGATAAACGCATACGATGCTTCTTTTCAGTTGAATTTTCAGATTCTTCAACCTTATTTTCATCCTCGAATTTTTGGCTCTCATATTCGTTTTGTTCTTGTGACATTATTGAAATAAATAAGACTAAGAGTTTTTTAAAAATATTTAAATTAAAAAAAAATCAAAATTTTGAAAATTTTAAATTTGTGACTAATTAACTAATGATAAAACAAATAATTTATAACAAAAGAAAACAATATTTATTATTTTTAAGAAGATAAAATGCAATTAAATATATAAAATTCGGTTTGTAAAAATTTTCAAAGAAAACTGCTTAAAAGTTTTTTTTTATTTATTTATTTGAGAGACATAAACATTTTGAAAGATGTTTTTGATAGTCTTGGAGTCTTGTTGGAACCAAGGATTGGGATCTGATTTTTGGAAAAAATATAAAATTGATTGATAAAAAAGAATGAACTCTTTCTCAAGGGATGTGAGAAAATTACCCGGAATTAATAATTCTTCTTCTTGGTATCTCTATTAACATGGATGGGTTGCTAATAGTCATTCATTGACGTCTTTGATGTTATCAGAAAAATAAAGTTCAATTTGGGTCTGAATTGAGTGGATCATGATTAAAGGAATAAATTGGTGATTTTTTGGAAAAAATGTCACTTGAAAAACTAAGAGACTAAAAATACAAGATTCAAATGGAAACGAACTTTGTTTGATGAGATTTTATTTTGAGAATTGAAAAGAAGATTTTAAAGATCGAAGGCATAGAGGGGATTCATCAAACTCTTTTGTCGAACGTGATTCGGCCACATGAGGTTCTATGGCGAATAAAAGGGAAGGTAGTGAAAATTTTTAAATTATTAAATTGTTAAAATAATGCAAAATTTTCTGGATTTCGCATCTCCAGGTCAATTAATGAAAATGATGCCCACTATTTTTACGTGAAAGAGCCTGAAAACAGAGGGCTACTCTTTGAAGACACGGTGCAGCCGATCTTCAAAGACTGCCTTTTGGGGCTTTATTATCGTAAAATCCCCTAATGTTTAAAAATTCCAATACAAAGTTCAGTTTATTTATGGAGGATGGGACAGCTAAACTGGCTGATTTCGGATAATCTGAACTGTGTCAGGGGGAAAACGATCAGTTATAGTCAAGAGAAGGCACATATTTTTTCATGGCTTTATGCTTTCTTGTATTTGAAAGCCTTTTTATGTAGAAAATATGAATCTCAAGAGGGTGGTCTTTATCGTAAATTCCAATAATTTTGTAATATAATAGTGAGGCTGTTTTTGGGTGGGTAGAAATCAGTCATCAAAAAATTTCGACAATCGGTGATTCATAATTGGTCATAAAACGGAGGTAATCAAGAAATTGAGATTAATCATAACACTTTGAGTATTTTGGGAGAGGTTCACAATAATATCAGAAGCGAAATGGTGATCAAGAAAAAGAACTAATTAAGAAACAAAAGAACCAGGCGAGCTTGTTTCAAAAACAAAAAGGCAAGATGAGCTTGTATTGTTTTGTTTGGCATTAATTATTGTTGTTTATATATATTCATAAGTCAACTTCAAAAATTATTTATTATGATGAAGAATTTTTTTTTTAATGAAATTTGATCATTTTTTTTTATTTGGATTTTTTTTTACTTTTAGAAATTTTGGAAAATTTTTACAAACCAAATTTTATATAGTTTCTTTTGAAAAAAAAAAATAAATGAAAATATTAATGAATTAATTTAATAAATTTTCAAAAGGAAATTACGAATTTTGCCAATTCTGCATGATTAATGATAAAAAACATCAATTGGAAAGGTGGAGAAGAAAATGTAAAGAACTTCTACAATGAAAACGAGGCTTTTGGACCTTTTGTCCAGCCCAAAGCGAAATAGACAAAGGAAGCTATTTTAAAGAGCATATGAAAATGATATAAATATGAAATAGAGAATGAGGATGAGCTGTTTTTCGGTTGCATTATGAAGAAGAATGAGAAAAACAAGAGAAATCAAAAGGAAAATCCTATATTTGAAAGAGTTCTCTATCAAGAGAAATTAATAAAAAAAAGCATTAGAAAACGAGAATTAAATTTGAAAATTAAATTTATAGTTTTTCATAAAGAAAAGAAATATTTTCACATAACAAGAACATTAAATTTCAGAAAGAATTAATATAACACTACTCCCTCCTTGTGTCTCAATATAAAGCTCTGAAATCTATGAAAAAAGAGATATTTTCATCGACTTCATAACAAGGAGATGGTGATGCCGGAGACTCTACATTAGTTTCTTCTTTTGAAGAGAGTTGGCCCATGCTTCCATTTTCCATATTTTCGCTTGATTTCGATTTCTGGGTTCTGAGTTCCAAATGGTTTTGCAAGGCCTTCTTAGTGAAAGCCTGTAGATCTGGTCTCTTCATGAATTCCTTGGTTTGCTTCCATTTGAGATCGAATTCCTTTGTGATGAGAAAAATGAAGCGGTTCTTAATGCTATGTTGGTTGCGGCCTGGGAAATTGCAAGCGAATTTGGCCCATTTCTTTGGTTGGATAGCAGCCTTTTCTAAGAGACAGATGTCATCTTCAAGAGTCCAATCGTTTCTATTAAATTCTCGCTTTATAGGGAAATTTAAGAAATGTTATTGACCTGTTCAAATTAGGATTCAAATGATTCAGCCATCTTTCACGGCATTGGCAGTCTTTTTTGAAGTCTTCGGAACTGCATGCAGCCTTATTGAGCTCGTATGAGATTTTTGACCATTTTATCTTCAGGGCATGATTGGCATGATAAACATAGGAATCAAATAATGAAGGGTAGAAATCCTTCATGAGTTTCAATAACAAGGTGTCTTCAGCGGGAGTCCATTTGAAATGAGTCGCTGCCTGTTTCACGTAACGGAACCATTTGCATTTCAAAGTGTTGGGATCCGAATTAGGCAGGAAAAGGGATATCAAATCCCAATCTTGGTTTTTCTAATATTATTTGAAAAAGTTATTTTATTTATTTTTTCTTAAAAATTACGAAATTTTCAGGTGAAATGTTAACGAAAAGCTCATGAACCGATAAAATCCAGAGAAACAACGTTTTACCTTTAGAAAAGAAATATGGTGGACTATTTCCAGATGAATGTTTGAATTTCCTATGAGAAAAAAGGCATGATCTTTAAAAAGTAGTAGAAATTTACTGCGAAAGAACATCCAGCTCATAAAAAATGGATTTTATTTCTTGAAGGTCAGGACATTGTGGAGATAGCTTGATGTTTTTCTTTAAAAGTCCAACGTTTTTGGTGTATAAGCATTCTAAAGATTGAGAAGAAGACATTTCGAGTTTGGTGGCTAATAGGAGGAAGTTTTGAACTCTACTTTGTTCTGAAGAGCTTAAGGGAATGTGGGGAAACTGAAGACTTGATAAATTGGGAGAGATCATTTGAAAAAAAAAAATTTGAGACTTTGTAATTATTATTTTTTAAAGCCGGAGATGGAGATTTAAATATTTGCAGAAGAAATCCAAGAAAGATTTTATTGGGTTTTATAATTTATATTTTGTTTGAAAGGAGGGAAGAACGCGGATTTTAATTAAAAAAATCTTCGTTTTAATTATGAACAAATTTATAATTTTAAAACAGGATATCCTATCTTGGGAAAGTGTCTGCAAAATAATTTATAAAATAAAACTCAAAAAGTCAGGTTTTTTTTTGATTTTTAACGATGATTATTTTTTTTTTGGTTATAAAAATAGTTTTTATATTCATTATAAATCATAAAACATTATGATCATTTATGACGCAAAGAAATCGTCTCGCAACAAAATTCTGCAAAAAATGGAAATATAAAAAAATTTAAAAAGTTTGGAAAAAATAGCAAAAAAATTTATTTTTTTTGGTTTCTCTGAAAAAAAAAACAACAACATTTTTATAAGAAAAGAACTATCATAGAAAAAAATGGTCCGATCGCATCTGGAATTATTTGACACATCTTTCACATTTTTTATGCAAAAAATTATAAAATGAATGAATGTTTTTTCTTTTATACAAAACTATTTGAAAGAAATTTTTAGAGAAGAAGAATCAAACAAACTTATAATTCATCAAAATTTTCAAGGCAAAGCTTTTATCTAAAAAATTTTACATTTGAAAAAAAAAATAGCTTAATCAAATAAATCTCTTTAAATAATGATCTTCATTATGCGAATTTTTACATAAACCCAAACTCTTTCCCCTCTCTTATGGCTTTCCTTTAAACTTTCCTTCGAGTCATTAATCGGGCAAATTAAAGCTAAAGATGATTATTTACCATTGGCTCCTCTCAATCCTTTAAACCCTTCCAAAGGAACCTTAGAAGTGCCTACAAATATATATCAATTTCATATAAATTTCCTTATAATAAATACCTGTAACAAATTGCAAAAATGCCGCTTTATCAGATATATCGAAATTACTCAGGATATCCCATAACCATCCAATAACTCTAGAATACCTGGAATAATTGATATATTCTGTATTATCCTTCAAATCTTGAACTAAAATATATATATAAAGCTTTCTCATTCTTAAACTATGTGAATCTATATCAGGCAATCCATGCCCTCTATTCCTCACTTTCTTGATCTCCGTCCACAGTCTCGTAGCCCTTTACAGTCATTATATCCAATGCTAGTCTTGCTCATTCTTGCCAAATCATTCATAGGAACTATCAGATGCCAGCAAACTTATATTCTTGGAGCAAAATATATAATTAATCAGCCAAATCCATTCTTGTAGCACTCCTTGTTTTTCTGTTTTCCGCCATAGTGCACTTTTTTACTTCAAACCTAAAATCATTTTAACCTTTTCTATATGAATGGGCAAGGGGTGGTTGGACTAATGGTGATATCTGTGAACAATTCAGTATAATCAGGTTCAACTTCAATGGGATTTCTGAGCTCATAACGGACCGGTATCGGTATCCTCTTGCTGATATTGGCCTCATGGGAGGGGTTATGCAATATCGTGATTTCCCTCAGGTTTTTGGAGCGCACGGGCAGATTCTTAATAGATCCCCAGCTAATAAAGGACCATCAATTGAAATTAAAAAAAAAAAAAAATAAACAAAAAAATTTTTGAATTTCCTTTGAGGGTGAAGGGCCTTGAATTTATAGAATTTAATGTTTTTCGTTCATTGAAAACTATGAATGAAAAAGTTGTTGCTGCTTCACAACTCCTGCATTAAATTAAAAATATTAAGAAAAATAATTTAAAATTAAGAAACAAATTTAAAAAACTCAAAAACGAATGGGCTATTTTCTCACATTGATAATTCGATCTTCAAATCCTGAGAAACCATTAAAATTTTTGAAGGCATCTCTTAAAAGTGCATCATTAACCTCTGAGATAATCCCTGGGGAAAAAATCCTTCCAAATACTAATGCAATTTTTGAAATTGACGACAGAACTAATTCCAATTTTATTGACAAATCACTAAAACAAATGCTTTTTGAATATGTTTTATTAGGAAAAGGATTTAAGGAATCAGATCTTTGTGAGGCACAATATTTGGCTTTTGAATATGATTGTGCTTTTTATTATGTACTTTTCCAAACAGGTCTGTATGACACTTGTTGTTTCGTTGATTTGATTCCTTTTCCCAAACCACACCCTATCATAGAAAACTCCTATCAAATTATAGACTCAAATAAATTCGGAAGTTATTTTGAACAGGAGGTTTATTTCTAATTTAGATAAAGTCCGATCGATAATAGGGAACATTATTATTTTTAAGGACAAATGAAACCAATGAAAAATTTTAAGGTTTTTTAATATTATTAATGAGAAAATTAAATTAGAACATGTCAATTTGCTTTTAGAATATATTAAAAATGATGAAAATAAACAAAATAGAAAAACTATTTAATAAGATGAAGATAGAGAACCGCAATTATTTGTTTTTTTTTTGAAAAATTAAGTTTATTTTTTTATTTTTTATATTTCAGCTGCATAATCATCAAAACCGACTTTTCGAAATCAAAGATTCTTTTTTTTTCTTCATATCGACTTTTTCTTCTTCTAATAATTCAATCAAATTTTTACATTTATCGATAATCTGATTTGCGTTTGATAAATCAAATTGCGAGGAGTTTGGAAATTAAATTTCTTCCTGAGATTTTGAGCAGCAAACAAAGATTTTTCAATTCATTAATATTGTACTGATCAATTCTGCTTTAAATATATTTTTTTTAATAGATAGACTATCAAGAAATTGCAAAGGTGTGAAGTTTGTCAAAACATCGTCGAATATCACTTACTTGTTTTATCATCGATCTTAATGGTTCCCATCCCTTCCATCACATCAGGAGTTTCCGGATGTTGAAATGCAAAAGGAAAGACTAATTAACCATTTGTTATTAAAATGCTATCGTTTCCAGTTTTAAATCGACCTAATCTCGAAGACCCATTTTGCATTCT
>Ga0302186_10002733_pt1 | contig 13390 bp, 11 predicted proteins | sample II_Bog_E1_2_FD_198782 | JGI IMG/M metagenome (GOLD analysis project Ga0302186, IMG submission 198782) | Peat permafrost microbial communities from Stordalen Mire near Abisko, Sweden - II_Bog_E1_1 | ecosystem: Environmental > Terrestrial > Soil > Wetlands > Peat | place: Sweden: Abisko... | reverse complement strand
TGGAAAATAAAAAACATGTTTTAAAAGAAATGGGAAAAAATTTATCCAAAAAAAATTGAAATAATCAAGAAAACCCAATTAATTTTTTCTTCCCTTTTCAAAAAACCAATATTCATATATTCTTAACTTTTTTTACCAAAGACTTAAATATTTAAATTCGAATCCCAAAAATGAAGGCTCAAATGCCAGCTTCTTCTTCTTCGCTCAAGGATTTCGAGATTCTCAATCTCTTAGGCAAAGGCTCTTTTGGTGTGGTATATAAGGTTCGTCGGAAACGTGATAAAAGCATTTATGTTCTTAAACAAATCGACATTTCTGCTTTAAACTCCAAACATCGTTCAGATGCGATCAATGAAGTCTTGATCCTGAGTAAATTGGATTCGCCTTATATTGTGAAATATTATGATTCTTTCCTTGAAAAGAATTCTCTTAATATCGTGATGGAATTCTGTGAAGGAGGGGATTTGAACACATTTCTGAAAGCAGCTATGGGAAGACCTATAGTCGAATCGAAGATCTGGAAATTTCTCATACAAATGTGTCTGGGCATGGATTATCTCCATACGAAGAAGATCCTTCATCGTGATATCAAAACTATGAACATTTTCCTCAATAAAGATGAAAGTATCAGAATAGGAGATCTCGGAGTAGCCAAAGTCCTTTGCGAAAGCATGAATTTCGCTCATACTATGGTTGGGACTCCATATTATTTATCTCCTGAAATGTGTGAAGAGAAACCTTATAATGAAAAGAGCGATATTTGGGCTTTGGGATGTGTGATATATGAATTATGCACTTCGAAACATCCTTTTGATGCCAATAGTCAAGGAGCTTTGATCTTAAAAATAGTCAGAGGAAGATATAGTCCTATTCCAGGTAATTATTCAACAGAACTCAGTGAATTAGTCGATGGATGTCTTAATAGAGATTATAGGAAAAGACCTACTGCTGGTGGTATTTTGAAGAAATCATGTAAATTTTTAGATATTTTTAATAGGAAATGAATGTTTTTAGATGTCATGGGAAAGGCCAAAGCTTTGAATATCATTCTTGAAATTGATTCCAATAGCCCGAATATCGTTAATATCGTGAATAACAATAATAACAATAATATGGGAGTATTAATTAATAAGAAAGAGGGCAATCTTATTGAGAAAAACGGAAAAGAAACTAATAATCTAGCCAAAAACCCCAATAAACAGGAAAAGGCTAATATAACTAATGTCGATAAAGAGAAGAAAAACCACAAAAATGAACAGAAAACCACTAAAAAGCCTGAAATTCTCAATAATAACAATAAATTGGTCCCGGCTTCTCCTATTCCGCAGAAAAAGCCTGTTTTTCAACAACCTTCGAATGTCATTATTCAAAGCCCACAACCCCAACTTTTTAAAAAGGAGAAAATCAAGGAAATGCCTAAAGAAAAAGATCCCATCACACCAAAAAGTCCATATTTATCAAATATTTTCTAATTTTTTTAAGGCGGCAATGATGATCGAAACATCAAAAGAATTAGAAAAGGCGCTCCACAACAAATAGTATTATCGAAAAGCTCTTTTTTCTGTTAAAATCAAGTTTTTTTTCTTAGTCTAGACAAGCACAAAACGCAGCTATTGGAGCTCAGAAATTGGTGAAAAAGCCTGAAATCAAGCCTCAAAACATCATTCCAATGAAAATAGATCGAGTTCTTAATTTTAAATAGAAGTTTATCGATAAAAACAGGGAATTTATAATTTATAGCCTGAAAGCAATAATAAGGAGATCAAAGAAAATCGATCAGCAAAAGATTTGAATAAAATTGATAAATTTTATGACAAATCTGAAAATAAGTCAGCAGCGAATTTTCCTCGAAAACCTTCGAATTCTAATTTTAAAAAGGAGGAATATGAAGAAGTCTATAATTTGCCAGATAACGTGTTTCAAAAGCCCAAAAAACATAAAAGTCCTAGCGATATTCCCAAAATGGAGGCTTTTTCTGAAAAACAACAAATTGTCGATGATGAGTTCTTGAAAAAGGCTTTTTCTGAGGAAAAAACCGAAAAAAAGACTGAAAAACCTGAAAAACCCTCTTTGGAATCAAGTCCTTTGAAAAGCCCTTTAAAAAGTCCTTTAAAAAGCCCTTCGAAAAGTCCTGAAAAGTCAGAAAAAGAGAAAAATATAGAGAAAAGTCCATTAAAAAGTCCAATAAAAAGTCAAAATAAAGAGAAAAACATTGAGGAAATGAAGAATGAGAACCCTTTTCTAAGGAATTTAGTGAAAGATGATTCCGGGACTCAAGATACCTCTTATCAAGAGAAGAATTCGCAAGAAATATCTCAAGGCAAAGGTCCTCAATTATTACAAGATATATCTCAAAAAGAGGTTTTCGAAGTAATGAATGATGAAACGGAATCACAAGAAAATGCAGATTTGAAGGAATCAATTAATAACTCTGAAGATCATGAAGTATATGAACAAGACGTTGAAAATGAAGAAAATCCAGAGGAAAGCGAAAAAGATGAGACTTATGTTCAATGTTCAGATGGATTAGGGGATATTTTAGAAGCTTCTAATGAAAATAGCGAGAATTTAGAACTAAAAAGCCAAACAAATGATGAAATCAAGGAAAATGAGGATGAAAATCAAAAGGAAGACTTCTCTAAAGAGAAAAACGAGGATTTACAAGAGAAATATGAAGAAGCCATTAAAAGAGAGAAAGAATTAAAGAATATCATTGATATTAAGGTGAAGGAATGTGAGAAAGTCCTTGGAAAGAAGACTTATGAGGAAATCATTACTTTTTTCAGAGAAAAATTAAATGTACAATAGTCTTTTATCATTAATATAAAGGTTTTCTTATTAAAAGTCGGATAAAGACCTTGATGATGAAGATCAAGATGAAATAGATGTGCTTATTGAGGAGAAACTAGCTAGTTTCTCGAAACCTGAGGTTTTTTCATTAAGGAAAAAGACTTTTATCTTATATTTTCTTTAGATCATCTATACTGTTTATAAGATCCTACATTTGGAGATCGAATTAGAGAAAAGTCGAGAAAGAATCCAAGAAATCACGACTTTGCAATCAAAAGATTAAATAAAATTGGTTAAAGGCTTAAAAATAAAACTCTGCTTTTTATTAAAAAAAAGCTGGAAATGTTAAAAAATAATAAAATTTCTATTCATAATCACAAGAAAAATAAGATCTTTATACAATAAAAACATTAATGGCCTTCATGAAATGAAGTCATCTGAGTATTCGTGGAATCCAATGACGTTTTCAATGAACGGAATCTATGTAAACTCATCTGTTTTTTCTTAATGGGCATGATTTTCTGTTCTAATCTTTTGAAGGCCTTAGGATAGGTCTTTTTCTCTTCTTCTAAGCCTCCAGCATATTTCTCCACTAATATCTCAGTCTCATTATCTATTCGTGAAACCCTTGAGGAGTTTTCATGAAAACTCAGGGTTTTTCCTTTCACATAACCTGAAAAAAACGATTTTTCTCGATGTAAAGTCTTCGGTTTTTCTGCGGTTATCCTGATATTTGAAGGAAATTGGCCTTCTTGAAAACCACATTTTTTCTCTTTATGATAAGAACAAATAGTCTTCATTTTCTCGATCATTTGTTTCTTTTCCTCATAAAACGGGATTTTGAGTTTTTCTAACCTTTTTATAGTTAAATCCTTGTTTCCATGTCTTTGATTGTTGGCTTTTCCTTTGATGCTTTCTAAGAGAAATTCCTCTCCTCCTGCGAAATCCAAATATTGGATCAATTCCATATAACATTCTTGACAAATCAAGACCTTATGTTCTTGGAATTCCATCAAATCCTTGATTTCCTTATATTCGCGGTTATTGAGTTTGGGATGCAATCGACGTAATAAGACTGGAATCTTATCATTATCTGATTTTATGAAGAAAAGGTTAGCTTTTCTCAGGTTTTTCAGGATTTCGTTTTCTTCTTCATTCGCGTTACGAACCTCAATTGGATTTAAAGCATAAGTTTTCATTATATTGGAGAATTCCTCTTCTTTTCTGATCTTATGGTTATGTTCTTTTATTAAGAGATTATAAGGAATAAAGAGGAAGTTATTCGCATGACGATTCTGGTTACATCGAAGACAATGAATGGGTTTTTGAAGATCTTTGGGATGAAGACTATCAAGAGAAAAGAAGTTATCGACATTAGATGGAAGCTTTGAAAGGTTAATTTATAGAGGAATTATAGAAAAAATACTGAGATTTTAGTGGCTAGATCCAAGGGACAATTTCGCATATTGAGATAATTCAAGGATTTGGGCAGGTTTTTGGCTTTATTCTAACTCGAAAGATATTATTTATAGGAAATATATGGGTTTTTCAATACAGAGCCTTCGATTCTTATAGAATTACACCATAAAATCCAGATTTTCCCCTTAATATCCTCCTTGATAAAAAGCAACATCCTCGATATCAAGAACTTATCATAGGAAATACTGGCTATATGATGGACTATCTTCTGGATTTCATTCTTGAGGAATTCAGATAAATGTCCTTTCACAGGCACTATATATTTACTATGAAAATCATTGATTTTCTATAATAAAACAATACCATTTTCACTATAATGATCTGAACCATCGAAAGTACAACATCTTTCATAAATATCGAGCTTTTTATCATAAAGGTTCCTTTTATTGATCCTTTTCGAAAAAACACAGACTTTATTCCCCCAAATAACCTGAATCATGCCTTTTTATTTAGAAAGTCTCAAAATGATGAAAATATCGAAAAAAAAGACTCACAATTATTCAAACCAAAAGGCATCACAAATCGTTGTAAAATGCCCTCTTTTGGCTTATTTTCATCATCAAGGAAATCCCTCAATTGTTGTAAATCCATATATTTGCAGGTTATTTTCTTTTCCCCGTCTCTGATTTCATTAAAGAGGAAAATCGCTGAAACTCCAATATTAGGATCAATTTTCTTGAAATATTCATAAATACAGGAATTCGTGACGTTTTCCTTTTTACGCTTTCGCAAACCCTCAGAAGTCGAATAATACCAAAAAATGGGCTTTCCGTTGAAATACATCAAAGTGTCTGGGATGTTCAATTGGAGCTTCTCAGAAAAGGTCTCGTTTTTTATCCAGAGGAGATGATATATCGCACCAGAAATCCCATCTTTTTCGAGTTCGCGTTGAATATTCATTGATTCTATTAAAAGTTATAGTTTTTTTAAGGCTTTTTGGGCTAAGAACTGTTGTCTAATTTTCTTTAATTTCTTTAATTTCTTTGATTTTTATTTAATTTTATTTAATTTTCTTTAATTTTCTTTAATTTTCTTTAATTTTCTTTAATTTTCTTTAATTTTCTTTAATTTTCTTTAATTTTCTTTAATTTTCTTTAATTTTCTTTAATTTTCTTAAATTTATTTCCTTTAAATTTCTTTATTTTCCTTTAATTTTCGGTTAATTTTCGGTTAATTTTCCTAATAAAATCGTTATTTATCTTTAATTTCCTTGACTTTTGGTTCTTCTCCTGATATGACCTGGATAGTTTGTCCTAATTCTTCTGCTTCTTCGATGACTTTCTTCATTCTAGGTCTCAAATCAACCACAGCCTCCTTCAAATCCAAATAGAAATTCATCCATAATCCTAGACTTTTATTCCATTCTCTTTTGGGGAATGTCACAAAGCCACTTATATCCTTTTCGACACAATGATTTTCGAAAATAGTGAGGAATTTGGCTTCTTCTTCTCCAGCCATTCCTTCTAAAAACGAGAAATCCTCATTAGAATCCGCGAAATAATCTTTAAATTGAGCGATGGCTTCTTCTTTCAACAAAGTCTTATATTTTTCAGCAGCTTCGAAATCATGAGGATTAGAAACGATTCTTCTTCGGAATTCAGTGAATTCTTTGACAAAAGTGGGATTGCTGAATCTTTTCTTATGGTTTTCAATCATTCTAGCGTTTCGACGCTCGAAAACCTCAGTTTCATCATTGGCCATCCTATATTTATATTGAAAAACCTTACGTTCTATAAAAGTAGCTTGATCATCTTCAGGGAGATTCGTATATTCTTCTTGGAAATCGAAATGTTTCAATTTATAATCATCGCGAGATAACAAGGCTTTTTCATCTAATTCCTCCTCTTGTTTCTCATTTTCAGGGAATTTCTCCAGATCGGTTTCGAAATAATCTCGATATTTCTGTTCCTCTTCAGTCAAATCTCCATAATAGAAACTCAGGCTTTTATCCCAACGTTTCTTGGCTTTTTGGCTCATACGTGATTCCCTTCTTTCATGATTCGCTGGATCAATGAATTTACGCGAATTAAACTTAGTTACTTTCTTCAAAGTCCTATCGATTTTCATGATGGCTTTCTCAGTATCGAGTAATGTAGCATAATCCACTCGATTCATCGGATAAATTGGCATTATCCCATGGGTTTCATTATATTGATCATCCAATTGTTGTAGGCTTTTCGCATAAATTTTGAACAATTCCTCACTTTTGAGAGTTTTTTCCATACGATATGCAGGATCTGTGAGTATACGATCATGATCATCATTATTCACCAAGGAATAGATATAATTTGAGGGGCTTTCGAATTGGGTATATTCATGATGTGTGGCCAATTTTAATGGGTTCATAAGGATTGGAGTATCGAATTCGCTCATTTCCTGTACTTCATATGGGAGGAATCCCGAAGTATAATAATCCATTTCAGGAGTATATTCGTCACGAAGTCTCACCAATTTAAAGACTTGCCCGCATCCAGCACATCTTTGCAAAGGACCTTCTCTTAACATGAATAACATGAATTCATGACCTTCATAATCATCTTCATTGGGTTGACCTGAACATCCCACATATCGAAAAGGCGCATCTGAGGTAAAAACCACATGTGGATTATCAACAGTGCCGAAATTCGTTTGTGCGACAGCTTCTAAATAATTGAAGACATTTACATCATAAGGATTTCCTACTATGAGAGCCTGCCATTCATGAGCCACTTCTTCAAATGCATCGGATGTAGTGTTGGTTTGGGGGGAATAACTAGAACCCGTAGGTTGGATTGAACGTTTCAAATGACGCAATGGAGTTGAGACAAAGGATTTGAGATGGGAAAAGGAGGAAAAGATGTTGAATTTACCAGAAGTCGCAGAGGAAAAACCACGACGAAGCTGAGTTATCATTTTTTGATTTTGGAAAGTTTTTGGTTAGATTTCTCGGAAATTAAAATAAAACGAGTTTTAATTTAGAAAATCAAAAAGGCTTTTCTTCAAAAATCTACATTTTATCAATATATTCCTCCTTTAATAACCTGGATTTATTATAAATTTTCGAAAATGCTCAAAGGTCCGATAATCAACATCCTCAACGAATCCCATTTGAATCTCTTCCATGAAAAGCTGCTTTTCCTAGGTAAAGAAGCCGATCTAGAGCCAACATCGCTTTCTGATAAAGCCATTTCTTCTCTTCCAACTAAAAAGGAAACCAAAGGAATTCTTAAGAAGAACTTCTCAAAGAAAAAAACTGTAATCCCCAGTTTCTTCAAAGAACTCAATAAAATCAAACTCGTCAAACAGGCCATTAAGAAACTCCGCAAAAATAGCACTTTAGCCTTTTCTGATAAACTCAAAAAGAACCAATATCAAATCATCGGAGATCCTATCAATGAACATAAAATCATTGAAAATGGCTTTGAATTCAAGGTAAATAAATTTTCTCTATTTTTTTCATTGAAAACCTGAAATTTTTCATTTTATCTGATAAAAGTCAAAAAAAAGCCTTTGGCGAATCTGTTGTCTCACTTATTTCCTGAAGAAATGCTTCAAATTGTTTCCGATTATAGACCCGAACGCTAAATTCAAGCTGATATGGGATTTCCTGATATTTTCCTTGATTTTCTCTAATATGATCTATATTTCCTTGGAAATCACCTTCGAGCCGAATTTTGACGTCTTCGCGGATAACATATATAATTTAATGACGATATTGGCTTTTTCTTTAGATATTCTGTTGAAATTCAAAACCAGTTTCTATGATCATGGCATCATAGTTCGTAACCAATCCTTAATCATAGATCATTATATTCGTAGTGATTTTCTATTAGATTTCGCTTCATCTTTAGCCATGATTATCCATATTTCTTTATCAAGATTCTCTTATTTTAGATGGACTATCATTATAATTTTCGGTCGGATTGAATCCATCAGGAAAATCATTGGGAATTTCGAAAATATGATAGATATTGGAGATCTCTATGAGCTTTTCGTTGTTATGTTTAAAGTGCTTTGTGTGGCACATGTCTATGCATGTTTCTGGCATTATATCAGTTTCTTTAGCGATAATCCACAGAATTGGATCAATTCGAAGAATTTACAGGATTCGGATTGGAAGATCAGATATGTTTATTCGATTTATTGGACCTTAACTACTATGGTCACTGTGGGTTATGGGGATATCACTGCTCAGAATATTAATGAAACCTTATTTAGCATATTCACGATATTATCAGGATCAATGGTTTTCGGATATTGTCTCAATAGAATCGGATGTCTCATGACGAAAATTGATGAAAGAGATAAGGAATTGAAGTTCTTATATATAGATTTTTCTCTTTTTATTCAAGGAAAAACGACTTTTTATAGACAAAACATCAGAATAATGGACAATTATATGAAAACGCATAATATCAATGCCGATTTGAAAGGAAGAGCCATTAAATACCTGGAATTCACATGGAAATTAGAAAGGAAAAACCTTGAAAAAGAACAGATTTTATTAGAAAAACTGCCAGAATCCCTGAAAAAAGAGATCCTATTTGAATCGAATAAGAAATCGCTTTTCCAATTCAAGGTCCTCAAGGACAATTTCCGTGAGGAAATCCTTAATAAACTCTCAAGTTCTATTAGAATAATGCAATTTTCCCCAAAAGAAGTGATTTATTCAGTAAAAAAACTTCGTTTTTTCTTTGATTTTGGTCTTTTTCTTTGATAGAAAAACGATTATGAAATCAATAATCCAAGTCTTTATCTCATAGTGAATGGCGAAGTTGAGGTTTATTTCAATCAAAGAGTTATTAGAACTCTTCAGGTCTTTAAAAATTAAAGCGAAAATTCTTAAAAATCCTCAGCAAAATCAAACCATTGGCGAATATGAGTTTTTCGCGAATATGCCTTATCTCGAAACAATCAAAAGCTCCTCTTTCACTACAATTTATAAGATCCCTAGGAAAAATTTCCTCCAATTATTAAAGAATTATCCTGAAGAATATGTAAAAAACCCTGATTTTCCAATATAAAATCCTTGATTTTATCTAAAGGAAACCTTTTGTTCAATTCGTGATAGAATCTTATTTTATTCTGAATATGAACTCCTACATTCTTCATGTTTTTCCTGTGGGTTGGAAAGCCATATTGTCTATCAATGTCCTATGATCACCCATAATTCAAAGAAAAACCTAGTGATTCAAAGACATTTGTTTTCAAGACCACAAATAAGAGAAAGTTTTGATAGATGCAATAATTCGAAAAAGGCTTTAAAGAATTATCAATTGAATAGAAAAAACGCTATAAAAATCAGATTCAATTGGAATATCATGAAAAGCTTTGAAAAAAGCCTTTATACTGATAAAACTTCAATTAATCCTCGTTATTCAAATTATCGACAATCCTTTAGGAAACCCTTTATTTCGAAGAAATATTTTAGGAGAAATATTGACACTTTGAGTTTAGAAAGTCTCAGAGATCTGAAAAATCACGTTTTGGAGGAAAATGATCAGAAAAAATGGAAATCTGCTGATGATTTCTTTTTAAATTTCAATATTAAACCCTCTAGCGAAAACATCTTTTCCAATGAAATCCAAAGCCAATATAAATTGAAGTCTTTATGTAAATTCGATGAAAAATTACATAGAAACAAAGAAAGCAAAGAAATTCTCATCCCAGTTAATGAAAACAAGAATAAGCCTTTTGAGGAATCGATGAAAAAATCGGAATCCTTTGAAAAATTAAAGAAAAACAAGGAAAGTTATCATAATTTCAACCAAATTATCAGTGGAATCTTCCCATCCAGCCAAATAAACCTTGAATTGATTGAAGAAGAAAAAGAGGTCGATTTCTCTGAGATTTCGAAGAATGAATTGGATCTGTCTAAGAAAAAGACTGTTACTTTAAGTCCTCTTATAGAAAAACGAGAAAACCATCATTTGAAGAAAAAATCCGAAGAAATTATAGAAAGTTTCTTATTTGAAGAAGAAAACAAAGATAAAGACCCGTTTTGTGAGAAAATCAATGGAAAAGATTCAGAAGAAGAATTTTTCGGGAGAAGAATTGACAAAACCAAGACTTTTTCTACGAGAAAAAGCGAGTTTTCACCTTATTTGAAACAGGAAAAAAAACCGATTTTAAAGTTGAAATCGAAAACCTCAATCGGGAAGAAAAATGAAGATAAAAAACAACTTTTTGATTATGAATTCGAAATCATGAGGGATTTCAAGAAATATTTCTCTGAGGGGAACTTCAAAAATGTACAAAAGCGAATGGGAATTAACAAAGAAAACGTTAGCAAGTCTTTCACTTTTAGGGGGAAGAGAAATTCCAATATTAAAAGCAATAAAAGAAGAGAATTCACTAAAATTAAAGGGGAGGTAAAGTTATAAAGTTCAGGTTTTAAATAAAGATATGCATTTTAAGTAATGAGGGGATTTTTAATAAATAAGCGTTATTTTTATTAAAAACAATGAGTTTTATGTGATTTTCTAATTATTAAAATTTTTTCTTATCTATATATAGAGACTAAAAAATTGCCTAGATTATTAAAAATTCTAGGTTTTCCAATGCGATGATTTAATCTAAGAAAGAAAAAGCTGAATTTGTTCAATAAAATGAAAGAATATTTAGATAAAATTCCATTTTTTTCTATTTTTTTATTTTTAAATTAATAAAAAATATCTATTTTATTTAATAACTGAATTAAATGATTTTTTCTATTTAAAGGCAATTATTTAATTTTTTAGTTGGTTTCGCTATAATTTTAATAAAAATAATTTTTTGAATATCATTTCGTTCCACAATGGAGCCTCTAACAGACCCTATAAAAGACCGAGTTGTCAAGACCATCAAGCCTCCCCCTCATCGTCCTTTGACTCGAGAACAGATGTTTCCTGAAAAACTCAAATGTTTCCTTATTTATCCGTTTTTTTCTTTTCCATATTATTTATTTTTTAGCCAAACCTGATTGGAAACTCATCAGAGATCATCTTCAACGCGAAGGCCGTATCAGTAAAGAAGATTTGATCAAATTGGTGAACGACATGAGCAAGATTTTCAGTAAAAAGTCTTGTTTTTCTTTCTTTAAATTTTTTTCTTCTCTCAATAGAAAACGAAGGCAATTTACTTTATGTTCAGGACCCTGTGACTGTAGTCGGAGACATTCATGGGTACTTAAAAAATATCTAAAAGCCAGTTCAATACCAATTTCTTCTAGGCAATTTTACGACCTTTTGAAGATTTTGGAGGTGGGAGGAGCCATAGAAATGACAAAATATCTATTTCTCGGCGATTTTGTGGATCGTGGGTCATTTTCCTTGGAAACAGTGATTCTTTTGTTCGCGATAAAGGTTTCTTCTATTTTTTCAACTAAATTCCTTAAGGAAAAGCTTTAGATAAACTACCCACAAACCATCTATTTTCTTCGTGGCAACCATGAATGTCGTCAAATGACCACATTTTTCAATTTTAGAGAAGAATGTCTTTATAAATATGACCAACAAATCTATGATCTCCTGATGGATACCTTTGATTTGATACCTGTTGCCTGTCTGGTGAATGGCAAATTTCTAGCATTACATGGGGGGATTTCTCCTGATTTAAAAACAGTAAGATCAATCTGAAATAAATCTTTGAAAACCCTCTTTTTATTTATTTTAGCTTGATGATATCAAGAAAATCGATAGATTCAAAGAACCACCAAGACAAGGAGTCTTCTGGTAAAATCATAGAAGTTTTATGAGTTTTTAAGGATTTTAGTGACATTTTATGGTCGGATCCAGTGGAAAATGATGACGGGATCTGCGAAAATAATTATAAAGTCAATGAAGTTAGAGGATGTTCATATTTCTTCGGGTTATAATTGACTAATAAAATATTAGAAACTTAAGAGTTTTTATATAGTCTCAATGCGGTCAATAAGTTCCTCAAATATAATAATTTGTTATCGGTGATAAGAGCCCATGAAGCGCAAATCGAGGGGTTTCTAGCTATTATCAAATGAAAAAATACTTGAAATTATTAATTTTTCTAGGTATAAAATGCATCGTTGGAGCGGAAATTCAGAGTTTCCAGTGGTCATCACGATATTCTCCGCGCCAAATTATTGCGATGTCTATAATAATAAGGGAGCTGTGATAAAATTCGAAGTAATTTTATAAACATTTTTAAAGAAAATTAGGCCTTCTTAATTCTTTTAGAACAATACCCTCAACATCCAACAATTCAATTATACCCCACATCCATATCTTTTGCCTCAATTTATGGACGTTTTCACATGGTCTGTCCCTTTCGTGGCAGAAAAAGGTCCATAAAACACTTAAAATGAATAAAACTAAAAGGACTTGCTTTGATTTTTTTAGTGAATGAAATGTTGTTTCTTCTGTTGAAAAAGGGCGAAAAAGAAGATGAAAATGAAGAAGATCCCAAAGTGCCAGGAATCAATAACCTCCCTGATGAGAAAGGAAACCCCAGTAAAAACTCTATGAAAATATAAAATTTGCTTTGTTTTTGCTTTAAAGAAACCGAAATCATAAAGAATAAGATCAAATTCATCGGCAAGATGGCAATATTACAGAAAACTCTCAGGTTTCTAATGCTCTTTCTGAATTAATTGAACTTTTAGAGAAAATCATGAACAAATCGTCAAATTGAAAGGAATGTGTCCTGATAATAAGATTCCTAAGGGGATTTTATTGGAGGGAGGAACTGCAATAAAAGATGGTTTTTTATTAAAAAGGGGAATGGATTTTATTAGAATATAATAGCATTGGTTACGTTCAATAAGGCGAAACAAGCTGATTCAATTAATGAAAAAATGCCGATAAACACAATTAATACTGAGGGGAAGAAGAAGAAATGATGGGAAAAAAGGAGAGTTATTAAGAATGTTTCGAGAAAATAAGATTATAAAAATTCCACTTAAAATTTTAAACATTAAAAAATTAATTATGAATTTTCTGATAAAATTTTGAATTATCGGTAAGTAATCATTATATTACAAACTACTTTTAAAAACAAAATTTTTAATTAAATTTCATATTTGCAATTTCAAATTTCTAAAAAAATTTCTTTTACATGCAACCATTTTTTTTTAATTTTTATAAAATTTAAAAAAATAATCATTTTTTATCAATGGAAAATTTTTTTT
>Ga0302186_10002730_pt1 | contig 13402 bp, 20 predicted proteins | sample II_Bog_E1_2_FD_198782 | JGI IMG/M metagenome (GOLD analysis project Ga0302186, IMG submission 198782) | Peat permafrost microbial communities from Stordalen Mire near Abisko, Sweden - II_Bog_E1_1 | ecosystem: Environmental > Terrestrial > Soil > Wetlands > Peat | place: Sweden: Abisko... | reverse complement strand
AGCAGGCAAATGATATTTAAAAAAACGAGAACAAAAAAATAGAAATTTAAAATTAAATTTTCAATCTTGATGAAAAAAAGTTAGAATTCAAAAGAAATTAATTTTTTTCAAAAAAAGTATTTTTTTAAAAAAATTTTAATTTCAAATATAATATAATAAATTTTTAAATTCATTAAATAAAATTAATTTTATTGTATTTTTAAATTTCTAAAAAAAAAATCTTTAAAAAATTTTATGAGGAGAATTAATCTCCAAACTATTATACATATTTTTTTGACTTAGTTAGGCATCTAAACATCTTTCACGAAAAAAAATTCCCTTTAAAGTTCTTCAAACTCTTTGAAAGGTATTAATTTTTTGTTGAAAGACTTGTGACTTTTTTCAACTATTACTTTCTATTAGAAGAGAAAATAATAAAAACTTTTTACTTTGAGAAAAATTGAATAAATTTTCAAATTTGATTCCTACCAGTTTTGTTTCCAAATTTCTATCCCTCACCTCATCGAAATATCCAAGTGACAAAACTTTTAATGCGTCATATCTTTCTTCGGGTTCAACAATTAAAACTTTTGAAACTAATTCAATTAAACTTTCATCAACACTATAATTTTTAAAGAACTGCACAAAAAAAAATTAGGTTTATTTATTTGTTAGAATTATTACTTGACTCCACCCTTTTCCTTTAATTTTTTTTTCAACTCGTGCTTGTTTGCTTTCTTGAAAATTTCCAAATTTTAGATTTTGTTGTTGTGGCTCACCAATAATATCATAAATCTCCATAATTTGCTCTTGATCATTTTCGCTTTGAAATATGGGTCTTCCTACGACAAGTTCCAATAAAATACATCCTTGTGTTGATATAAATTTAAAATTTCCATAAATTTTGGAAAACATACCTGCTGACCATATATCAATTTTAGTGCTATATTCTCCTGTTCCTTCAATTATTTCAGGGGCGCGATAAAATCTTGAACAAATTTTGCCCAAATTTTTTTGACCTTTTTTACCAAAAATTTAAATTTGTGGATTTTAAAATTATCACCTTGAATGAGTTTTTTAGCCGATCCAAAATCACATATTTTAAGAGAATAAGTAATGGGATTAATTAAAATGTTGGTTGGTTTAAGATTTCGATGGCAAATATCCATTGCATGCAAATAAGACAGGGATCTAAATAATTGATAGGTGAAAATTTTCATTAAAATTGAAGGAAAGCCATTTTCCATTTTCGTATAATAACAGATCAATTTTTGCATTGTTTCTGGAATATAATCCAAAACCAGATTCAAAAATATGTTTTTTTCTGAACCCTGTATCAAAAATCACATTTTTTTTCTATGAAAATATAAATTTACAAAATCTTTTTCCTCCTTTGTATAAAAATAATGTCTCACAGCCAATATATTTGGATGATCAAGCTGTCTCATAATTTCGAGTTCCCGATTCTTATAATTTTTTTGAACCAAACTTTTTTTTATAGCTACAGTTTCCCCTGTTTCTTTGATTGTTGCCTGAAAATTTAATTAATTTCAAAAAAGCAAAGTTTCTTCATTCTAGTTACTTGATAAATAATTGAAGATTGGCTTTTAGAGACAATTTTATCAATATTATAAGAAAATTGAATAGCTTTTTTTTTCGCACTTAGCTCATTTGACAAATTATCACTTTTATTCGCAAAGCTGAATTTTTCCTCTTCGTCTGGGAACTCATTTGTTTTCTCCAGGAAAAAATCAACCTTCTCTTCCTTTCCATCAAGAATATTATAGTCCTAAATATACACAAAGAATAAATTTTTTTGTCTGTGATTTTTACTTTATGAATCATATAAAAGAACCAGAAGTAAAAAACTAGTCAAAAATATTGGTTAATGATCTCAAGCAAGAAAAAACCTCAAAAAAATAATAAAGATTCAAAAAGATCTTTGATTTTTTTTGTTTATTCTTCAAAAGAAGCAATTATGCAATTATAAAACTCGAAGAAAATAAAAAAATTTATTATTTTCTAAAAAAAACTCATCCTGAAAAACAAAATTGTTACATAATGTCAAAAACTAATATAAATGCTGATCAAACCAAAGGTCAAACTGATCTGGCTTTTCTCAAAAACGTGATGAATCATGAGGAAAATGCTCTGCATAAGGTTCTCAAAGCCACTTACATTTGTGGTAATGTTTATAATAATTAATACGTTTCTAACTTAATATTTTCATGATCATCCCAAAAAAGATGCAGAATCGGGCCCTTATAAAACAATACAAGAAGCCATTGAGGCAGCAGAACCAGGAAGTGTTATTAAGGTTGCTCCTGGGCTTTATTCCGACAATTTGATGATAACGTCTGCTATAAAATTTTTTTAGCTTGCAGTTTAAAAATTTTGAATTATTTTTCTTTATTTAGAAAACCTGGACTAAGAATTGAGCCGAAGGAAAAAATAGGGGATATTATTTTAGTTGTGTCGACCAAACCTGCGATTACGATCGATTTGAAGAAGAACGAAAAATGCACAATTTTGGGGTTAAAAATTAGTCATTCGGGAAACAATGAGGATGTGTATGGAAAATAAAAGCAAAAATTCTTAATATATAATTCTTTGTTAAAGGGAGAAATTTGAGAGATTAATGGAAGATAAGGAGTTCTCATTGACTTTGTTCGGAGGGGCTGGCAATTCAAATGCTCTCACCAACACAAATCCTGAGAATGAACTTGTGAATAAATTTCCTATTGACCCACAAATGAATTGTATCATTCTTTTGAATGGAGGGAAGCTTTTCATTGAAGATGCTTTATTATCTTTGAAGTTTTTTTTCTTCTATAACTGAAAAGAAGTTAAAATATTTACAAATTATTTAGTTTTATTGTCAGAAGCCATAAAAACATAATTCCAGCCTTGGTAGTGAATGATGGCACTGAAATCATCGTGAACCGTTGCGAAATTAAAGGTAACAAAAATCATGAGACCATTGGAGCCATCATAAAAAAGGCTGATGCCTTGATCAAAGATTCCAAAATACATAACCATTTAATGGGAGGGGTGTTGATATGGGGTTGTGCCAATCATAATATCAAAATAATGAACTCGAAGATTTTGTTCAATGGTAAATGTGGAATTCATTGTGTAGGAGAAGATGGATCTCCTATCATTGAAAGCAACAAGATAGAAAACAACAACGGTGCAGGTGTCAAAATTGGCATTGCCAACAAGGCAAGAGTGGTGCGAAATGAGATAAAGTTGAACCAACAAGGGATCGAAGTTATCAGTGGAGATCCTTTCATTTTTCATAATAAGATCGATAAAAACTATTCCGATGGGATTCTATGCAAATGCCATGAAGAATTAAGATCTGATGGTCGGATAAAAAGCAACGATATTTCTGGAAACAAGGAAAATGGAATTCATTGTTCAGGCTACAAGAATTATTGCAAGATTGAGCAAAACACTTTCATTGGATATAATAAAAAAGCAGGGGTAAAGGCAGACAATGGTGCCCAAATAGTGGTTTATAAGAACAACATATGCAAAAACCTGGCACAAGGAGTCCTATTGGTGGAGACTAGTAGTGGTTACATTGAAAAAAACAACATCAACGAAAACATCAAAGCAAATATTGCCTTTGGAGGGAATAACAGTGTTAATACTTTTATTGTGGATAATAAGATTTATGGTGGAAGATGTGAGGGGATCTTTGTGATTGAAGGGGGGGAAGGATGGATCATAAGAAATTCCATTTATGAAAATAATGATGGGATCGTTTGCATTACTTCTATTCCGGAAATTTCGAAGAATTCAATCACAAAAAATAAGAGCAATGGTAAATTAACGAAAAATGAATTTATTATTATTTTCAATTATTTCAAAAGGGATCATGATTTTGAAGGATTCAAGACCCAAAATCACAAACAATCAGATCACTGATAATGATGGCATTGGACTTTATATTAGAGACAAAAGCCATGGAATCATTAAATCGAATGTGGTAAGTTTAAAAACTATTTAGATTTTTTAGGAAGGGAATTAAAAATGTAAAACATAAATAGATTAAAAGCAATGAAATTGAGCTTGTGGTTGAGAAAAAGAACATCAACCTTCAGAACATCCATAAGGAAAACACTGTGAATGGAGATATCAGAATTCCCCAAAATTTCGAATGCCGAATATTTTAATTCTTATAAAAAATTTACAAAAAAATAAGTAAAATTTAAAACTTCAAAATTTTGCTTTTTGCTAAAATTTTTTTATAAAAAAATTTAAATATTTATTTTCCAAGAAAACTTTTTATAAATAAATTTAAAAAGAATTAAAAATTTCAAACTTCATAATTTTGCTTTTTGCTAAAAATTTTATAAATAATTTAAATTCATGCTTTTAAAAATCTCTATTTTCCAAGAAAATTTTTCTATTTCTATAAAAATTTTATTTGTTCTTATATAATTTCATCAAAATAATTAAAAATGGACGAAGAGAGCCTCCGCTCTACAAAGCTGATAAATTACAACACAATGAAATCCAAAAGCTGGGCAGTTGAGCAAATCAAAGAAAAAGAAAAAGACATCAGAATAATTTTTTACAACACCCTCGTCACCAAAGAAAAGCTTGAATCACATTTCCAATCAATCAAGACCCAAGACCCCAAAATCCCTGAACTGACGATAATTTTGTATGATTGCAAGCTGAATTATGATATACCAAAACAGATGTTCTTTTCTTTGAAGGATCTTAAGCTTGAGACCTTAAAAATGAACTTTTCATGCAATTCACTCAAACCCAGCTTCCTTTTACAATTAAAAGAAGCTTTGACTAATAACACTTTAAAGAACCTATCATTGGAATTAGCAAGATGTAGGGACTTGAATCCGGATTTTTTCAAGATTTTTGATGAAAAGTTTTTCTATGAAATAAAAGAGTTGAAGAGCTTAAAGCTGAATTTTGCTGATAATTCAAAACCTCCGGAATCCATTGATTTGAAATTTTTGGAAAAATTGAGCAATTTGGAGAAATTGGAAAAGCTGAAATTGGACCTATCGAAGAATTATTTTCAACATTGGAAGAAATTCATTCGATTGCTACCTGGTCTTAAAGATCTGGTCAAATTAAACCTCAATTTTTATGGATGCAAATTGTCCTGTGATTATTTGTTGGAATTATGCAATGCCTTGATAAGATGCGAAGGGTTGGATTTCATTAAGATTGATTTACGGTATAGAGAAATTAGAGCAATGAGTGATAATGATTTCAAGGAGATAGCGTATATTGAGGCGATGATAGCGGTTTTCCGTGAGAAATTCGAAAATGATAAAAAAAAATTCAAAATTTGGTATTGATTTTGTTGAAGTAGATTTTACATGTTAAATTGCTTTTCTCTAGATAGTTTTGTTGATAAAATTTATTTTTCTTTTTTTTTTGCGTTAATATTTTGCCTTGGTAATTTTTTAAATTTCAGAGTTAATTTCTATAGAAAAATGTCTAAATTTTTTTTTTTATGAAATAAATATATTTTTTCTTCCCTCTCATTTGCCTATATTTAAAAATAAAACCCTTCCCTATTTTCCTATATTAAAAAGAGAGATAACATCCAAAAAAAAGGGGTTAAAGCTTATTAAATTTTTATCGTATTTTTTTGTTTTAACTAAATTTTTATTTTTCATGATATTCCTGCTTTTTCAGCTAATAGCAAACCTTATATTTTCTATGGGCTTCCTGATCATCTCCTTCTGCCAGCATGTGTCTAAATGCGCAAATCAACGTCTCACAATAAGAAATGACTTTGCAACTGGGATATTCTTTCTTGTCATGATAATTTTCTCGGATGTCCAATTTGACTTCCTCCAAATTATCAAACTTGAGCATTGTGTCACAAATCAACAAAATGGGCTTTTGGTTCATTAAACAATTGTACATTATCAACTTAACCTTAATTTTTTTTGCATCAGAAATATCCAACAATCCTGTTTGCAACGCCTCAACATTGTCCAACTCATTCTGACTCACATTTAAACTCAAACTTTCCATTCTACTGCCGATTTTTGTTATAATTTCACCAATTTTGCCCAGATTCAACTTTGACTTCCTATCGTTGAAAACCTTCAAGAAGTTGAATCCCAAATGCTTGATTTTATCATATTTGATAAAAGTGGTATCGATGATATCTAAATCATTCGGAGAAAGTCCCGCGTTAGGAATACTTAAATAAAAGGTCTCAAGCTGCTCACAATGTTTCAGTTGTTTACTCAAAATTTTTAAAAAATCCGAATTAAGAGTCATGCATCCGAAATTAAGTTTCAAAGACTTCAGATTTTTCAAATTTTTGAAATCTATAGATTCTACAAGTCTTTTAGGATTTTGGTTGCTTGACTTACAGTCATAAATTACCAATTTCAAAGATTCGAGAGACTTGAAAGATGCAAAGCTTAGGAAGTCTTCTATCTTAGGTTCGATCTTCATATGATGTATCACCAGAATCAAGGATTTAGTCGAAGCAGCATTTGCTATTGGTAGTTGAGGGATTTCTTTCATTGACTTGATGACAATTTGAACAACGTCTTCAGAAGCAGGTTTATGAGATTTATTTAAGTTGGTTTTGGTTGTCTGATCCATCGAAGAAATTTTTTTTTTTTTTTTCTAGATTGTTTTTGATAAATAATAGACTTGATAATGAAGAAAATTTAATTTGAAAGGATTTTAAAATTTTATTTCAAAGAATTTTTTATTTTTATTTTCTCTCTTGTCGGTCAAGTTCCTTCTCCTTATAATACTTCAAATCGTTCAAGATTATATTGAATAATTGGTTGTTCTGAATCGCTCTCCTCTTCGTTTTCAAAAAGGTAGTCCGTTCCTGGAAATTTTTTAAATAAACATCAATGTTGATTTTATCCCCTGTCAATTGATGAAGTTGCTTAAGGGCTTCTGCCAAAGGAGGCATCGTTTCTTCATCCAACACCTCATCCATTGTCAAAATTGGAGGCAAAAACCGTTTATTCCAAAAGTCATTATCATCCTTAATTTAAAAAATTTAATGTTTGAAGGAAAATGATATGATAATTTACCAAATGCTTAATTTCGATGAACAATTTTATTATTCTCACATAATTCTGAGGCCCGAACCATTTGTTTCTGTTTCTGAATATTATGTAAAAGATGTCTTCGAACAAATGATAATTGAGATAATTGTTTTTGACGATGATTTCGAAAATGTTGACGATTTCGTTTTGGCTCATTTTTGACACGACATTTGGCATCATAGAGGTCATTCTATCAAGCATTTCCTTCGGTGCCTTGATGTTTTCCTCATGGTAAATTCGATATAATTTCCCGAACATTTTTGGATCCACCAAATGAAGCAATTTGTTGCTTTCCTTATGCAAACCACTCCATAAAATGGGGTCAAAGATCTTCAAGCGATAAAAGGCCAGGACGAATTGATGGACTGCTTTCATAGTATATTGAGATAATTTGCCAATCACCAAATCCTTGCAATTCGCAACAAATTCATGCCCATTCCAATCAATTTCTAAAGAAAATACTCAATATTCTTTTATTTTTATTTAAAAATACTTTCCGCTCCTGGTCTTTTTCCTAACTCGATTAAGGCTCCGCATAATTCGCTTGTTCTTAGCTCAGAACTACGCTCCAAATATAAGAGAATTTCGTTTCCCGTCATTAATTTGAAATTCAAAAAATCATTCGATGGAATTTCCACTCTTTTCGCTCTTTTTAATCGATATCTATACTTTATTGGTATCGTTATTGGAAACACCAAATCCTTTCTAGTCAAATCTGGAGGTTTCATTCGAGAGTATTTTTGAAAGAAATTTGGGTTGGCCTCATAATATTTTATCTTATCTTTATGTGATTTCACTCGAGAACGATAGTTTTTCAATGAGAAAGTTAGAGCCATTGGGACATCTAAAGTTTGAGTTGTTTTTAGGAAGGATCTTAACATTTTTTGTTTTTAATTTATTTGATTTTTGTAATTTTCATTGAATTTGAAATTAAATAAAATGATTTATTTATTCGGCATTCCCGATATAATCGATATTTGCGAAGTCCATAAATTGGTCAATTGTGAGAAATTGTCTCCTAAAGAATATGGGTTTTTAGTGGAATGTCAAGAAAGCAGAGTGAAATTTTCGAAAACAGCGTGCTTTAAATTTGCTTTGGAGGTTTTTAAATCCGGAGATTCTCTCCTCAATTTTCAAAAGGTTTTCGATGAATATTTGAAAACCAACGTTGATCTGGTTTAGAAAAATTCCATTTATTAAATATTGAATAATCTGAATTAAAAGATGTATTTGTTGGTGAGACAAAATTCATACCCCCCTAATTTCCAATATCAGACGTTCCTATCAACAAAATGTAAAAGTTATACGACTTCTCCTGATTGTATATTTGAAAAATCATAAAATAATAATTGTTTTGAATTTTGTTTATTTCTAGCTGTAGAAGAAGCTTGTGCATGTGAGATAGTCATTGCGAGATATATCTATGCCTTTTTGTTTTATATGGATGCGGGAGCAAATATTAAATATGTGAGGGAAAAAATTGCCTCATCGTTCGCAGATAATGCTCTGGCAGTTGAAAACTTCACGAAGGAGATAAATCAAGCTTTGATGAAATTTAAAATCGGCAGGGAACCTTTGAGAAAATTATATAATGTCATGCCAGAAATTCTGAAGAGCCTTATAAAAAAAAAGGGAGACATTTTATCTGAGTTCAAAGGGGATGTTATCAAGGCTGTTAAATTGTAGAAATTTTCAGATTTTGTTAAAATAATAATAATTTAGGATATTGGAAACCAATGCCAATAGTTTATATATGGAAAATTTGAGAATAATGAGAGATTATGAGAATTTGATGAAAATTTGCAAAGGCAGCTATTCTAAATTAGAAATTGCAGGAGGGGTGCTTTTTGGTGAGGCTGGGATCAGAAAAGACGTGAAGGACTTCGTTCAATTGGCAATGATGTATTTTAAGAGTTATTTTTGTTGGGCGATGATCAAAGTGAATGAAAAGGATGTAAAAGCAGAAGATTATTCGAAGAAGAATTTCACGGTGTTAACAAAAGAAATCCTGAACCTTTCAACTTCAATTATGAATGATTATAAAATGTATCTTGGGTTAAAAAATGATGATGAATATTTTCTCTTTGGAAAAGCCTTTTTCGAAGAATGTTTTTTGCCTATTGCCTCACAGTAAAATTTAAATCTGGAAATTTATTAAGTTTTTATAGTTATGGAAAAGTCTATGGGGGAATACATCATAATTATGACAAAACCGTGATTTTGTCAGCGGATGAGTTATTTAATGCAAAGGAAGGATTGGATTATTTTGACAATATTTGTAATTAAGGAATTAAATCATCAATGAATTTTGCAAAATTTGCGAATAATTTAATGAACGATTTTTTTTTAGTTAAAAATCAATTTTTCTTTTTAATTTTATATGAATTGCAGATCGGTTTCGAAGTTCCGGCTTTTCGACTCCCTAAAATGATTTTATACTTTTAATATTTTATTAATTTTTTTTTTTACTTCTTCAATTTCGATATCCACAATTGTAGGTTCAGATGAAGTTTCAATCTCAAAATCTATATCTGTGTAATAGGATTTTATGATTAAAGCGATTTTGACACATTTTAAAATGCTTGAGCCTAAGCCATGGAGAATCACTTCTTTCAATCTTTTTTGAGGAGAATTTTGTAAAAAACGAAAAAATATAATCGTGAGGACTTTTTGTCAAATAATTTATGAATTCTTTTCAAATAAATGTTGTTATGTCTTTTATTTCGAATGTATATTTCGTTGAGTGCCGCTTCTTTATGAAAAGACTTTCTTTTTTTCACTTTAAAGACATATAAGTTTTCCATTTTAGATCATTTTTACACTTTTCTTTGATTTTGGTTTTCTAAGTTCGATGGTTTCCATAAAATTGCAAATGAAAATAAGTTTTGGTTTTTATTTTTTTAAAATGTTTGGGCTTTTATCAAAAAAAAATTTAAATTTGTTTTTTATATCATAACAAAACAAATTAAAAAAAGCCATTCCACGATCTGCTGGCTCTTTATGTCCTTTAAATTATTCCATTATCATGGTTTATCCTTGGTTCTTTTCCTTTTTTTCCTCCAGGCGAATTGTCAAACGACCTTAAACTTAAACACCACCTGCGACAATTGCACCAATTGTGTGAATTGCAGTGGAAGTATGGTCTCTAATTCGATCAATTGTACCCAATGCACCAACTGCACAAATGTAATAAATTGTTACATGTGCACCGATGTTCATGATTCTTCAAATGTGTCGAATTCTCAACATGTTTTCAATTCCACAATAGTTGTGAATTCACAAAACATCTACAATTCAACAAATGTTTCAAATTCAGACACCTGTACCACTTGTATGAATTGTTATGAATGTCTCTCTTGTACAGATTGTGCAGGGTATTATTGTCAAAATGATGAAGGGTGTAGGAATTCACGATGGTTATTTGAATGGAGTGAACCTGCTGATAATGATACCACGGCTTGGAAATGCTCCGATAAAGTAGTAAATGATTGGTATTTCAACCAAGGAGGGTATGAACGACCTGATTTTCTAACAGATGCTGTTACTAATAATGGAGATTTGAGTTTTTGTGAGCAATTTAATGGAAATAGGTAAATTCTTTCGAATATGACGATTTAAACTAAAATTTTTAAAGGTCATGTTGCAACTCACAAACGACCGATCAACTTTTTAATATTTTTAATGATTATAAGGCAACACTTCAGTTGAGGGCAACGAAAAAGATCAACGATTTGAAAGCATCTTTCGAACTATACAAAGCGATAAATCTGGATAAATTTCCAGATTTCAAAGCCGACATCCAACAAGGCATTGTCGAAGAAATGAGACAAATAAAAAATACTATATATTCATTAGCACAAAATATGGCTATTTGTGGAAGATATCTGTTGAACTATGTTTCAGGCATGTTATGTCTCGGTTGTTTGCCTGATTGGAGATGGGAGAACTATGTGTTGGTCAATGACACCAGCCAATATCTGCCCCTAAATCAATTCAATCCTGAACAACCTTTAAATTTCACAATTAATCTCAACACTGACCCTTTGCAACTCTCGGTTTTCATCGGTAGACAAATTTGCGAAGATGTTTATTCGAATTGCGAACCAATCATGGAGAGTTTCAATCAATTTTCCAATGATTCAGCTATGGCAGTGGGTGGGTTCGCTGATGAAATCACTGACAATCAATGGAATTTCAACCAATTTAATGACACCACGAAAATCTCCATCCGAAACCAAGTCGTAACAGCTGTAAAAAATTTAAGCCAACGAAATGTTTTTTGGCTCACACCAGCAGGAAGTAATACAGCTGTTGATCAGACCACAGTGCCAGCTTATACTCCAACTCCAGATCAACAAGCTATAATAAATTTTAAATCATCACTTGAAAGCATGGGAGATGAATATCCATACGATCCTGTTGCGTATTACAATTTCAACCCGAGTATCAACTTTGAAGACCCTATCATCATGAATAGCGAAATGTGCCAACTCATGACAAAAAGTTTCATGTGCGTGTTTTGTTCGGGATCAGAAGCAAACAGTTCATGCAATGCGACTAGCAGTGTCTTCTTTAATATTGAAAGCGAAACGGATAGACAATATAGAGACTTCTCTGCTTATTTCTTCCAAGTCAAAGTTGTGAATTTGGTCTATAAAAATGGGGCTGATTCAATTGTGAGAAATTTGTTGTTTCCTCCATTTAGAGAAGCTGAGATCTATATCAATCTTCAAGGGACCTCATGGGCCTACCAAAAACAATATTTCCAAGTATTGGAAAACAATATTGTCAGCCAATACCAAATATTTTCTTCGGTTAGCAGCTCTCAAGATGAGTTTCAAATTTGGAATGATGAATATTGGATGAATTTCATTTATTCCCCAGCTCTGAACCAGGGAGGGTCGTTTTTCCAAACCTTGAGCCAAAAATTTCCCTCATTTTCTTTGAATTCGACTTATGAGTTCATTTGCGATTTAACGAACAATTGCAGCCTATGTCAAAATGGTGTTTGCGTCAATACCACTGGGTATGTCCCTTATTGTGAAGATTGTCATTTCAGCAATGTAAAAATACAGGCTGATTGTCAAAATTCTGGATGCATCACCTGCCTTTATATTGGGGGAGGAGTTTTGCCTTATAATGATACAGATATTGATGATGAAGATCTTGATGATGAACCCATGGAAAAATGTTATATCAGAGCGAACAATCCATTTTATTATCCTAATAGTGACCCTTATTACGCCCCATTTTATAGAGAATCTGATGAACAATATTATGGTTCGATATTGGTGTTGTTTGATTTAAACAATGAAGCAGATATACCATGGAATATCGCTCAAATTGGTCAATGGTTCTATCAGATCCCAGGAAGTGAATACTTTTCAGTGATGAATGTGATGCCGGTTGCTTCTGGAATAATAGTCCCTAATACCACAAATTGCACTCATTATGATTATCTCTTACCTTGTGATATAAATAATCCGATTAATCAATGCAAAAGATGGCTTTGCAATTTCCTAATTGATGGCTTTTTCCCAAATTTTAAAGTAATTTATGATCCACAGGATAAAAATGATAGTGATTATAATTATATTTTTGCTAATACTTCCGTTTTCAATTATCAATTATATTCACAAACCCAAAACCAAATACAAGCAGGAGTCATAGGTTCCACCTGGAATCTGAGTTATGGGAATCCAGATCCAAACCAAAATTCAACCTATTATGATGTCGCTTATTGGGGTCCTGATACCACTTCGTTAACCAATTTACAAATAACAGTGGACGGAATTGACGAAGACACAGATATCATCTCATACGTGCAAAATGATGAAAAAGATATTGGGTCTTTGAGATTGATATTTATTCAAATATTGTTAGCTATTAGTTACATCCTTGTTGTCTTGAATTAAGAAAACAATAAATTAAGTAAAAGCAAAAATTGTTAGAAACAAATTTAAATTAATAAACAAAAAATTTAACCATAAAATTATAATTAAAATTTTTTTATTGAATGTTTTTATTCCCATAATTGCTTTGTTCTATTTCATCAAAATTTTTGTATTTATTTTTTTTTGTTGAAATTTTTTGGGAGTGCTTAAAAAAAAACATAATTTATTTTTAATTGTTAAGGTTTCCCTAATGTTTTTCCCACAAAATTTATTTATTTTTTTCTGGTCTTTGCTTTGTTTCACAGAAGTTACCGCTTTGAATTTTTCGCGAACATCAGACGACATCATCTACGCAACCCAAAAGCTCCGTCCATTGAATGACAAAAACATTAGTGTTTTCAATTGTCCAATAAAAACATCGAAGTTTCTCACAGTTTTTCAATGTGAAAATTA
>Ga0302186_10002727_pt1 | contig 13405 bp, 8 predicted proteins | sample II_Bog_E1_2_FD_198782 | JGI IMG/M metagenome (GOLD analysis project Ga0302186, IMG submission 198782) | Peat permafrost microbial communities from Stordalen Mire near Abisko, Sweden - II_Bog_E1_1 | ecosystem: Environmental > Terrestrial > Soil > Wetlands > Peat | place: Sweden: Abisko, Stordalen... | reverse complement strand
TGTAAGGGAGACCTTTTCCATACTTAGATGAGAAAACTTTTATTCGTTGCAAAACCAGGAATAGCTATAAATATTCCATTATCACTGATTGCAATTGGATTAGTGATTTAAGAAATTTACTATGATGTTATTTCAAGTCTTTTATTTAAGTCAACAGATGTGATCTTTCCTTCCTAAGTATAGGTCAATATTCCAGTGCAATCCAAATAAAAATTTAACTCTGAATGAGTGAAACTATCGTTGGAAAGAACATAAGTATACAATAATTAAAAAATATCTGTTCTGTATATATTGAGGCATTCACGGTGCTCTTTAGATTGCATATAGTGAAGAGTAAAATATGTTTTATTACAAGACCATTACAAAGGAAACTACAAGCCATCAATATTTTCATATTTCAAATTAGTATCTATCTTTTTAATTAAAATAATCTAGGTATTATTACTTGTGTAAGTGGCTAAATTGATAAAGATTTGCTCCGGTTATTCGATAGTAAGATAAATGAAATAGCTTTCGTTTATGAATAAAAAATTGATATGTACTTTATCAGGGATTGTAAGATACTGATATTTCCATTGATTGATTTAATTGTAATGTAAAAGACATTGCCTTTAATTTAATCTCATTTTAAGTGTCATACCTTCTTGTTTATCTTAAATCAACTAATTTCTGCTATTTGTAAAGCAGAAACTGCCGAGATATTACCGTTATCCCTAGAAAATATGGAGTTAATTACGGCATACCAAAGTAACATGATGTATTCCTGCTCTAAGATATGCGTGATTGATATCATTGCAAGATGTTTCAATTTTGTTTGATTTTTATAGAGATATATAATATGTAAAAAGATAAATTTTATTGTCTAAGTTGATGAGGCCCATGTGATAGTTCAGTATTAATACATTTGAATAGCTATTAATTGCTGTTTCTCGAATTGTTTTATTCGTGCCCAATTCCTACTCATCCATTTCTATTAATTTTGATTGCGTTAATATGACAATAATGTGAAAACCTTTAAATTAAAAATTAATGATTTATGAAGAAAAGGTGTATTGGATGTGCTAGCAAGTTGTTAAATTGATTTGATTCAATATGTTTGTAGAATTGTTGAAAATAAAGTAAAAATTGCTCATAAACTGATTAATTTTTGCATAAATAGTGTTGTTTATTATTTTAATTTGGTTTTTCAGTTGAATATTGCAAATTTACCTTTCTGGCTATATTTAAATGTTCCAGATACGTAGGACATTTTTTTTTGTTATTAAAACTATATATCTTTACGCTTGAGTAAACTCAATATATTCAACATCATCTTTATCAATTTTTAATTGAAGTTAGATCGAAGAAATTAACTCAAATTTATTATTGATCATTTAATAATTCTTTACATTTGTTGAATTTTATTTAAATTTTAATCCAATAGTTAAATATTTATCTTCACCAAGCAAGCATAAATCAGCGTTATCAATCCGATCAATGATCGAGTCATATTTTGCCGTGGCTTTAAATGTTTGCAGGATAGCATTATTATTTCGATAATCGTTCATTTTATGGAAGTAAGTACAATTTTTAGTCATTTATGAACAAAACATTCCTTTTTGGGAGAGAGAATCATCAAAAAATTAAATTATTGGGATATAATTATCCACGTTATTATCAGCAAAATAGACGTTGTATTGATTTTAATTCCAAACTATAATATATTTTCCTGAAGGAGTTACTTCTATGTAGCCTGTCGAGTTATAATTGAGCATAAATTGATCTTTTATTGTTAAATTTTCAAGATTAATAACTGTTAAATATGGCATAATGCTCACATAAAGCATTTGCCTATCGCTATTAATCTACATTTTAGTCCCTTTATTATCAAAGTTTTGTCTGATCTGTGGTCCTTCAATTAGTTATCCCTTTATAATATTATAAATTTGAAGGTATAAACTGAGAGAGCTAATAAAATAAATATTATTTTTGTCCTTAAGAACCGCAGAATTAGATGTTACTCCTGTTATTTGATAAGAAATGTAACTTTTAAACTCTTAGGTTTTTATCTTTGAATTCGAATAATATATCAAAGATTATTCCGCAAAACTAAAAGCAGCCTTGATTGATGAATTAGCGTTAGTTGTAATAATTTTACTTCTTCTTTACGATTGATTGAAAGAAGCTACATATATCAAGTTCTAGTCTTGAATAACTACCTGCTCATTGGATAAATCAGTCATGGCTGAAATTTAAAAATCGACTAAATTCTGCCTTTTAAATATAAAACCACTTTTTTAGGTCGATCCTAATCTCAAGCATACAAATATAAGGAGTACGTAAAGGATGTGACAATGTGTCATTTTAAAATTTTAAAATCTTATAATCAATAGAATTATAATCAAAAATATCGTTTAAAATTAATAATGCTTACATTGAAGAGAATAATAAATCATTTTTAGTCATCACTATCAAAAAATAACTCTTAAGATTTATTGCTTTTTTCTTTGAGGTCATCTTCATCAATGTACTTTGCCATTAAATTTTTATACACATTTATTCCATTTTTATTTTATAATTGCGATACCTTATTGCTGCAATTTTAATGAGCGATCTATGGTATGCCTTCATTGACAGTTCTATTTGGTATATACTATTGCTTCACGATCGATAATAAAGCTGCTTATTATTGCTATCTTTGTATTTACTCCCTGCGCCTTCGATGACGTTTTACTCTTATTTTGCCTGGTGTAATCTCATCGAGGGGAACAATCATATGATTTGCATTAATACTATTTTTTTCTTGTTCATTATTGGTATCATCAAGCTAATAGCTTTGCTGCAATGGATTTTTGTATTAGTATTTTACTTTTTTATTAGTGGTGGTTTAGGATTAATTAAGAGAATAGGCGGGGGCCTCTTATTTTTTGATTATCATTCGAAATAACTACTTTAAATGAAGATAGTCGTGATCTATTTATTAACTCTCAGAGGCAGATTATGCCATTTACAGCTTGGGTTGTACAAAGTTATTTGCTTTCTTTATTATATTTTCATTATCCATTTTAGGACTATTTGATGCCAATGGATTCAATCTCTACTATAGATTGGATACATATTATAGCTTCACCTTGTGAACAGGCTCAGGCTATTTCTGCTCAAAAGAACTTTCCACTTGCTTTTGCTCGTTAAGTTGTGGATTTTATGATATTTGTTCTTATATTGTTTTGATAGGCTACTGTATCATATTAATATGGTTTGGCATATTCTTTTGAGATTAATTTTCATTTGCGTTAAATTCCTATTCCTGAATAATTTTGTTAATTGCATTTGGTTCGTGTTTTTCGGAATCATCAGGACTATCTAAGCTTGAAAGGCTGTTTTAATTGGATTTATTTGTATTAGAACTTTTGGATGAAGAATCACCATTCTTTTAAGATGACTCATATTTATTTATTTCCTCTTGCTGTTTTTTAAGCAATTGTTTCAAACTTTTTTGTTAACGCTTTGATCTTCGAACAATTATTTCCATTTTTCTTTATGCCTTAGACATAATAGGCTTTTTCTTGTTTTTTAGCATCTCTTTAAAGGACCTTTCATCTATCTTAGAACAATATCTATGAACATCCTCGGCAGAGATAATTTTCATATAGCATGTCTTATTACTCTCAGCCCAGAAGATCATATGCTCTAAAATCCTCTCCAAAGATCCTCCAAAAGTACAGTACAAGGCTATAAATTTGTTAAGACAGTCTAACGTATTGCATCTTTCGCATTCGCACTGGCATTCGCAAAATTGACATCTAATCAAAGATTTTTAATTGGAATCAAGTTTTAATTTTGCTAATGCTCTCTTTTTTTTCTTCTTCTCATGTTATTCCTTTGTTAGTAATTACTTTTAGTTATTTTTTTAATTCTAAGAATCGTTTTTTTATTCATCTTTCTTTGCCTTTTTCTTTATTTAGGCTTAGTAATAATTTACACATTATTCGCAAAGGTATCTTGAGCAGGATGTACTATTTGTTTTTGAGAACGGATGCACATATTTTTTTAAAATTATATTAGCCTCCTTTTCTTTAGTTTTTGATGATTTATGAGTATAAAGCTATGGAATGGCTGCGTAGTTTGAAAATAGCATTATTTGCTGATAAGCGTAGGGAGTTGAAGTTGGATCAGGATCCATCTGCTTTGAAGAACATATAAAATCCTTCTTTTCCTTTTTAGTATCTCTTATTTGAATATCACGACATCGATGGCACATCACACATAATTTCATTTAATAAGACATATTGTTTGTTTCAATTAACTCCCTGAATAGATTAAAATTTTGTAATCCCTCATAGTATGAGCATAACCCGATTAATTATTGTAGCTGCTTTAATTAGACAATGAATGAAGGATATGATTGCTCAAGCACAACAATACAACGTTTACCTTGTTAAATCTCTAAAATAAATAAGATTGAGTCCCTAAATAATGCTCTATCAAACTCTATTATCTTACTAAAGAGATGATTTAACACTAATTATCTTTCTCTTGGCTGAAATTAAATCTTAATCAATCCGACGTATGATTCTTAAAATATACTTTTGATTGTGGAAGTCTGTTTTTAATGAGCATTCTTCCATGCATTATTGATTTTTTCTCGAAGAGCATCTAATCTTAATAGTTGTTTTTTAGCAACCTGCATAGATAGAGTATGATATCCCTTCTTCTTTGACAATAGTTATATTTATTTTCCTAATTTAAGAATAATTTAAGAAAGCTAATTCCTTAGGCCTTTATATTTGTCGTCTTCAAGTTATTTCAATTCCACTTCAAAGCATCCAAGTTGCTTAATAATATAAGCACTTCTCCAGATCAATTGAATGGCTTCATTTGAGTTTAAGAGATATTATTGCTGAATCAATGCTTCTTTAGGTTCAATGTTAGATCGGAGGACATGCGAGCAATCACTGTTAAAAGTTTAAGGTATAATCTATGGGTACAGCGTTGCTTTGTTTTGGCGAGGAATTATGAAAAGAGAATCAACTTGATTCAGTATTTTGATTAGCTTTCCTATATTTTTTTATAACTTTTAATAATTAATGGTAATTTAGATTTAGTTGTTGCGGCAGACAGTCTGAGATAATATATTCTTTACCTTTTTACTCATCGAATAAACCTGTTTCTTATCAAAAGATGTCCCATCTGATATTTAAAATGTTAAATATCTTCCTGCTTATAGAAATATAATATTTATCAATTTTAAGGTATTAAAACTCAAGGTTTTAAACTCTTCAACTTGTATTTGAGATAATTAATCAATAAGAGATGTGTAGGATCATATATTCTTCACCAATCTGCTGAAGATTTTTTGTTTGCCTTCACCTTTGTTCGAATGTTTGGAAGGTAAAGTAGCCGAGTTTTAGCTTTAATATAAATATCTTTATATTGGATGTTATCGGCTTCGATGATGTGTTGCGTGTATCTTTTACGCATAAACCAAATATAAAAATTATAAAATACTCTTTTTATTGACTCCTATTCCTAATTTAATAAACTCATATAATCCAGTAATCCTTTTAATTTTGATAGGCTTATGAGTTGATTCAAGTAAACTCCATAATACTTTTTTACTTTTTTAAAGGTTGTTTTGTATTTGGAGCATAGACCTTCAATCTGAGTTTAATATTTATTAGAAAAGAATTACCGAAGTATGAATCTAAAGGAGTTGCTCCACACGTTTTTAACGTAATCTCCTTTACAAAGCTCACCATTCTTTTTTACCTTTGATTTCTTTTTCATTTTCTTTGTATTGGCTAGCTCCATTTCTTGTTAGTAATTTCTTCGATAAATTTACTTGTCATTCCAAAATGTATTAATTATTTAATCTTATTTAAGATTGATATCTGAAAAAAAATGCTCGTTTTCTATGGATTAGATTTCGTTATTTTTAAACTATTCAACGTATTAATTATCGAAATGATAGTAATCTTAAAACAGACTTTAAATGATATCTTGGTTAGTTTCAGGTTTTCTCGATAGATCAGGAGAAGAAGTTTCTGTGATTGGTTCATCAGGTTTCAAATTGAAAATGTCCAAATATCTTTCTTCATGGTCATTGAAATTTTACCAGGCTGGAACAACCATATCATAACTTTGATCATCAAAAAGATGATGGGCAAGAGCGTCAAAAATATCATCGTCATCTGATGTTTATTTGAAGCAAACCATTGAGAATTAGTGTTAATCCATTAATATTATAAGCAGAAATATTTCAAAGTTTTAATAAGTACAATTAGTAGAGATTATTTTAGGAGGCTAAAACTGTATGAATAATTCAATTTACTAATTAAGTGTGCATTCTAATAAATAACCTTCAAATGAAATGATTAATTCGTCCTTATTTTATAAAAAAATAAGATACATTTTATCAATTATTGGTTATTCCTTATTCTAAAATTATAGAGTCAATGGATCATCATTTCTACAACATCTTCACTTGACTAGTTTTTAAGTTGTCCATCATTTTATCAATTTCTGTTTAAGTAATTATGAAATTGAATACCTTTGTTATAAAGATATAAGTATCGTATCATGCTAACCATAATCAAAACCATTAGATGGACAAACATTCATAAAAACATTTTTGCCAAATTTGCTACTAATAGTAACAAAGAGTATATTCCACTGCGACCTCTAAAAGAAGAACGAACAGTTCTCTATGATTCTGCTTTTCGGACAAAACTTTCATGGTTTGCAAGGTTATTGGCTTACACTCCATTTATAGCTTTATCTTTGGAAGGATTAATCAATGAGTGGAGTCCTCTTATTATAGGAGGATCAGTTATTTGTTTAATCTATGGTATTAGAAAGATGGGACGAGTTAGATTTTTCGTTTCCCACTAGATAAACAAACTGGCAGTCTCCAAAAACTTAAGCAGGTTCTAAATCACAACATGTTACAATTAATATACTCGTGTTTACGAAGATATCATTGAAAGTTCTTCAGGACAGACCCATTAGAATTATTTGTTAAATCAATTTAAAAGAGGGGTCTACGAAATTAATAAAAAGGATTAGACCAAAGATTAAAAACAATTAAGTGATGAAGAGGTCGTGAATCAAATCGAAAAATTTCAAAAGAAATAGAACCAAATTGTTATCTAACTCGGGGCTCACCAAATTGATAAAATGGAGTTTGTAAGTTATAAGCAAGTCAAAAAGTTAATAGGACAGAGGATGTGGAATTTTTATAAGAAGGATAATGTTGTCAATGTGCTGTAAAAGTATAGTACTGAAAAATAAGAGAAGAACTGTTTGCTGATAACCACCAAAATGAACATAAATGAGAGATTGCCAATGGTGTTCTTTTTGCAGCTGGATTCTAATGAATAAAAGAAATACGATTAGTATCTAAAGGCTTTTGGGGAAGGCAAAAAGATAGTGCAGATATGATATATTTGCTATTAAATCATTTTTTATTCATCTTTTCTTACTTCCATTATTTTAGATTCTTAGTTGGTTGTTGGGTGGCACAATTGATAATAACACATTATTTTCTATTCTGTTATGTATTTTCATAAATTTGGTAGTCTAATAAGGATAGAAGACAGCTGCCTTTTTGACTATTTTTTCCTTAATTATAACCCTATTGAATATAATAGTATTAAATAGCGCCTCCTTCAAAGATGCAGCGTTACGAACAATTTATTTCCGTAATTACTAACAACCTTGAAAGGCTTTCCTATTTTTATGACAAGAGAGAGATTGACACAAAGTCTTTTTCGAAGACTTTGCCTCCTTAAATCCTTTAATCTGTATGGAAGCCCATTTTAAATTTAAAAGGTTTTTACTTATCTCTCTCTGAAGTAAGTCACTCTCTACTCGTTCATCTCTAGAATAAATTAATGATAAGGAATACAAAAATTGTTAATTAAATCCATGAATATCAACTTAGTTTACTAGTTCACAAAGTGGTTCTCTATAAAGTTGAGGATGCAAAGATCTAATAGATTGTTAATAGAATTAAAGAAGCAAAACGTTTATGGAACCTAAAACCGGAAACTTGTATAGCCTTGCTCGCTTCATTTTAGATAGGCTAATAAAAGGAAAATATTTCAGAGACTTAACGATATAAAATATTAAGTGAAATTATGACTATTTTTAATCTGACTGAGCTCAAGATAAACTATCAATATTATGGTATACAATTGCTGAGCATTAGTATAAATGAATCTCTTTATTGTTTGATAAACCTCCCGATGCAATTGTCCCATCTATATAAATGCATCTTGTTTAAAAACAAATCCAAAGTAATCTATCTTCTCTCTAAACTCAAAAATAAATAACTTCAATTTGGATCAATTCTATCGCACTTTCTATTACCTGAAAATAACGAAACTGATACTGATAGAATTAAAAATATACTGGTGCTTTTTTTATTTACCTAATGTTGGGACCATTTCAAGGAAGAAAATTCCAAGCTGAAGAATGATACAGTCAAAGAAATTATTGGCTAAGCTTTTCATCGTATGTTTTATCATCTTTATGATCATAAACAGATACTTAGTGATATCTTTTTGAATTTCTTACTACATTCCACATTTACATTCCATTAAGAAATAATCAAGGCTCTTTCTTACCATTTGCTAGCCTTGCATAAGCTAAAAAAGCAAGAATAAAAACAGTAAACAGTTAGACTTATTGAAAAAATATGGAAATAAAAAATGGGCAACTCCAAAATTAATGAGATGTATATTGATAAAGAGAGTACTTTCATCACCCTCTCACAAAAAACAGAAGAACTCCCATTAGAGGAATATTAATCTATCACTATGAAGAAATCCATATAAAGCAAATAGATATAAGTAAAGTCTTACACAAATTCATGTAAAAGTCAAAGAATGTCGACCAAGATTACTGGTCTGCAAAACTGGATTAAATTTATCTATGCTGATCTTAAAAAGTTTAATATTGAAAAGGTTTATTTGATGATGGGTGGTTTTAAGCAGTATTGCATTCAATAGTATGAATAATATAGGCCGGAGCAGCAGCCAAGGGGCTTGATGATAAAGGTTGTTATCAATTTAATTAAAAAGATGTAAAACAAAATACAGTACAGATTAGGAGGGTCTGCCCTTTGCAAAGCAGCTTATATGGAAATGTTGTAGCTGATGGATCGTCGTTACCTACGGGATCATTAATTTCGCTAAATGAGTAAAAAGAAAGTATTAAATAACAACTAAAATGTTTAAAGTTTGGGTTTATTCTAACTGTGTATCCCCTCGAATCAAACAATTAATGTTGAGTCCTTAATAAAATTTCATGAACAAAATAGCTTCGAATAATCTTTATAAACTGTAATGAATTTAAAAATGCTCAATAATGAGCTAAATTGTAATGTTTCCTCTCAAAAGATGGACAAATTTCATGAATACTTTTAAAGTGATTCATTTTAGGCTAAAGTCTATGAGCTCTATTAGTTAAGCGCTAAATAAAAAAAACTTTAAAATAAAAAATTATCAATTATTGCAAAATTGATTGGTCTAAAAAGCAATAATATCTTGAATAATCTGCTGGTAAATTATTTGTATGACATTTTCAGATCTAAGAATATTGGTCTGGCTCAGAAAAAACTTGACGCTTATTCAATACTATTAAATAATTAAATTAAAAATTCAGTTAATAAGTAGAGGGTGTGCCTTTTACTGCAGATGGCCAATGTCTTTGAAAAATTTGATTAAAAAATCAAATCTAGTACTTTAGATTTAATTGAGTAAAGTCCTACAGCCAACTACTTTAATTTTTTAAGAAGATAAGGAAATTCTCCTTTTTTTATGGCCTATTCAAATGCTTATTATTAACATAATTATCTGAAATAATCTTTATACTTTTTGTAAATGAGTGTTTATAGTAATCCAGAATCAGCAAAGGATCCCTCAATCATAAAAAGAGCTATAGTTCTCTATCAAAGATTGTATTTATCCTTTAATAATTCTGTACCTTTCATAAAAAAACATCTCTAGATAGCATGCCAATAGTAAATTCCTTAAAAGCCTTCTAAATTAGGCATATAAATACAACTACTTCAAATATTGAGACTAACTGGTCAACTCAGTAGGCTAATAAATTTTTATTAAGGAGTAAAAATAAGCTAACAGAACCGATTAACATTTTGGTTGAGTATTTATTATCCAATACTCTTATTGTTTATTGAAGAAATCAGTAGTCTATGCTAGACGAATTAAATTCGTAGTAGTATCTTGAAATGTAATATAATGTATAAAATTTTAAATGTTAACATGGAAATGATTGAGTCCTCTGCTTCAGTGAATTCTACTCATGCTCCTGCAATCGTTTAGAGAATTTAATAACTTCAATTATATGATGATCAAATTATAATTTACCAATTTTTACTCAGGAACTTCAAAATACACCTCACTTTGGGCTATGTCTAAAATTTATATTTGGATAAATTATTAAAAAATAAGTGCCATGCACAACTCTTACTTTATTTGCGAAAAGATCTTTACAAATGGGATCCTAACACAAAAATGACCACGCCTCACCTCTGCTATCTTATCAAGTTATACTATTCTACGCAATAATACTCAAATGCTCTCAGCATGCTCAATATTTTGCATGAGAGAGGCGAATAGATATAAAACATCATTTAAATGTATCACATCTAACTGTAAAGCAGATATCTCAGTATGTTTAGTCACACTCTGGAGGATTCTCTCTTTTTCATCAAGGAAAAATGTTTAGCTCAGCCCATTAAAAATTATAACAATATGAAGAAATACCTAGGATTTTATTTCAAAATATTCAGAATGATATTTAATCGGTACACCTTCGTAACTACTAATCAAAATAACTTATTTATGAAAATTTTCTTCGAATTCATCGATAATCATTAGATTTTGACTGTTAATCAATAGTTTCTCAGTGATTCTATTTTTTATCTAATTCGCTTTGTAATATAAAAGTTCTACTATTGCCCTGAAGTGAAAGAATACGGGAAAATTTTAATGTCAAAATTCTAGAATTTTACTCTTCATTTTGTTCCTTTCATCAACTACCTGTTAAAAAGGATTTCAGGTGGCAATGAAAAAGCACAAGTAATTGAAACTATTCTAGTGGTTGTCCTATCAAAACATCCTGACAAATGTGTTTGGATAATTGCGTTTATCAACAACTTTGGAATTGCCAAATGCAAAGAAAATATGCATTAGGATGAAGAAAGAGAAATGATTCGCCTCAGTAGTATATCTAAAAAGCTGAGAATTTTATTGGAATCAAAGAAAATGTTGAATACTAGTCATTTAAATTGGATAGATAATTTAATAGTTTGTTCGCTTCAGGAAGCTTCGGTGAAAGCGAAGAAGATTTAATAAAATAAACTGAGTGAAATTCCTAGCAATCTGATCTTTGTGTTTGAACCTGAGTATTATATTAAAAAGCTATTAAGTTTCAAGGTGTTAGGTAACGGAAAATCGTCTCCCTTATAAATAACTTTCCAACTGATTCGCATTGAGGACAATCATATTAAAAGTGTAAAAGTTATTATCAAGGGCAATATTGGGTGTAAACACTATAGAATGGAAAGTAATACTGCCAACTTCTTTCAAGAAATCGGCTTCATTGACTCCGATATTACTTATCGTATCTTTCATTTATCCAAATATCTAGTCATCATTGAGCATGTTGACCACCGTGGAACTCTGAAAAGTGTTATGACTTCATATTCTGACATAGAAAAGATATAATCGGAGTTTATGAAGAAGATAAGTGAACGTAAAAAGATATCAGCCGACAAAAGGCTGCTGGAGCTTTATGATGCTAATAAAAACTGTATAAAAGCGCCTATATCTCGAATAATATACGGAAATTGTAAAAATATAAGAGATTGGTGGATCAAAATCAGTAATTTTGTGAAAACTCATGCTCAGTGGTCTTACTTAGGCTATATTGTTGGTCTTGGAGATAGGCATACTGACAACATTCTTTTAACTGAGCAAGCCAAGCTTATACACATTGATTTTTAGTATGCCCTTGATACTGGACTCAAACTGCGCTACCCAGAATGGGTGCCTTTTAGACTAACTCATTGCTTGGTCTAACCTTTGGGGATATTGGGAGTCTATGGCCTCTTCTATGCAGAAATGATAAGCATTGCTACACAATTTTAAGAAAATTAAGCTAATGTTTGGAGAGTGTTATCTCATTTTGCTGGTTCATCAAGCACCAATATCACTTAGTAAATTTTAAATCGTTCAAAATTTGGCAATTTAAAAATTCAATGTTGCTAGGATGGCATCGCAAAGATCATCAACAACGCAAGAGATCCGTAATTGTTAAGATTGATGTTTGATGGTTGGGGTGCCTATTTTTGACCAATTTCATTCTATGACTATTCCTTAATTCATCAATAATATCATTAATTTATTTACTAATATAAATGGGATCAGGTGGATTAAAAATAGTTCATAAGTTTGATCTTTTTGAAACGTTCTTTAAGTTATCGCTATTAATGCAAATTGGATAATATGTATAGAGCATATATTCTACTTGTAATCATATTATATTTATCAATGATTACTTTTATTTCAATTATTACAGCCAATGAGAGTAAAACACAACGAAACGTTTGATAGGCAAGACCATGGACACAAAAACGTCAAAAAGGAATCTATGGATCCACCTCAGGGTGACGCTCACTCGTAATATTCACTTTCTGTAATGTCTGGAAGGAGAAATCGAGTTCCTATGTCTTTGCAGTCAGCCCTACGCTAAGGTAATGTGATTCCTTCTAACGTTTAGTATAGAAGCAATAACATAATAATTAAAAAACATCCAAAACAATCAAAATTTGGGAGTGCTCTGCGTAGCAAAATCAACAATATTAAAAGCATCAGTCACTGTGAGATATGCGAAGGGGAAATAAAAATAAATGACAAGCAGCTGAGCATGTGCGATTGCGAACACAAGTTCAACTTTTGCTAATCTTGTCTGCATCACTATGTTATTTATAAGGTCAAAGTGTTTTAGGAAGTCGCCTGCCCGAGAGAAGACTGCAGCGCGCTCATTGATACCAACGGACTGTTCTTTAAGCAGCTTCCCTTCGACATCCAAAAGAACTACAGGAAAGTACATCAGTTCTACCAAACGGCCAACGATCCCAACAAAAAACTGTGCCCAAAGTAAAGGTGCGAAGGAATTATTTCGGTTGATGCTGACGGAGTCATGTTTTGCAATACTTGTGAATCTGCGTTCTGCGCCAAGTGCCTGCTGCCCAAACATGAGGGACTGTGCGACCAACACTAAGTATAATTTTTTCAGAATAACCTTCACTACCGCCAGTGCAAGCAATGCAAGTTCGTGATTGAGAAGAATCAAGGCTGCAACCACATGACCTGTCGATGCGGTTATCAGTTCTGCT
>Ga0302186_10002725_pt1 | contig 13415 bp, 9 predicted proteins | sample II_Bog_E1_2_FD_198782 | JGI IMG/M metagenome (GOLD analysis project Ga0302186, IMG submission 198782) | Peat permafrost microbial communities from Stordalen Mire near Abisko, Sweden - II_Bog_E1_1 | ecosystem: Environmental > Terrestrial > Soil > Wetlands > Peat | place: Sweden: Abisko, Stordalen... | reverse complement strand
TAATCGAAATCACATCCACTTAATTGGAAATTATAATATATTTTAGTCTATTTAATTAAAATAATGCTTAGCAATATATTCTAAATCGAAGAATAAAATAAATAAAAATAAAGTCCCAAGGAAAACAATTATGCTTCCTTTTACATATTTTATACAAAGTGATTAAAAAATGAATTGAGATTATGATTAAAATTAAAAAATGTAATCAAGAATTATTAAAATATCAAACAGGTGCTTGATTATTCTTCTCATATTTCAATTAAATTTTAATTTTAATTTTGCTTTACTTTTTCATCTTTTATCTTTAGAGAAAATAGATTTTTACGAAAAATGGCAAAATCACTTTTTATATTTCAAATAAATCCTTTTTTTATATATTTCAGTTAAATTATCCAAAATTTTTATCATAGGTTTTGACTTTTTGATTATTTTTCTTACAGTTTTATTCAATAGAAATTCTTCATAATATTAATTATCCGTAAAAAAACAAATAATTTGAAACTCCATTTATTTGTTCTTTTTTCTTATTTAAATACTCATGAATTGCTTTTTCAATATTTATCAATTCCAATTCAAAATAACAGTGAGATTTTTAAGACTACGTAGTAAGAATTCGATTTAATGATTATTTATAAAGGGGGACTATATTTTCTAATAATATTTGAAATATCTGATGGCACAAATTTATTGGTATTGATTCCTGCGATCTCACCGTTTTCGTTAAAACTGTTTTGTTCGCAATTCAAGAGTTAATTTGCTTATGTTTCAGGTACTTATCTGAAGCAGCATTGCAAATATATCAACCAATTATTAGCTTTTTTATTTTATTAATTAACTTCTCACACTAGCCCATGATATAATTTTAGAAATAATATATCTGTTGCAGATTGCATTGCAAATAAAATTTATAGTTAGCAGTAATACACTTAGAAAGAATGATTGTTAAAAGTTTTTTTATTAAACATTTCTCAAAATAAAAGAACATTATTCTCATGACAAAATCCTTCAATCTAATTAGAAAAATTAGAAAATTCGATTTCATATAATTTCGATTTTTGATTAACTCCATTCAACATTTATAATTTAGTATACAGAGACAGACGACTCATATTTATTACTTATCCCCAAAACTCTTATGAATTTAATCATCTTATTTTAAATTGTACTGAGACCACTTTCAAAATTGTATTTAATAACCTGTATTAATTGATTAATTATTAAAAAAGCAAAGATGTAATTATCCAAATAAAGATTCTAGAATTGAAGCGATCCTGAAGCAGACATGTGCAAAATTTATCTAAAATGATATCATAACTGATGGTGTATTGACAATTATTATTGATCACGCATAACTTGCACGACAATATTTATTGACTCTGTTTATGATATCTCATATTTCATGATACTATTGACTTACTATGAGTTAAGATGATTTATATATTTTCACCATAACTGAATAGAAGTTACGTTGTTCAATTTCATATAAAGTAAATTCTTATTATTATAGCAAATTTCGATTTATAGAATTTTTGAAATTTTATCAATACCATATGAAAGAGATTCCATAAATTATTAAAAAGAATCATTTGCTATATAAATTATAATTAATATTTTAGCCAAGTGAGCAATAGTAAAATAAATACAAAAGTGTTAATAACCTACTCTTGAGTCTGTTTAGGAAGAAGCAGTAGCTTATTATGTCATGCAAAATACTAACGATAAAAAACTTGATAATATTCTTCACCTTGCACCCGAACATAATGTATCTCTTTATGCATTTAGATTGTATATAAAGCGAAAATGTTTCATTCACTTAGTTATTCTTATTACACTGGTGGAGGCTCTAACTGGACTGGAATGGATTTTAAAAAAAAAGGAGTTGGGAGTACAAGATTCTGTTACGAGTTAAATGGCGAAAAAATAAGATTTATAGAATTAGAAAATCCAATGTTTATTTGGAAAGGTCCCAAAAAGCAGAGACAAATAATTACAAAATTAAGATAAAAACTTAATCGTGTCAAAAAATGGAGAAAACACAACGCAAAGATTTAATTTTTAGGCGAAGATGAAGAAAGAGTATTTGTTCTGAAAATAGTTCCAAAACCTCATTGCCCTATTTGTTATTAACTTTTGGAAAGCGAAAAAATATAAAAAGCTTAAATGCGGATGTACGTTTCACTATTCGTGCATTAAAGAATGGTGCTATAATTATAAAAATATCTGCCCCATTTGCTTAAAGGGTCCCAAAAAATGATTGATATTTATTATTAGTTTAGATTTGCCGTATAACTTAAGAATTCAAGAAATATACTTAGTTTAATAAATTAATGTCAATTCGACAAAGAAATTCATATTAAATTCAATTTAATTAATAAGGATGATGAAATAGACTTCATTAGTAATAGTAGTTTTGTCATTGTTGATAATTTAAAGAATTTATCAAAGCTATCCCTAAGCAGCTGCTCCATTTCTTTACTAATTTTCTCCTTCATTCATGAAAAATTAACTCATTGTTGTGATAAAGATTTAAATTTAAATAATTCAAATCTCATAAAAACTAATTATAAGTAGGGAGTTTACGATTATCTTTTCACTTTTTTATCGCAGGATTCCTTTTTACTGAAACTTTAGGCATGAGCTAATTGCCTAGAATTGAGATATGAGATGATATCTTTTAATATTATATGATTTCTCAATAATTGAAGAATAACTGATTATTAATATTTAAATGCCAGAAAATAACAATCTAGTGACAGAATTAAAGTAAAATTATATCTGTGCAAAAGATTTAAAAACATTAATGATATCAATATATTCTTTATTTTCTGCATTGAATTGATGTATTTTAATAACTTTCAATGCTAAATATTAAATATTAATATTAACTGTATAAATAGGCAATTCACGGTTTATCAATGCTAATAGAGCTTTGTTAATATTCCTATGATCTTGCTTCGCTTTTTTTGCTTTTTCTTCGCTTTGTTTTAGGGGAAGTCGATTTTAATGCAGCCACTTTCTCTTCATTGGAGATGTATAGGGGTACAGGAGTATTATTTGTTTATATATTTTGATTATTAGATTAATTTCCCTCTTTTCCTTTCTTATACTTATACCATATTATAAACAGAATAACAAGAACTTAATTACACTATAAGTACGTGCAGCTGCGATTATTGTTACGATGATAATACCCGCGATTAGACCTCCATTGCTGCTGGAAGAAGAACTGCTCGTATCACCGTTGCTACTAGGAGATGAATTGCTATTTGAAGTTGATAAACTGACTGAACTACTGATCACTTGTAAATTAGAAGTACCACTATTCTGAAGAGCAGTTCCCAAATTACTCATAGCCTGGTTTGGGTTAACTGTATTTGTTGAACTTACAGAACCACTCGCCAATAGTGATCCTGATGCCAAGTTATTGATTGTCAGCAGATCAGGGGTTAAAGTCATATTAGTTGCTGCCAATAGGGCATAATACAATTTTCCATAATTATTAAGAATAGCGAGATTCATTTGATCGGTACTCATTCCATTCCAACCTGAAATAATTTGGGATGGATTCAGGACCAAACTAAATTCAACAAATACAACAGAATTGCATTTACTTCCATTTAAAGTAAAGTTCTGATAGCAAGATGTGCATTTATTCGGGCTATCCAAACATGTAGCACAAAGAGAGTCGCATTGTAGTACATTTCCAGTTGGAAGACCATTGGCAATTTAAATGTAATATCCGATTGCGGCTATCTTACATTAATTAGGACCAAGACAGGAGAGGCAAGTAAAACTGCAGTTAATACATTGCCCTGATGATTCATAATATCCATTCTGGCAAGTAATGCATAATAAAGGGTTGCTTGGATCACACTGCAGACATGATGAATTAATAGGACACGGAAGGCAAAGACCATTATTGAGATAATAGTTCACTTGACAAGAAGTGCATACCGCCGTAAGATTGCAAATTATACTGGGGATGCACTGCCCATTTATCAGTGCATATCCTCCATAACATGACATGCAAACACCTTGAGTGGACACACTACAAGGAAAAGATAATTTTATTAAACAATTTGAATTCACCAATTCATATCCAGGTAGGCATACTGTACAAATCGTATTTGACGTGCAAACTTAACAATTTTGAGAGCAGAGATAACAATTATTGTTAAAAAGATAAGTGCCGGAGGAACAGCCAAGACAATTTAATGAATTAGTGAAGTCACAAATGGAGCAATCATTTAAACAAGAAGCACATAATCCTTGCGAGAGGCCGTATCCTGAAAAACAATATCCATAATCACAAGAAGATGGACCTGATAAACTACAATTATTACAGTAACTTGTACAAGCCTGACAAGATCCATCAGTACCAATAGCAAATCCTCTATTACATTCGATACAGGCACTTCCCAAATTAGTTGCCACAGCTTTACATTTTCTACAAAAAATAGGACATGCAATACAATTTGTTCCATTGAGATACAGGGAGTCAGGACAAGTGAGGCAAATGTTAATGTTGGCTGACGAGCAAGTTAAACAGCTAATGTTACACCTAAGGACAGTTGCTGACTGCACAGTATATCCCACAGCCAAAGTAAGACAACTTACAGCTTGATTAACTATAGTACAGCTGGCACATCTCCCAGGACATAGAAGACTCATATTATTGTTACTAAACATATTGTAAATTCCAGAGTATTGGCAAAAACCGTTAATCAGAGAAAATAATTACTGGCATATTAGACATGAACTGTTTGATGTGCAGGATAGACAATTTGAACTGCAGCTAACACAGTTTGCTTGGCTTGAAGTATTTATATTTGAAGAGATACCAAATCCAGGATAGCATTGCAAGCAGACTGTCGAGTTGCAAATTTAGCAGTTTGTACCACAGTTTGCACAACTTCCATTTTGAAGGTATTAACCACTTGAACAAAGACAAGAAATATTGCTACTTGAGTTAGTCAATGATAAGCAGGAGATTCGGCAAACTCCATCTGATTGAAGTTGATAACCTGCTGCGCATTGAGAGCAGTAAACTGAATTATTAAAAACTGAACAGATTAAGCAATTTGGAAAGGAAGAACTACAGGAAAAGCAAGATGAATTCAGCAGAGTGTATCCTGTCGAACAAGATACACAACCAGTTGATAAGCAGGTGAGGCAGCCGATATATTTAGAAATACAACTTGTGCAGCTGCTGCTATTTAAAAAATAGCCAAGACTGCAATTAAGACAGGCGTAATTATTGTTTTGCAGGGAGCAACTTACACATCCAGTAATTGGGCATAGCCAACATAGTCCATCACTTCTAAGGAGATATCCTGACTGGCAAGTTAAGCAGGCTTGTATATTATTACAAGTGAGGCAGTTCGATAGAATTGAGCTGCATAATGTGCATACAGATGAGCTCGTCGCAACATAGGTATTTGCACATCCTAGGCAGACATATTGAGAATTTATATTAGAGCAAGACAGGCAATTGGGGAGAGAGCACCCTATACAACTTCCATTGCTTTGAAGTGCATAGTTGGGCTGACAAGTTAGGCATTGGGTCGTTGATGAACATATTGAACAGAAAGATAAAAATATGCTGCATAAGATACAATTGTTATTTAGCAATATATAGGTCGAATTACAGCTCAGGCATGTATCAATATTGTTTAAAATAACACAGTTAGTGCAGTTATTCATCTGACATTGACAACTGCCACCTGATAACAGGATGTAATTGGTCAAGCAAGAAGTGCAAGCCAGCGATGTACAATTCGTACATCTGGGGAAAACAGAAGAACAAATAGAGCAAGTGTTATTTACCAGAGCGTATCCTGAAAAGCATTGCAAACAGAAGAGTGAATTATTATTGATGACACAAGTTGAGCAGTTTGAAATATTGCATGGGTTGCATGTATTATTGCTTAATAAAAGATAACCCAGTTGGCAGGAAATGCAAATTAAATTATTGCAAGTTATACAATAGGGCACAATCATAGAACAGGTCATACAAATTCCTGTGCTTACAATATATCCTGGCAGACAACTAAGACATGTGCTCACATTATTGACAGTTTGGCAACTGAGACAATAGGACAACTGGCAGACACATGATCCATTTTGGAGAGTAAAATTAGTTGCACATAAAAGACAAATTTGATTATCACATTGGAGGCAGTTAGTCAATTGGGAGCTGCATTGAGCACATGTATTATTTTCAAGCATGAAGCCAGTCAAACATTGACTACATATAAGGATTCCTGTGTTGTTTAGGCAACTGTAGCAATTGGCAATGTTGCAAGGTGAACATGTTCCATTTACCATCAAAGAATAATTGTAATCACACTTTAAACAAATTGTCCCTTGACATTCAAGACAATGAGCAGTAACATTCACACAGCTGAGACAAGAATTATTACTTAGGGTGTGGTTACTATCGCAACTTAGACATGTGTTGATGTTCGAACTATTAATAATGCAACTAGTGCAGTAAGGTAGAATACAACCACAAGTACCATCTGATCGCAAAGTATAGTTAGACATGCAAGAAAGGCAGACTGAACCTTGACATGTGAGACATTTTAGGATTATTACAGAGCAAGCAACGCAACTGTTGTTGGATAAAGCGTAACTATTATTAACGCATTGTTGACAGGTGGCAGTCGTATTATAGAACACACAGCTAATACATAGATTAATTGAACATTTAAGACAGCTTCCATTATTAAGAAGAGTGTAATTTTGTTGACATATAGAGCAATAGTTTATTTGATTGCAGCTAAGACAGTTCTAAATCAAAACTAAACAGGCAAAGCATGTATTATTGACAGGGAGAAAGTTAGTTACACAGTTAATGCATACCTTACTTGAATTTTGCACCTGACATGTGATGCAGTTCGTGAGATTACAGCCACATAAACTATCACTGGTCAATGTATAATTTGTACCACAGATCTTACAGATCGAGGGAGTACATGAGATGCATCCCACAAACAGGCTTTGACATTGTAAACACGAATTGTTATAATTAGTTTGATTAACTCCGCAAACACATGACTGCCCATTGCTAAGGAGAAAGGTTGGGAAGCATTGAAGACAGTTAGTAGCATTATTACAAAGTAAGCAATAATTAATAAGAGTGCTGCATAAAAAGCAGGAGCTATTCACAACAGTGAAGTTAGATGCACAGGTTAGACAGGTGTCAATATTGTTAACAATCCTACAGGTGATGCAGTTTATCATAGAGCAGATACAGATACCAGTAAGCATAGTGTAGTTAGCTGCACAGGTAAGACAACCTGCTGAAGTACAGGTAAAGCAGCGGGAAACAAGATTTGAGCAAATAATACAGCTATTATTTTGAGCAAGGTAGTAAGTTTCCGAGCATAAGTAGCAAGTACTGACGTAATTAATAGTAAGGCAGTTTAAACAATTGGGCAAAGTGCATGCTAAACAAGATCCATTGGCCTGCCCTGTGAAGCCAATCGCACAGTTATAGCAAAAGGTACTGTTTGTACAGGCTTGACAATTAGGAATTATTGTGCTGCAACTTACGCAACTGCTATTTATTACAGTAAAATTCGATGTGCAACTGATGCAAGTGTTCAGGCCATTAACGGGAACACAAGTAAGGCAATTTGATAGCTGACAAATTGAGCAACTGCCATTCGTCTGAATTGTGAAGTTAGACTGGCACTCAGAGCAAAATGTAGAGTTTGGACATGTCAAACAGTTTGTAATGAGATTACTGCACAATTAGCATCCACTATTGATGAGAGTATAGTTATCATTACAGACTTGACAGACAGAGTTTGAGATTGTCGAGCAGTTGAGGCAATTGGCTACTGAGCAACTTTGCAATAATCTTGATTTTTGCGATAATTAGCACTCAGTTATGAGTTAGTTAAATATATATTGAGTACATCGTGAGCAATGCTATTTTATCTTTGCTGAAGAGCATTTCTAGCAAGTTTGGGTTTCCTTGTTGAAGAAAAAACTTGGACAGTTTGAACATTCTTTCAAATTGGATGTTGATTGACAGGCAGGGGAGTTTGTCTACAGTGCTTAATACTGCTAAGTGACATGTTTTTAAAGCTACTTGATGAAGATTTAGTCTTGAGTTTTACGCCGACATTTAAAGTGAATCCAATCATACTGATAGATTGAGCATACAGTACATTATTATTATGAAGCTTAAGCGCAAGGCGAGCAGGATCCTAAGCTACTCTGAAAGAAATTTGATAAGCACTGCCCCTCCTCTCTTTTAAGGTGGAGTTAATTGGCTGAGATAGAGATGAAGCACAAAGTCAGTAATAATAGGACTTGTATCATGATATGATTCATATAATGATCAATTAATGATGTGTTGATAAAAGTATAATCCTCAACAAATGGTCAATTTATTTAGATTGTCATAATTTCTAAAAATGTTTTAACTTGAACTGGATCATTTATTTGATATTTACTTGTGTAAGTCGATAAATTTAGATAAATTTAGTGATAGAATTCAGTCTAATTTTACATTTTGGTTTCTGGATTTCATCAAATAAGTAAATTGATTTCAAATATAATTAAATTGCCTTTGCTGAATTTAATAATATCATCAAAATATCAATTAAGAGCATAACTTTCTCATTAGTATTTAATTAAGCAATTAAAACTTTCAGATTAGGATCATTCAATAAATTTATAACTTATGGTCCTACTAGATCATTGCATTTTCTATAGTTAGAGAGTTTATCACTTAAAAAGCAGACTCCAGACTTACGAAATATTTTTTTCATCTTTACCAAAATCAAGATGGCGAAAGTTACGTAAATCTCAATAAAATTGATTATTTTTACGATTAGTATTTTACGGACAGGAGTTATTTCCTATCACTTTCCTGTATTTATAGAATTTATAGATTTTTTATGCATTCTACAAGAATTATTTCGTAATTACCTTGCTATTTAACACCATTCTAATAATAGATTGCTTATTATCATTATGGAAGTTCATGGATTATTTAATAAATATTTCATAGTTGGCCTGTGGATTATATATTTTTTCCAATGCAATTAATTATGTGTTTATCCTTTTTATGTAAAAAATTAACTTCCCTTTTATACTAATACATTATTTGCTTTCAATTTATATATTTTTTATCCCATCTGCTTTAAATATTCATCAAATTCAATTACTACCGAATCGAACTTTTTACAAGATTCAGTATTCCTCATTATTTACTTATCATTTCATAATTATTCCCTTTTCACTATATAAATTTCTGAGTCATCTCTGTGTATTTATCTTTGCTCCATAATTTTGACAGCCTTTTTTATTTTATTAAAGCTAGACTTAATTTGATTTGAAAATTAGAAATAATCTGCTCGCATAACAATTATATTAATGATAACAAATCTTAATCATCAGGCAATTAGCCAAAATGAAAACGTGGCAAGAGGAGGCTTAGATATGAGTCAGATAAATTTAGAAATTGAAAACAGGTAACATCCTTAAGCTATCATAAATGATATCACTAATCGTTCTGGATCCATTTCAGATGCAGCGTTAAGAAATGCACATAAATATACATTTGGAGTCAGAGCTATGGTTACTGCAGTAATTATTACTATCTTTGTTGTGGGATCTTTTTCAGCTGGTCTTACTTTTGTAATACTAAGTAATAAACCTTGCCAGTGTAATGATAATATCCAGCAAAATTTGTATAATAGTCTAAATGACTGTAAAACAGGATGGCAAAAGGCAAATGCTAGTTTAAGCACTTGTAATATGAGATAAAAAAGTACAAGCGCCAGCTTAAGTTATTGCAATACTGAATGGGCAGCTTTACTTATTAGCTTTAATGTTTTCTATAATAATACTCAATATTCTTCTAATAAAGCTATCTGTGGAAATTATCCTTCCTAGGCCATCATTGCTGCTTTAATGCTAAACAACATCTCGTGTTCTGGTTGTACTGGGTCAACTTGTGCATTATGTACAGATCAAAATAATGTTAGCAAAGGTTACAAATGTGATGGATGCATTATTGCTAATAGTACCACAGGATATTGTACTTCTTGTTTAATTTGTACTCCTGTTTCAACGATCGCTACCTGTAGAAACTATAAAAATAGTCCATATAATAATCGAAGCGCCGGAATAAGATCAGACACATCATATATATCTCTCAATTAAATTTCTTGCTCTGAATGTTCTGGAGAATCATGCACATCATGTATAGATGATAAAAATGGCAATATTGGTTATAGTTGCTCCAATTGTATTATCATTGATATCACAAGTGGATACTGCAGCTGGTGCTTATTTTGCAGTCCCTTTAAGGGGGTAATTCTATGTAACAGTTATCCCTATTCTATTACTGCTTTTCTTTTTATCAATACCACATATTGTTCTGGTTGCTCTGGGGATGGTTATTGTGCAGCTTGTAAAGATGAATACACTGGGGGCATTGGCTATAATTGTGGATACTGCAATAACCTTAATACTATTAATAGCTCCAGGTGGTATTGTGATGCATATTGTTCTTTTTGTCTCCCTATTTTGGTTTCAGCTGCTTGCCAAAATTACCCTGCTTCTTTTTCTGCTACAATAACCTTAAATGAATCATCTTGTTCTAATTGTACTGGTAGCAACTGTGCATCTTGTACTGATAAGACTAATAATAGTAACGCGGGCACTAGTTGCAGCGGTTGTAATATTTTAAATTTATCATCTTTAACTGGATACTGCACGGCTTGCTTAATCTGCACTTCTATTTATACGACAGCTTGGAAGGCTATTTGTTCGAATCAGCATTCTTATATTGATTCTTATGCTTTAGCTTTAAATAATACTTCTTGCTCTGGTTGTTTAGGTGCTGCTTGCTCATCTTGTATTGATGAAAATAATGGTAATGTTGCCTATAAGTGTGGCGGATGTATTCCTACTACTAGTAGTACTAGCTATTGCAGTGTTTGTGGAATTTGTACTCCTGTATTAGCTGGTTCTGGCCTTATGGCTCTAAATGCTACTTCATGCTCTGGTTGTTCAGGATCTAATTGTACATCTTGTACAGATAAGAATAATGGAATTATTAGTTATTATTGTATTTATTGTACGATTGTTATCGATACAACGGGATATTGCGGTTCTTGTTTTACGAGTCCAATCATTTAAAACAGTATGGCGTATTGTGAAAATTATTTTACATTGCCATTTTATTGGATAGTTATAAATGCTACCTCCTGTTCAGGATGTTAGAATACATATTGTACCTTATGTTCAGATGCAAATAATAATGAGTTTACTGGCTTCGATTGTTTTTTTTGTAGTATTATTGATGGGACTAATATTGGAAGTTGCAAACAATGCACATACTGTACATTTATTTCTATCTCTGCCCATTGCCAAATTTCTACTGCCTAATTAAGCAGTTTAAATTTGAATGCTACATCCTGTAATGGGTGCTTTGGCTTAATTTGTATGATTTGCATAGACAATAGCAATAACAACATTATTGGTACAACTTGCTCAAGATGTACAATTACTGAAGGAACAAAAGGATATTGTAGTCAATGTAATGTGTGTAGATTTCTTGCAATTACAAGCATTACTGCGAATTGTGGAGGTTTGGGTCCAAGCACTTTATATCTTAATGATAATTCATGCTCAGGGTGTTTTGGCTCAATACCTTATACCCAGTGTAAACTTTGCATCGATAAAAATAATATGACGATGACAGGTGATAATTGCTTTGAGTGTACTATTACAAATGGTAATATTGGATACTGTGATTATTGTGAAAGTTGTAATCCTATTTCTATAAAAGCGGATTGCCTTTCCAGCTATTTACAATTGAATTTAAATTCCACCGCGTGTACTGGGTGTTATTTCTCAAATTGCGCATTATGTACTGACACAATTAATAGTAGCAGGACTGGGTCTAATTGCTTTCGTTGCTTCTCCTAATTAAATGGAACAGTGGGGTATTGCCAGTATTGTTAGACTTGCTCATCTTGATTATAATCTAATATATCTTTTTTATTGATTCATCAACATTTAGAAATAGATACCTAAGATAAATTTGATATGCTTATTTTCACGATCTTAAATAGTACTCTTTGTGATTAACAAAAGTTATAGGCGAAATATTGTATTAAATTAAAATGGATACACTTATGATTTATATCAAAAAAAATTCAAAATATTATCTTAAAGTAATTTTAATTAATATAGCGAATAAATTAGTTATTATAGCTCGAACAGTTATGAATAATAGGAGAAATAGAAACTTTTAAATCCAACTTGCAAGTATGATAAAGACACCTTATATCGTGTTAATGGCTTGCAGCTTTAACAGCTTATTTAAAATATATATAAAAAAATATTATAAAATAAAAAATAAACTTCCTATAAAACGCATTCACATTAAAGGGAAACAATGCAAATCTTAGATATTATTGGTTTTTTAAAAAAAGCCTGTTTGATCGAAAAGTTTATAAAATGAATTATTCAGTCATAAAAATTTAAGCTTAAAGATAATCTGATAATCTAATAGCTTCTATATCCGCTAAGTAGATTACACATTATTTCGTCGTGTCTTTGCTTTTACATCTTCCAAGCTAAGGCCCTATAGTTCACTTATTCATAAACGTATTACAGATCAAATGCTCAGATATTGAATTGTTCATATTCCTTCTATATCCAAACATTTTTGCTAAAATCTATGCAATTATGATTTTGATAAAGCACAAATAAGCAATGATTTTGAAAAGGGAATATATATCATTGATGAGTTGGCCGGGCATATTCTAATGAAATTAGCAAAATTATACATATATTTATTTTTAATGTTAATAAATTTTATTAATAATTGAGATATATTTTATCTTGAATTTGCATATCCAATTTGACAATAATGACGTCTTTGATAATTTTTATATTTTAGGAAATGTAAATTTATTATTATAGAAATGCACTTTGCAAGATTAATACAACAAAAATAAAAAATTAATCAAAATTAAAATATTGAACGCACTTTATTCATATTTTTAACTCCTTTCAATTTATATTTGCTACGGATCACTGAAATTTATATTTTAAGTCATGGTAGTTGAATCTATAAATTTCAGGGACAATTAACTTCTTAAAAAGACAAAATAAACAATAAAATTTATTGAAAGAATCAATAGCAGCTTGACGATTTCTTTAATCTCCTCGTTTGTAATTTTAAACGATGAAGTCTTGGAACGTTTATTGGGCATTTAAAGATATGATCCTGAATAAGATTTTTTATGACTCTATTAAATAAAGGAACAATTGTGGCTATTTTTGGCACTTGTCTAAGAGAAATTAACATTTTTCTCATTCAAATATTCCATTGCCTCTTCTGTGCTCACTTGACGCGAATATTTTAGATCACTTTT
>Ga0302186_10002720_pt1 | contig 13419 bp, 13 predicted proteins | sample II_Bog_E1_2_FD_198782 | JGI IMG/M metagenome (GOLD analysis project Ga0302186, IMG submission 198782) | Peat permafrost microbial communities from Stordalen Mire near Abisko, Sweden - II_Bog_E1_1 | ecosystem: Environmental > Terrestrial > Soil > Wetlands > Peat | place: Sweden: Abisko... | reverse complement strand
ATACTTATATTATCAATGAATGGATATAAATCATGGATTATTGACTGCTTATTTATTTTGGCTTAAATCAAGGAATGCAGTATCTTTTCTATTTTAGAAAATTGTAGGGGCGCTTAAAAATGCATAGGATTCCTCAACGTCTTGCCTTTTTTTGAATTTGTTAAAGTTGAATAATAGTGTAAAGTGGTTAAAATAGCCATTCCTGACTGTAGCCAATACAGTTTGAACCTCCTCCATATTATATAACTTTAGTTTGCCTTCTCCTCTCTGCACATGAAGGGATATTAACTCCTTAAATAGCTGCTCATCATTGGCCTTTGATTTGCCTTGACCAGATAAAATCTAATGCTCATGAAGCATCAGTCTTGCACAAATTCCTACTAATACTCTAGCTTTTAGCAGTTGCTATTCGTTTTTTTAAATTCCCTTCACATTTGTAAGTTTGAATAAACTCAGTGTTTCCACAACGTAATGGAGCAACTCCTTAGTAATGAGCTTGAGAAGTTCATGGGCGCTCTACAGGTTAGGATATGTAGCAATTAGATTTTATTGTAATTTTTAAATGATATGGGTCGAAGGTTGCGTATTGACATCGAGAATGAGCTGTGCGGAGGCGGGTAATATTAATCCGGTCGAAATGGTTTCGTTCGCATATTTTTTGCGTTCCAAAGCCAATCTGGCTTCTTCTTATTCCTTTCGTTTCTGCTCCTCTTCGAGCCTCTTGGCTTCCTCCTCCTGCTCCTTCTTGCTTTTGGGTGGCATTATATAACTTATTTTAATTAACAAAAGCAATAAGACTATAATCAATCCTTGTGTTCATTACTGATCCTATTCTAGTTATGATTCCGTTAAGCAGATGACCTCGCCGAAATTCGTAATTAGGTAGCATTTTCTATCAAGGAATTTCATCTCTTTAAACATTTTATTCGGCAAAGAGATGACTCTGATAGGTTCAAGGAAAGGTATGGAGTATATGACAAGTTTCTTATCCTCAATTACAGCAATGTACTCATTGAAATTATCATCTTTTAATTTGTGAGGGGGTAGGATCATTTCAATTTGCTTAACTTTGAGCAACTGTCCATTTACACTATAGCTGTACAGTTCGAGAGCATTATAGAACACAATACAAAAGAGTGGCTCGCAGCAGAGAAGACAGCCATCAATCTTTTTGTTTGATTCAATAGAACGAATCATCTTGATACCTTTCATCTTGGTCTTGTCGTAAACATAGGTCAGTGATCGGCTTATCTTTATCACCACAACCATATTTCCACTGGTCACACCATAAAAATTACCGCCTTCGGTTATTGAAGTCACGGGAGCCATATAATATTCAGCCGCAATCTTTATTAGAGTTACGGTATCCTTCTCGCCGTATACGATCTCGAATATTTCAAGCAAACCATTTTTACAACCACAAAAAATTAGATTTTCACGTTGATTCACAAAAATACAGTTTTTGGGAGTCCCCTTTTTTTCCTCAATTTTTTTACCTTATGGAAGGGAGTATATGATGAGATCACCGTTTACATAGGAGGCGATAAGTATGAACTTTTGTCCTGCAAAAAGATGAACTCTTTGACTAAAATCGAGTTCTTCGGTAAAATAGATATTTTCTCTGCTATTATTGCGGAGCAGTCGTACCTCATGCTCAAGTGAATAAGTGTTATGTTCTTGATATATGAGTACACTATAATCGTGGAAAAAGACTAAGCGGTTGCCCTGCTGCCTTAGCAAACTCACCATTCTGTTGCTTTCGAGGCACAGCAATATGGTCACCTTTTTGTATCCGAAACATCTCCGTTTTGGTAGTTTATTTCTGGTAATATGGGGTCTGCTAAAAATTTGGGAGGGAGTTTGTCCAAAATGCATGATCTGTGCTTCTTTACTAATCTTTGTTTGGGGATCTTCGATGTCTGCCAGCTCTATGCTGTTCTCGTAAGTAAGGTAATAAAAAAGATTAAGATTCTATTCAGCCAGTTTTCCCTTTTGCTTATAGCCGAATATTAAATCAATCCAGTTGTTCAAGTGATCACTCACATACTCAGACTCCAACTCGCGCCTGTTTGTCACAATGTAGTCGTAAGCATTGCTACTCCAGATTGGAAGAATTACATTATGCACCCTCTCTTTCTGCTGAGTCAGACCAAGATTATATTGTTCTATGTTCAGCAAAAATTATGGGAGATAAAAGAATTCAGGAATGAGTTCCCTCACATCAGACACCTCGGATATTACACTTTGCCAACATACCTTTATTGAGTTGAAGAGGCGATCGCTGAGATCAAATTTCCCACCTTGCAAGGTGCGACTAGCCTCAGTATAAGGGTGCAACCTAATAAGAAAGCTGAAAACTACCCCTGGAGAGCTGTAGTGTGTGCCAAATTGATATGGTGGAACAGGATCGAAGGGATCAAATGCCAATAGTTTGGATTTAAAGAATCCAATTCTTTGTTCGGAGCCCTACATGAAAAATAACATACCAAAGCTCCAATAGTTTTAGTTAAATCTCGATTAAGATACTGCTTAAAATCATAACTCGCAATGATCCAAGGAAATACAGGATAATTAGCTGGATCAAGATAACTTCGGCCGGAATATTTATTGATAAGCATCAGATAGTGAAAGTTACTTATCTTATGCTGCTTCCACTGCGAAGTGGCTTCGTCAATCGCAAGATAGACATTACTGTAAACAAAACGATTAGTATAGAAGGCGATGTGGTTTAGTCTCATCAATGACAACTTTTCACTCTTTTCAGCTTGTTTGGCTTCGATAAGTTTAAGGAAATCGTCTTTGTCATCATTGATGAAATTGAAAATGAGACTGGTGGTATCCTCGAACTCGATGAGGAGGCATTGCTTCTTGGTGAGATAACGCCTTTAGATGATATCAGTTATTTCGATTAAGGGCCAGTATTTTTCGATAGGTTTATGCTCAGCCAATATGAAAGATGTGAATTAAAGATGGGAATCTTTTTGGAAGGTGGACAAATACTTGAATCTGCATGACTGAGCAATTACTTAAGTTTTTAATTTTCGATGGAGAGGTACCCCTTACGTTTGGAATTGTTTTTGATCCAATCCACGTAAAATACTATCGTATTATCTGAAGTCTTTATGTGGATCAGCTTTTACAGCAGCGATTTTTATTTCTTCTTTTGCTATATTTATTGGTGCAAATGATACAAGTAATTCGAAGAACGGTACTCGAACTATTTTTACATCAGCACTTTCTTTACATGCCACGGCTACACCGGCTACACCTCCAGAATCGGCCTTACTCCATTCTCATCCACAAATTTGCTGAATTTATGTCGGTAGGCTTGTAGACAATTTTTTTTAAAGGGAAGATCAAACTGCTCCCTCTGGTTCATAGAAACAGCCCAAAAATAGTGATAAAGTCGAAGTCTTTTCCATATTTTTCGCCATATTCTTTGCGTTCGTCTGTACTCCAAATTATTATCCCTCAAATATTCGAGTATAAAAGTCTTTTAAAAGTCTGCCTAATTGATAAGATAGTTGGCAAGCACACTATGAATGTTGAAGTTATTGTAACTTGTAAAATAGGCTTAGATTTAGTGTTTAATGGTGATGACGTTGTGCTTATGGATATTAGTAGCCTGCTCGATCTTTCTTTCAATACTCAAGGCACATTTTTTGCGAAATCGCTACAATACTTTTTAGTGATGAATTAAACGGATCACCTTTTTTTTGTCAGCATTTGGAATTTGAATCATGTCTTTAAGCGGTAAAACAGGCTGCATTAGCTAGAAAGAGAAGAAATTGTACTACTCAACATTCTTTAGGATGTTGGCCAACTCTAATCCTTTTTCAAAATTTTAAGGATGGCCGAGCTTATCATAGAGACAGGTAATTAGCAGTCCCATAAAGCAAAAAATGTTGTAGAGTGTATCTTCTATAATCTACAAGTATATTCCTTGGCACTAGCTTGTTAGCATTTCAAAGAGAAAATGAAGAATGTTATACGAAATTATTCGCGGTAGCTCACTGTTACGCTAATTATGACATTCTCTCTTGAGACCATCCCGACTACAAAGCAGCAAAAAGGACAGGAAAAATGATTACAACATTTTAGTAGACTCCTTCAGTAATGTTTAGTTTTGAGTACTTATTGCTGATTAAATACAAAGACATAGCATAATACTGATAGTCTATCCTATGGATACATCTTACACGTTGGTGTTGCCTAAAAATCCAGAAATAAAATCCTTTAAACTGGAGTGATCAGTTCCTCGGATGGGTTTGAACTCTGCAGTAATGAGATAAATAAGTCTACTTTTGTACATCTCAGTATCCTCATTGGTATATTCAATATCAAAATAGGCTTAGATAAAATTGGTGATCTTGATTCGGGGTGTACCTGCGATGTCGATATTGCAAATTTTAAAACTGTTAACTGTTTAGAGAATAAGCTTCGAGTCGATAAAAGTTGGTTGTTCTTTAGGGTCAATAGCTTCGCTACTGAGCAGATGATAACGGCCTTCGAAGAGATACTTCTCCAAAGTGCGGAAGTATCGAAAGATAGTACCTGTCTCATTTTCATGAGTATTGCTAAATACAGTCAAATAGACCAAAAAAACAAGGTTTGGTAAGTTATGAACATTTTTCTCCGCCAACTTCACCACTCTCAAGACAAACTTCCGCATGGACAGTCTGACTGCAAACTCTATATCTTCAACCGTTCGATCAGTCTTTTGCTTTATTTATTTCCTAGCCTCTTCCAGTAGTCCAATAAGACGAAGCAGATAGATATAGAGATGTATCCAATCATTACGCATGCCCATTACCATATAGTCCACGATGAAGTATACGTTGCGGATAATGTAGTTAGTAGTTTCAGTAGGAAAATAATCAGGCCCATTGGGTTCAAGTTATTTGAGAACAAATTAAGTCAGCAGCAGTTTGTAGAGTTTGTCAAAACTGGTTAGATTGACCATAATTGACTTGCCTGCAGATGCAAGGATTACAGTGTTGCGGACCATATTTATGATATTCTTGCGAAACTATAGACAGCACAGCTTAAAATATGGCTGCAGCACTGATATGTAATCGTCATGTTTTAACAAATACTCTTCTTCTCCTGGATCATAGAAAAAGCAAAGTTTCATCATTGATTAGTACAGATGTTTGTTAATTTCTATCGATTTGCCAATCTAATGAATATGTTAAGACTTGCTATAACATCTTCCGCAATTTTGTTTGGTCTAAGAATAGTTTCGACGTTCGGTGATGAGGCGGACTCCATGCACTCCTTGTAGCCTGTCAGATCGACATCTAGAGCGGCCTTCTTCGCATTTTTTTGTATAGAGTCTATCAAGTGTATCAGCAAGGCGATGAATGATGTTATTCTCCAATAGTTTGTTATCTTAGTCTTGTTCCTGGCAGTTGAGGAGTATCTCTGAGACAATAGCAATTTCTTCGGGAAGGTGTGCATCTTTAAGATAAAGATATAGGTAATTTAACAAGTTGCACTCCTGAATATAGAAACTGGCTTTAATTTTTACTCCCTCATTTAATGATTGCAGTAACAGCAACTTTAAACATGGTGAGTACTGTTGAAATAAAATTTACATCATCTTAGTATTGAGTGGTAGCGCAGATTCATAATTGGCCAGATTGGTGAACACCAGTTTCAGAATTCTCTTGAGTGTACTTGTTTTAAGCACGTAATTGTTTTGGAATTTGTTAGAATTGACTACCGCTTCTGGTGGCATGCATTGTGAGTAGTGGTACAAACAGCACTAATTGCAATTCTCAGTTTAAAGATGATCGATCAGATAGTGAAAGAGAGCCTCCACCGGGACTACTCCATAACTCCACACAAATGACTTGACATAATATTCCTCAATAATCTCAAGAATTCCTTAAACTATTTGTATATCATCGATCCTTCGGATGTTTATTTTCCACAGGAAAAACACAAACAATTCTTTTCTAAGCAGAATATCGCTGATTGTGGCATTAATTTGTTTAATTATTTGTATGCCCTCTCTGGTTAAGAAAGACGGACTGATTTAATTGATGAGCTGGCTGGCAATGCTGAAAAATTGACAATGGATGGCCTATACCTCCACATTTGTGAAACCCTTTTAGAAAAAAAGAAGAAATAGTTGGAGGGTATGGGTAAGAGCATGCGGGTATTGCGATTGCTAATAGAATTTCAGTAGATGCAAAAATGGTAAGTATGTGTATAATCCTCCATAATAGTTGACATCAACTGACAGAAACTGGTTGACTTGCACCCCACTATTCTCATAAAGCTCACCGTGATTTAAACTGCTGATGTCGTAAGCCATCTCCTTTTGGTTTTGACTGGTCATCAATAGAGGATGATAAACAAGGAATAGATCGCGCAACTGCTTCTTATTTACAATTAGGAAAGTTTCTACATCGCTCCAACTATTCATCACAAGCTTATTCCAAAGAGTAAGTTCTGTCCTCGATAATATGACTGTATGCAATTTGCCATAGAAACTATGCCCCACAGCCAACTCTACGATCTCATCTCCCATACTGATAGTTGGAACTGGTAGATCCCTGCGTTCGTGTATTTCTCCATCAATTGTACATAATAATTCATAAAAATTTCTCAGCAATTTGTTTTTGAGAGTATAACTTAAAGAAAGAGTAAGCCACGATCCTTTGGTGAGAGAGGCGATGGTGAGAGGTTATGCGGCAGCAAATACCTTGACTTTGAGTTCTCCTTCAGGAGTGACAAACAAGATAAAGTCATCTTGTTCCACAGCTATAATGAAGAGTGTCATATTTTAATTCTGAAAATCCTGCACCATAAATTTTATGTAAAGATGAAATCCCTTAGAGAAGGGCCATTTCACATTCTTGCTGAGCATTTTTATACCAGTCTCTTCGCCATATAGTAAGAAATGGCTGTTGGGCAAATTTTATGCTAATCCTTGCTGTTTGATTAAATTTTGAAGCAATTGAAGGGATATCTACAGCAAAGAGTGACTGACTCGCTCGCTGTAAAAGTCTTTTGCCACTGCAGAAAGAATATTTTTAATGATTTTGGGGTTGGCAGGGTAGTTCGTGAAAAAAGGTGTTATCAAATCAGCCAGCTCCTTCATTTTCATCCTTTATCTCGGAACATGCTACTTCTCGTCTGAATTATTTTGTTTACACTGTCGAGGATTTCCACACTCCAATGCAATAGTAAAGACAAAGTTAATGAGTGACTCCAGAATAGAATGATTGAACTCCATTATTTATCGATCTCGTTTAGCTAAAATTTATGAATTAAAGGAGTTAGCTGCGAAAATACGGCTGATCTCTCTGAGCAAGTTCACCTGCATGATTAAAGGTGTACTTTAGCAACTAATGACTAATTTTAAACCTGCTTGATCAGTATCTTTATTATTTCGGGATTAACAACTAATTGCAGTCGTGAGTTGAGTGCAACATCCTTGGTATCCACAAACACGAAGAGTCTCTAGAATATTTTGCTGCACTCCGGCAGTAGATTGTGTGTGACATTCATCTATTATATTAACTATTAGAATATTGCAAGAACATATCTATAATAACAGATCCATGAATCCAAATTAAAACTGAACATATCAATGTATGGATGATCATGTTGAGTACTGCTTTTATTTATAATCTTAATGCAGCCATTAACTAAACCTCGATACTATGCAGATGTTAATAAGCAGATGGGGGAGGAGTACTATAACTATGAGACATATGAGATAGAATACGGGTACTCTAGTTTACATTCAGCGACATCAACCGTTACGAGATCATTGCCAAAATCGGCAAAGGTAAGTACTCGGAAGTATATACGGGTATCACTGTTGATTTGGATCAGCAAATCGTTATCAAGGCACTTAAACCCGTTAAGAAGAGCAAAATCAAGCGTGAAATCAAAATCCTCAAAGCATTGACGGGACATTCAGGTATTATCGAAATCCACGATGTGGTCCGTGATCCCGCCTCCAAAACTATCTCTCTGGTATTTATTTTTTAAGATAGATTTTTGATCACCTCGACAATGTCGACTTCCGATCTCTCATTCCAAATATGAGTGACTCTGATGTTCGCTACTATCTATTTGAACTGCTTAAGGTAAGCATCAGCTGAGGTAGGCATTGGACTTCTGTCATAGCCGAGGAATCATGCATCGAGATGTTAAGCCGCAGAATATCATCGTAAATCCAGGTAAGCGTTTACTAAAACTGATTGACTGGGGACTAGCTGAATTTTATCATCAAGGTCAAGACTACAACGTTAGAGTGGCTTCAAGATATTTCAAAGGACCAGAACTACTTGTTGATTACAACTATTATGACTACTCTCTCGATATTTGGTCAACCGGAGCCATGTTCGCTTCCATGATCTTTAAGAAATAACCCTTTTTCATGGGCGAAAGCAACCGAGATCAGCTGGTTAAGATTGCCCAAGTGCTCGGTACTGATGGTCTCCTCAAGTACCTTAGAAAATATCATCTTAAACTTGATGATGAGTTCATGAAACTCTTTGGAAAGTAGATATTTATATAAAGTAGAATTCCTACTAAACCGTGGAGTCGGTTCATTAAACCATAAACGCAATCGCTCTGTAGTGAAGACGCATTGGATTTATTGTCCAAGATGCTCATCTACGACCACTCAGAACGAATTCTACCCCGCTAGGCTTTATAGCATCGCTACTTTGACCCCGTGCGCAAATGATCCATGTATATGTCATTTACAAACCTTTAATACATATTGAATTTTAAATCATCGATTGACGAAAAGCCCCTTTCCCAAAAATTCGCTGATTACTTCAAATCCACTCTCTTTGCGCTCTTTTAAAGTTTCAAACAGTTTAGTTTGATCCTGTACTTCCTCCGCATAGCGATCTTTGCGTTCCATAATGTTTCGCATATCAAACCGGCATTTGCTGCATTCTCGTTCTCCACCAAGACAATTTTAATGGAAAGAGTGGCCACACATAAAGTAAATAGAGGGGAAGGTGATTCCATTTTGACAATGCGAGCAGTTATGGCTTAGGAAGGGCTTTGCCGTAGTCTTCAGCTTTTTAAACTCTGTTCGACTTTACTCTGCCTTTCTCATATTTTTCTTCACCACTTCACGATCCTTTTCGATGTTAAAGCGATCTTCTTTGAGTCTTAATAACTTCATATGTACTTTTAGAGGAAGAAACTTTTTATGTGTTGATATTATACACTCTTGCTTTTGGCCAGAATATTAAGAACAGGCAGTGGCGACAGATTTGGAATCTTGCTCAACTCTGTTAGGATCTCGGGAATATAATTGACTTTGCGCAGCTATGGCTTGACAAAATACTTGAGAGCGTGAATCCATAGATTGACTTCATCAACGCCATGCTCTTTACAAAGTTGAATAATGTCTTCGTCACGATTGCGAGAAATATAAAAATTAAGCAAGTCCTCGCGCATATTTAGCTGACGGCATAGAGTGACGATACCCTCATCGAAGTCATACATCTTGAACAGTGACAGAAGCACATTATTATCAGGCTTTTTGCTTGTATTTTGCAACTGTTAGAGAATCTTACCGCTATACTCCTCTCTCTGAGAAGGATGCTCCTTCATCATCTCAAGGTAGAACTCGATTAGTCGATGAAACACTATTTGCTCATGAGGCAATTTAGGAACATCACGGATTAAGTACAGTAAAAAGTTCTAAAGTTACTCGTTATTGACTAAAAACAGACGGAAGAACTCGTCAGGCTTTTTAAAAGTAATGACAGTTAGATTCTAAAGCTCTTCAGTACTATAATTGAGGCGTTCGAAGACATTTTTCTCTTCTAAATTAAGGACGTAATCTCTCTCTTTACCTCTAACAATCTGACTGATGGAGTGGGCACGAATAAGTAACTTAATGAGTTCAATGGTTTTCTTCGATAAAAATTTCATGAATTATTGTCCAAATTCGATAACATACTTTTCCTTCTCTTAGAGTGGTACTCTGGTGCGGATGTACTATAAAGCTCGTTAGTAGTCTTTTTTGTTTTAAATGAGAATCTTGAGATATAACTAGTACTTGTTTTTCTGTTATGCCAGTTTCATGGCCTAGTCATAGTGAGTTAGATCCTTACAGACCTTAATGGCTGTTTATATATCAAAGAGGTCGCTCTACAGTGAACTTTCAGAAAGAAAATGACTGAGATTTTATATCTTTTGCTTTTTAACGTAGCAGTTCAGCAGAAGAGCTGTGTGCTACTTTTTGGCCAACTTTTTTTCATGAATTTTCTGCAAGTACTCAATCAGAAAATCAATCTGAGACACGTCCAAAAATTTACGGATAACATAGGAAGGCTCCACAAAACCCAACGTTAGGATGTACTGCTTAATGGCTCCTGCAAAATCTGCCTTAGAATAAAGCAAGTCTCCATGCAGCCTCGATATTTAGGCGAGAAGAGATTATTGGCAACTTTGATTCTTTGCGAAGCGCCAAGCCTAGTTATAGAAAGATCGCTTAAAAAAAGTTTCAATCTTAAAAGAGTTATCCTTCTCAGTCAAAGCTAGTATTGTTCGTTCACTTTTCTGGTTTAGTACAACTAGCGACACCGCTTGATCATTTGTAAGAACGGCCTAAACGCGACTATAGGCTTCGAAGAAGGCAATGTACTGATTGAGGGTGTCCAAAATTTGGACAAAATATTTGTCTGATGACTTCTCATTTTTCTAATTCTTTCGTTAGAATGTAACAACCACGAGATAGTTGTTTCTAAACTCTTTTATGATCTGAATCAGAAAGAAATACCTTCTTCTGACCATCAATAGGATGTGAGCGCACTTCCTTACCTGCACGATATTAGTAGACAGTCTTGTTGTCGCCCTTGAAGCACAGAAGGAGGTTGCCAGACTTACCAACCTCCATGAGTTCAACTTCGTTTTGAACAATCCTCTTCTTTTCGCTCATATTCTCAAACCAGAAAAAGCTCTCCTCATTGGTGAAGTATATATCGGTCTCGTTCATTCGCTTTGTTAACTTTACGAGTTTGACCTCTTTTTTATCCAATACTTTGTTTGATTGCTTCGAGTCATTGTCTAGCAAATTCTTTGACTCATAGACTGTTAGACCGCCTCGCTTAGTTCCCACCACTAACGCTGTGCAGTCATTCAGCAAATGTAGACAAGACAGTAGGTTCTATGGTTAACCTAGCTTGCCGATCAGAATCAATTTACGAGGTTCTGCATCGCATCAAAAGTACTGAGGGCTTGCCAGTTGAGAATGCCATCATCGATAGTCCATAGTTTGATATATATCGACTTCGACTGTACGTCTGCATCCTCGCCATAAGTCACTATGACTTCGTTAAAGCTTAGAGAAGTGGCAGATATCTTCCAGGTCGCTTCCGTATTGGGTACCCATTCCGCTTCAATTCCTCTCGAGAAGACTAATACTCTATTTTTCTCTTCCTCGAGCAATAGAATTCTGCATGACGAATATTTTACTTAGATTTGACCTGAACAATGTCAGTGACCCTCAAATCTGTGAGTCGTATGGGGTGGCTTTTGGGGTCAGCAACCTGTTCGTTGACTGGCTCTGGGACAAAGAAGTTGAACTTCTTGAGTTGTTCCTGCATCTTTCCTTCCTCCATATTTATATAATAATTGAAGATATTATTAATCAATATGAATCACTATGAATCCCGATCACTTACAGACTCTTTGAAATATAATAGGATTGACTCTTTGAATATAATATCATAAATGGGAAGCCATGAATATGTGCCTCTTATACAAAGGTGATATGATAAAGGTGCTTTTTTAAAATATTTATCAAGAGGGATGAGTTATTTATTTTTTTGCTTTCGTATATAGTAAATGGTGCGAAAAGGAAGTTAACCAAACTTACTAATATAGGTCTGCCTCAACTGTCCACTTAACTTACTAAAATTCAGCAGCTCATCTTCTTTTTTCTAATGATACCCACTATACTTAGAGTAAGATTTGATGATCTGCACGTATTGGTGCTTATTTTTTCGCTCAGAACTAGTTAGGAAGCAAATTAATTGATGATTGCGTAGATCATTGGCCAAATCGTCAATCTTGCTGGGAAGAGGATGCTTTAGATTAGTCACTGCAACTCTTAATGAGTGAGATAAGATAAGATGGTTTCTGATTCAATGAAAAGATATTTTATATCTGATGAAATCAGCAATGAAGTAATTTGGCGATTAATTGTGAAGATGATGATGATCTTGAGAAGAGTTTAACAATTATTTGTGCTGAAAATTAGTATAAAGCTTTTAAATTGCAAAAACAAGAACTCAATCTGTTAAGCACCTGCTCAGATGACTCAATTACATTTCGAATTTTGATAGTTTTCGAAGTCAAATTAAATTAAAATAAGAGTTTCATCAGTTCATGTCTTTGCATCCTGCCAATGGCTGCACGTTAGCGTCATTGAGTATTTGAGTCAATATTTTCTTTGGCTGAAATCCTTAATTCGTGTCTGTTTCACCATTGAAGATCCGATTCCCTCCTAGCATTGAGCAATTATTTTATGATTCCTTTTCTATCTTTTAAAATTGATTTTTTCGAGATATGGAGTTGGGTTCAATGACTAATATTTTTCTCAAGCAAACAGGTGGGGGCGCTCCTCGAAATTGGCCTTGAATAGACTCTACCATGAAGGAGTAGAATAGTAAGTATCTCCTCTAGTTGGCCCTTTTGGAGAATGATGATCTTCGAATAAGATTCCTTGAATCCTCTGATATGCTCTGAAAATAATGCATTCTTAATTAATAGGTCATCTTCATTTTTGATGTTTCGAAAGAAGGTTTTTCTAAAAGTAGAGGATAGCTAGTCAATTGTAATTGTACATGATGAAGATATTAACCAAGTATTAATTAACTTCATAAGAGTGCCATTTGATAGATTCTTGAACTGTCTTTTTTCTCTCCTCTTTGTGCTCTAACTGATAATAATTCTCGAAAGTTATCAGGACACTTAAAACCTTCATTTATCCTTGATTTAAATATCATTATACGTAATTTCATTGTACTGAATTTCATAAAGCCCATAAAAAATTGAGATCAAAATACTTCTAATAACTCGAAAAAATGTATGAATTATTCTTCTTAGATCATTATTTATGATAGCACTATTCTTCTGTGTTCTGTTCCTATTGGGATTCGGACTTTCACTTGGCTCTGGAGTTTGAATATTATTTATTCCGTGTAATTATTCAGAAAATAAGGCGAACTAAATCTTTTATTAAGTGTCATTATTAAGTGATTCAGGCGTGAAAATAGCATTAAATAAGCGTAACTATTAAGTCAATCAGAAGTATTAATAAGATTGATTTAGGGTAAATAATGCAAAAATAAGCTGTATTGCTGGTGATAATGTAGTGTAAATTTGGAACAACTCAGGCGTATCAACGACATTATTTTAGGG
>Ga0302186_10002718_pt1 | contig 13422 bp, 9 predicted proteins | sample II_Bog_E1_2_FD_198782 | JGI IMG/M metagenome (GOLD analysis project Ga0302186, IMG submission 198782) | Peat permafrost microbial communities from Stordalen Mire near Abisko, Sweden - II_Bog_E1_1 | ecosystem: Environmental > Terrestrial > Soil > Wetlands > Peat | place: Sweden: Abisko, Stordalen... | reverse complement strand
AATGATGAACAAGATGCAGAAGAAAATTTTAAGTTACTTTGTGCACTTGAATATCCACAAAAATTAATAGTAAATGATAATAAACTTGAATTGGACAATAGATGGTTTCAAAGTGTCACAAGATATTGGACAGGAAATAGCAGAATAGATTTAATAAAACCTATGAAGTTCACGTTTGATATAATGATGAATAAAAAAAATGGTCAAGAAATAATAAACTGTTTGAATAATGTGATGCAAGTCGCAACTCGATTATATCCAAATTTCACAGAATTAACAGACTTACTCAATGATTATTTGTCCAAATTTTAATTTTTTTATCACAAAAAAGATGAAAAATGAACATTATGATAAATATAAAAAGATACAAATTAAAATAATATTAATGCAAACACAATTCAATAATGAAGAACCTGATTATGTTAATCCAAATAAAATATATATGTGCTCACCACTCACAAAATCCAATAATTTTACATTTTTAATGAAATTGGTGTTGATACCTGATTATTACACAACAACTGATTTTGAACTAGCAATTAAAACATCAAATGTAAATGCGCAAAATAAAATAGGATGGACTGCATTAATGATGGCTTGCAGAAATTCAAATACTGTATCCAGTAATAATGTAGTAAAATTATTATTAGATTCAAAAGCAGATCCAAATATAACTTCAAATTGGACACCTTTAATGTTATCTTCAAAATACTCAAATAGTGAAAGTAACATTGAAACCATAAAATTATTACTAAAATATAATGCAAATATAAATACACAGAGTGAAGATGGTTGCACCGCTTTAATATTAGCTTCAAAATACTCAAATAGTACTAGCAATATAGAAACTATAAAATTATTATTGGAAAATGGTGCAAATGTAAATTTACAAGATAAAAATGGTTTGACGGCTTTAATGCATGTTTATGAGAGTGTCACAAAAGATCATAAAATTATCGAATTATTATTAAAATATACAACTGATATCGATATTAAAAATAATAAAGGACATACTATTTTAATGCACATATGCAATAATAGTAAATATATAAAATATTATAAAATAAAAACATTATTAGAATCAGGAGCAAATATCAATTTCCAAAATAATAATGGTAATACATCTCTAATGTATGCTTGTTCTAATTCCATGATTACTCGTGAAATTATTAAATTATTATTGGACAATAATGCAAATATTAATGCGCAAGATAAAAATGGTAAAACTGCATTAATGTGTGCTTGTTCTAATCCCATAATTACTTGTGAAATTATTAAATTATTATTAGATAATAATGCAAATATTAATGCACAAGATAAAAATGGTAAAACTGCTTTAATGTATATGGGAGATACAGTAATGAAATATGATAAAGTAAAATTATTACTAGAACATAATGCTGATCCAAATTTACAAGATATAAAAGAAAAAAATATCTTGATACGTATTATCAAAAATCATAAAAAAATTAATCAACAACAGAATTTAATTAAAATTATACAATTGTTATTGGATTACAATGTAAATGTAAACATTGAAGATGATATGGGACAAAATTCATTAATTGAATCACTATATTTGGAATACAATAGATACGATATTATTCAATTATTACTAAAAAATGGAGCAGATCCAAATACATTTAGTAAACAACAATGGGTTGAAATGGTGGAATTACATGATTTTTTAAATGAAAATCCAAATGTACAAGAAAACAAAAAAATAACTGATCTGATAAATAGTTATATGGATCTTGAACAAATTTCAAAAATAAATGATTATGCATTTTATAATCATATTGCTGAACAAAATTTTGAATTGCTCATGAACCTAAAATCACCTCAAAAATTTAAAATTGATGGAAACAAACTTGAGCTAGATGAACGTTGGTTGCAATGCGTAAATAGATATTTAACTGGTAATAGTAGACATGATCTGATAAATCCACTAAAATTCACTTTTGATAACCTCATAAACCAAAAAAATAAACAAGAAGTGATTACTTGCATTAATTCAACAAAAAAAATAATGACCATAATGTATCCAAGTTTTGATGATTTGCACAATTTATTAGATAATTATCTTTTACAACTTGCTTAAATTTCTTTATCATAACAAAAAGTTGAAAATAATATTATATGTCAAATACAAAATAAACAAAATATATATAATATATATGGGAAATGTAATGTATCTTCAATTTCAAAATTCATCAAAGCATATTTGTCCGAATACGGCATACTGGTGCTCTCCAAGTATAAAATCCACCGGTTTTAATACTTTGATGAAATATACTCTATTAACAGGAACCATTCATAAAACAAATATGATTAAATCAGAATTGGAAACAGCTGATATAAATTATAAAAATACACAAGGATGGACAACATTAATGTTGGCATGCAAAAATGCTGATACTGTGTCAAGTTATGAAATAATAGAATTACTATTAAAAAGCAATGCTGATGTTAATCTACAAAATAATCTTGGACAAACTGCACTAATGTTAATATGCGAAAATAAACCATCAATTACAAATGATAAAGTTATAAAACTCCTATTGAAATATAATGCTGATATTACACTACAAGATCATAAAAATGAAACTGTATTAACATATGTATTAAATCATGCACAAGATAAATTATTTTTTGATTTAGAACATAAAAATTGCAAATGCAATGAACTAATTGAAATGTTATTACAAAATGATATAATGATCAATAAATTTAGAAAATGTTATTATGATATATCTGTTGAACGTTCCAATTCTTTAAAAATAAATCAATATGCAAATTTAATGTTATTACTTGAGAAATATAATGCATTCGAAACAATACATAAAACTAATGATTATTTTGAAAAATATGAATTAGAGGCAATGGAAAAAGAAAATAATTATTTTGAAAAAAAACATGAAATAGAACCAGAAAAAATATATAAACTAAATGATTGTTTGGAAAAAGCATGTGATATAGAAAATATTATTAATCACAATTTTAATATTTTGAATAATTTAAAACATCCTCAAAAAATGATTGTTGGTTGTGATAATAAATTAGAACTTGATCATAGATGGTTTCAACCAATAAATAGATATTGGACAAATGATAGCAGAAGAGACTTGTTGGAACCAATCAAATTTACTTTTGATAATCTGAAAAATATAAAATCAAAAGAAGAAACATTAAATTGTCTTAATATTGCTAAACAACATATGAAATCATTGTATCCATATTTTACTGATTTACATGATTTATTTGATCATTACATTACTATGTCAATATTTCCAAAAGAAACCAATATTAATTAACTTTTTTATGCAAAAAAGTTGAAATTTTAAATACATGATTACTATAATCAATCAAATAGTATTAAAATGAATATTAAAAAACAAACCATACCAATTGATGAACAATTTAATAATGAAGAATTGCAATTTATTGATACTGACAAAGCATATTTATGTTCTCCATCTATTAAATGTAAAAATTTTACTCTTTTAATGAAATTTGTATTGCTTGCCAATAAAATAGATATTGAATTGGTAAAAACAGAATTAAAACAATGTGATATTAATCAAAAAAATGATTTGGGATGGACTGCATTAATGATTGCATGTGCCAATTCTTCAATTTTGAAGCAAAGTGACTCTTCTGATAATAAAATAATTAGATTATTACTTGAAAATAATGCTGACGTAAATTTGCAAAATTCTGATGGATTATCTGCTTTAATATTGGCATCAAAATATTCCAGTTCCGCAAGTAATCCAGAAACAGTGAAATTATTATTGGAATATAAAGCAAATGTTAATTTGCAAATTACAAGTCCAAAAAATAATATACCAAAAATTAAAAGTGTTGAAACTGCATTGATGGCTGCTTCTGTTCATTCTGCAAGTAGTGAAACAGTAAAATTATTGTTGGATCATGGTGCTAATGTAAACTTGCGAAATTCCAATGGATGTACTGCATTGATGTTGGCATGTAATTTTAATAATACTATTGATATTGTAAAATTATTGATTGAATATAAAACAGATATACATTTGGTGGATAATCTCAACCAAAATGCATTGATGATTTCTGGAACAAATAAAAAAACCTCAATATATCAATATTTAGCAGGTAATTCATTACATACATATGCTGGAACTGTCCAACAAATTAATGAATTGACTGATGAACATTATAATTATATTACATTCCAAATTAAAAATTCAAAGAATAATTTAAAAATTATTGAATATTTGTTGGCTTGTTATAAAAATAAAAATACTGAAAATAAAGAAGAAGAAATTATAAAAGTTGAACCAAAAAAAGAAATAAGTGATAATGATATTGCAGAACAAAATTATCAAATATTGTGCAATCTGAAATATCCAGAAAAGTTATTAGTTAATAATAATACATTTAAAGTAGATACTAGATGGTTTAATGGTGTTCAAAGATATTTCAGCAATGATAATAGAACAAAATTAATAGATCCATTGAAATTCACATTTGATATTCTAATGAATGACAAAGACAAAACCGAATTTGTCTTATTTTTAAAATCAACAAAAGAATACATGCGTCAATTGTATCCAAAATTCACAGAATTACATGAATTGTTTGACCAATACATAATTAAATTAAATTAATCTTTCTTTATTCTTATTTAAAAAGTTGAATTTATAATTGTAAAATAAATATAATCATGAACTACTATATAAATATGAATAATACATATATCAATTATACAACTTTAATAACACTGATTTTATCAGGTAATAAAATAGACATCAAATCAATAGAAAATGAAATCAAAAAAACAGATCAAAAATCACTCGAAAATGCACTATCAATCGTATGTGCAAACTCATCTAATAGCTCCAACAATGAAGTAGTAAAACTATTGTTAGATAATTTTGTAGATCCAAACTCACAAGATAATGATGGGCTCACTGCATTAATGATTGCCACAAAATATATTAAAGATAATAGTAATATAGATACTATAAAATTACTTCTAAAATATAATGCTGATCCAAATATGCAAAATAACAATGGATGGACTGCATTAATGACTGCATCAAAATATATAAATAGTAAAAGTTTAGAAGCAATGAAAATATTATTGGAATCTGGCGCAAATGTAAATTTGCAAAAAAAGGATGGGTCAACTGCTTTAATGATAGCATGTTTAAATAGTAACATTGATGCAGCGCAATTATTATTAAAATACAATGCAGATATAAAAATAAAAAATAATTGTGAAGATGACGCATTAATAATGGCTGGAAATGCACATGACATAAATTATGATTTGATAAATTTGTTGGTAAAAATAAACAAAAATATATCTAAAAATTGTGAAACAATGAGTAAATGTAATGATCAATTAGAGGGAAATAATAGTAATATTGTATTTACAGACTTTGAACTTGCAGAACATAATTTCAATATTCTTGCAAATTTGAAATATCCAGAAAAATTGATAATTACTGGACTTAAATTAAATGTTGATCAGAGATGGTTCCAAAGTATAAATAGATATTGGACAAAAAATACCAGAAAAGATTTAATTGAACCATTACAATTCACTTTTAATAATCAAATAAATAAAAAATCAATGAAAGAATTTACATATTGTCTCAATAATGCAAAAAATGTTATGATAAAATTATACCCAGAATTCAAAGATCTACATGATTTATTTGATGAATATTTATTTATGCAAAAAAATTGATATATTAAATACTAGATAAATATAAACGAGTATATAATATATTATGAATATGACAGATACAGTTGAATACAATAAAAGTGTATTATATACACAATTCGAAAATGATCCTATCAATAATATTGATCCAACAAAACAATATTACTTTGTTTCTCTTGTTGATCCAGAAAAAGAATATTATTACACTCATGAATACTCTAAAGCATCACATATTAATGCTCTCATGAAATGTATTATAATGAGAAAAGATATTTCCATAATTGAACAACAACTTGCATTTTCTGATATTAATCACAAAAATTCGGATGGTTATACTGCTCTAATGATAGCTGTTGAACAAAATCATGTTTTTGATAATATACAAGTAATAAAATTATTATTAAAACATGAAGCTGATGTTAATATAACAAATAATGTTAGAGAAACTGCATTATTATTGGCAGTTTCCAGTACAAATAATGAAATAAATGGATATTTGGTAAAATTATTGTTGGACCATGGAGCAAATATTAATTTTGCGGATTTACATGGAAATAATGCTTTAATGATGGCTGTTGATTCATACGGTGATAATATTTTAAATATATTAGATATATTACTTGGAAATGGAGCAAATATAAATACGTTTAACCAAACTGGCATATCTGCTGTGATATCCAAGTTAAATTGCATAAAAGAAGATATTGATAATAATGATATTGACGATTGTACAATTGATGATTATAAAATAGCTGAATTTTTATTAAAAAAAGGTGCCAATGTTAATCATCAAACCGCATCTGGTAATACACCTTTAATGATTGTATCAAAATTTAAAGAATGTGAAATCAAAAATAAATTGATTGAATTATTATTAAATTATGGAGCTGATAAAAATATAGGTAATCATAATGGAGAAGTTCCAATTATTACACAAATAAAAGAAGAAAATCAAATTATTGAACAAATACAAGAAGAAATCCAAATTATCACACAAACAAAAAAAGAAATTAACTTTGAAAACCAATTTGAGGATGAATCAATGAATTTTATTGATCCAAATAAAGAATATTACTGTTCACAAACAACAAAATCATCTGGATTCACTTTGTTAATGAAATATATGTTGATAAAAAATATGGATCTTGCACTTGTTGAAGAAGAAATTAAAAAATGTGATGTGAATAAAACGAATAATAAAGGATGGACTGCTTTAATGATTATATGTAGAAATTCTAATTTACATGATAATTGTGATATTATAAAATTATTATTAAAATATAATGTTGATGTCAATTTACAAAATAGTAATAAATGGTCTGCTTTAATGCTGGCCGCAAGATATTCAAATAAAGATAGTAATATTGGAACTGTTCAGCTGTTATTGGATCATAATGCCAATGTAAATTTACAAAATATAACAGGTTTAAGTGCTTTGATGCTAGCAACTCACCATTCAAATACAACCAGTAATATTGAAACAGTAAACTTATTATTAGACTATAAAGCAAATATTAATTTGCAAGATAATGATGGTGATACTGCTTTAATCATTGCATCTATATTTTCCAATGGAGAAAGTAATATTGAAACAGTGAAATTATTATTAAATCGAAAAGCAAATATTGATTTACAAGATAATGATGGTCATTCAGTTCTAATGATATCATGTAAATATTGTGAAACAATTAATAATATGGTAATAAAATTATTATTAAATTATAATGCAAATGTAAATTTAACCGATAATAATAGCTGGAATGCATTAATGATTATTGCATCTTTGTGTCAAACTGAACAAACTTATGATATTGCAAAATTGTTGTTGAAATATAACATAAATGCAAATCAATTGTCAATAGATGGAAATCATGCATTAAACATAACATTGGGACCATTTTATGATGATAATGAAAATGATGAAGATGATATTGATTTTAAAATTAAATGTCTATCTGAAATATCCATTAAATATACAAATAAATTAGTAAAATTATTGTTGAATCATAATATTAATGTAAATGTCCAAAATGAATATAATGAAACTGCATTGATCGTTGCAATTAAACATTTGCTTACCGAAAATGATATATTGTCAAAAACATATTATGTTAATCTTGAAACAATAAAATTATTATTAGAACATAATGCTGATGTGAATATTAATAATGAAGATGATGAATCTGCAATGACACTTGTTGCCTCATCTGATATAAAAAATAAATATATATTAGTATCATTGTTACAACATTACAAAGAATCAAATATTGTTGAAGAAAATTTCAAATTGCTCTGTGATATAAAGTATCCACACAAAATGATTGCCAATGATAATAAACTTGAATTAGATGTCAGATGGGGACAAAATATAAGAAGATATTTGACAAATGATAACAGAAATGATTTATTGGAACCATTGAAATTCACATTTGATGATCTATTAAATATCAAAAGTAAAAAATTATTAATCAAGTGTTTGAATAAAACAAAAAAACACATGGTTGCATTATATCCAACTTTTAATGAATTACATATTATGTTTGATGAATATTTGAAGCAATTATATTAATGTTAATCAAAGTATTATTTTATTACAAAAAAATTGAAAAAATAACTATTTTTTCATTCCTTTTATTCTGCACATATATAAGAATCAATGATGAGAGTATATAATTTACAACCAAAAGTGATTCATAACAATGGACAATTTACATATGAAGGTATATTGTACACAAACAAATGTTTTTTCATAAGTTTAGCACATGGCTTAAATCAGTATCTGGAACAATTAGGTTTTTCATGTCATCCATATGATATAATGAAACTAATATCACCAAATATTGGCAGAAATGAACTATTTGATGTATGGATCAAAGATCTTGATGAAAATCCATTTGAAAATTTGACAAAATTACATGAAGAACTCAAAATTAAAATATATTTCCAAAATACAACCTATTCTAATAATATTGTCAATCATGTTGCAACTTTTGGAAATAATAATGGATATATGGTAGTTAGAATCTTAGAATATCTTGGAGGAATACATTTTGAATTCATAAATGGTTTTGATCGTGTGGAATCAATTGTACATAATGAAAAGCGTGCATTTAATCTTGCCAGACAATTTGAAATTTTAAGAAAAATTGAAATTCATGATGCAAAAATCGCACATGAATTGCACAGAAAAGAAAAACAATTAATAGATGATAAATTATTGGCTGTTGAACTTCAATCCAAAGATTATCAAATTCAAAATGATGAAATGTTTGCTTTCAATACTGAATACAGTGTTGTTTCTTATTTTTAATTTATTAATATTATTTTGTACATATCTAAACAATAATATTATATTATTTTTTAAAAAGAGATATTAATGATTTAATTATTTTATGCACATCAAATTATCATCTTTTGTTAAATAAAAATATGGAGCAATATATTTCAATATACTTGCAGATACTATCTTTTCCTCTATGTATTGTTTCATCTTTGTAACTCCTTCTACTCTTTCATATAATGATTCATATGATGCGTCATTTGGGTTCATTTGCATGTTTGGAGATGTATAATATTTCACAATAGATTCTTCAATATGTTTTAGTAAAGGATCTATTGCTATTTTTGTTGCGAGAACTCCCTTCTTATCACTTCTCCATTCTGCATTGTTTTCATCTATTTGATGTCTAATAATATAACTCATTCTTGCAGTATCTGAATTCCAAATTGATTGTAGTTTTGGATCACCTTTTTTATAATTCTTTATGATAAAATCTCCAAGGTATTTTATTAATGAATCATTTTTATATTTATAAATCAATATTTCAACAAATTTTGTATTTTTAGTGATTGGGTCAGTATCATCTGGTGCATCATTATCATAGTCACCTCCATTATTCTCTATAGATGGAATATTATCCATAATTTTGAATGGTGGTGATGTTTTATAGGTATTTATTACATACTGAAGTGTTGAAACAGATTTATTCAATATTACGCCACTCACATTAAGCATTGATTTAAGATATGTAAGCTGTGATTCCAATGATTCTATTTTTTCATCTCTTGATTTTATCTTATTTTCACAATCAATTTTTAATTTCTCAACATATTCACACATTTCATAATGTTTTTCCAATGCTCTATCATATTTGTAAACTTTTCCACAATGTCTACACATGTATTTTGATATATCTTCTTGTAGTGTTAATTGTGTTTGTTGAAAAGTTTGAATTACGTTATCTTTGATCAATTTGGATTCTTTTTTTAAATGTTTTTTAGTTTTATTGTGTTTTGTTAAATTTGAAGAATCTTTGGCATTATATTTGCAAATATTGCATTCATACATTATATTATACAGGTAATATATTTATATTATTATTGTATATCTTAAAATAATAATAATATTTAATTTATTAATATAAAATTATTAGTGTATGACTTTTTATAATATTTTACATAATAGTTTGTTCATTATACATCATTTTAAAATATTCAGTACAAATTTCAAAATTCTACAAAATCTTGCAAAATCTTGCAAAATCTTGCAAATTTCAGTACTTTTATTTGACATATGCATATTTCATTTTTTATCAAAATTTGATATACTCACTTTTCAAATAGTACAAATCATCAAAAAGTACTGAAAAAGTACTGAAAAAGTACTGAAAAAGTACTGAAAAAGTACTGATTTTAAAAAAGTACTTTTTATAAATGTATATATATAGACCATTTTATTTTAAAAAGAGATAAGGATGATGTTCTGAAAGAATTTTATAGAAATTCAAAAAAAAGTAACAATGTCAGTTAATATTTACCAAATTAGCATCATATATCACTTTTATCGATATTTCTAATAAAACTTCGGAAAATCAAAAAAATATAAATAGTCTACACTACTCTTTTTATTTTTTTGAAAACGTTTTTTTTTGTAATTTTTAAGAGTTCAACCAAAATTTCATATATTAAAACACAACATTCTTGTGTAAACTTGAAAAATTTTTCCTCGATCGGCTTGAAAATCAAAATAAAAACGTTTTCATTTTTATAAATTTTGTATTAGTATTTATTATTACTTTTTGTTTTTCATTAAAAATCTATTTTATCATGAAATTATTAAATTATATCTATATATGTACTTTGTAAAATTCACATTAATATTCTTCTTTGAAATTTACTAATAATATTATTCATTATTATGATTTCTATAGATCACTCTAGATGGTATTGTTAAGAAGTATTATTATGCAGTTAATTGTAAGTTTCATATAATGTTTTGTTGCATAATTTAACTTCTTATGATTTTGTATCTATTTTGATTTGCTGTAAACAACCAATAATTTATTCTTCAAGATATTTTCGGCAAGTCACTCTAGATGGTATTGTTAAGAAGTATTATTATGCAGTTAATTGTAAGTTTCACATAATGTTTTGTTGCATAATTTACCTTCTTATGATTTGTATCTATTTTGATTTGCTGTAAACAACCAATAATTTATTCTTCAAGATATTTTCGGCAAGTCACTCTAGATGGTATTGTTTAAGAAGTATTATTGTGCAGTTAATTGTAAGTTTCACATAATGTTTTGTTGCATAATTTACCTTCTTATGATTTGTATCTATTTTGATTTGCTGAAAATAATAATACATTTCATGAATAATGTGATAAAAATAGATATTAATAATTTTATTATTTTATGCACATTAAATTATCATCTTTTGTTAAATAAAAGTACGGAGCAATATACTTTAATATACTTGCAGATACTATCTTTTCCTCTATATATTGTTTCATTTTTGTAACTCCTTCTACTCTTTCATATAAGGATTCATATGACGCATCATTTAAATTCATCTGCATATTTGGAGATGCATAATATTTTACTATTGATTCTCCAATGTGTTTTAGTAATGGATCTATTGCTATTTTTGTTGCAAGAACACCCTTCTTATCACTTCTCCATTCTGCATTATTTTCATCTATTTGATGTCTAATAATATAACTCATTCTTGCAGTATCTGAATTCCAAATTGATTGTAGTTTTGGATCTCTCTTTTTATAATTTTTTATAATGAAATCTCCTAAATATTTTATTAATGAATCATTTTTATACTTATAAATTAATATTTCAACAAATTTTGTATTTTTAGTGATTGGATCAGTATCATCTGGTGCATCATTATCATAGTCACCACCATTGTTTTCTATGGACGGAATATTATCCATAATTTTAAATGGTGGTGATGTTTTATATGTATTTATTACATATTGTAATGTGGAAACTGATTTATTTATAATTACACCACTTGCACTGAGCATCGATTTAAAGTATTCTACTGTATTTTGTAATGTATATACCTCTTTACTTTTTGATTCTACTTGTTTTTCCAATGATTGTATTTCTTTGTTTTTTAATTCTATTTTTTCATCTTTTAATTCCATTTTTAATTGTAGTTCATTAACTTTATTATCACATTGATTTTGAATTTCTTTTATTTTATTTTCATAATCAATTTTCAAATTTTTAATACTTTTGCATTTTTCGTAATGCGATATTAATGTGTTAGAATGCACAAATGATTTTTTGCAATGTTCACACACATGTTGTAAATTTACTTGTTTAAATTCTTGTTGAATTAATAGTTGTTTAGTTTCATCAATTACTTGTTGTTGTTCTTTAACAGCTTTTTCATTTTCCTCAAGTGCTAATTTTAACATCATAATTTTCTTGTGTTTTTCGGTTTTTTTGTGATCATTCAGATTTGTGGTGCGCGTTGTTTTGAAATTACAAGGAATACATTCATATGTCATATAATATTATATACATATATATTTATATTGTTTTTTTTTCAACAAACATATTTTTGATATTTTTTGATTTAATTTGATACAAATCGTTATCAACTATATTTTATTTTCTATATTAAGTAAATGTAATCTATTTAATTGTTATGTATGTATACTTTTTACTAAAATTATATAGAATTAATGTTACGCATATACTTTTCATGATAATTATCATAAATATTTTCCGTTTTTCAAGTAATTTTGGATAGTATTTCCGGAAATTTAACGTAAATCCAGTAAAATTACTGAAAATCCAGTAAGACACAAAAGTCATTACATAAACCATAAACACTCAAAAAGAGATAAGGACACAATTTTTGAATAAAATACATATTTTTAATTATATACTATTAAAAAGTATATGCATTTACGATTATATTGTCAAATTGTTGATATTATCACTTTTACAAAGTTTTTAATGAAATTTTCAAAAATGCAAAAATTGTATTTCATTTTCTCATATCTTTTTATTTTTTTGAAAACGTTTTTTTTCTTGAAATCCAAGAGTTCAACCAAAATTTCATATATTAAAACACAACATTCTTGTGTAAACTTGAAAAATTTTTCCTCGATCGGTACCATAAAAGATATAAAAAAGTATAACTATCATTCATTTATTTCTTTTCTATCATATTCACCATCTTGGTCTTGTACTTTCTCAATCCATTCACCTTTGCCACATATACATTCATTATTGCTAATATATCCTTTGTCAATTCCTCTGTGGGTGTCGCCTCCTCATCTCTATTTATCACTATTATCTTTCCATTCGAATATTCCTTTATTAACCACTCTATCAATTCATAACCAAATCTTGTTAATCTATCCTTGTATGCTACAACTACCTCATTTATCTCCCCATTTA
>Ga0302186_10002717_pt1 | contig 13424 bp, 6 predicted proteins | sample II_Bog_E1_2_FD_198782 | JGI IMG/M metagenome (GOLD analysis project Ga0302186, IMG submission 198782) | Peat permafrost microbial communities from Stordalen Mire near Abisko, Sweden - II_Bog_E1_1 | ecosystem: Environmental > Terrestrial > Soil > Wetlands > Peat | place: Sweden: Abisko, Stordalen... | reverse complement strand
TCGCTTGAAATATATTCTTTTTCACCTTATATGATGTTTGTCCCATAAACTTTCATTAATATTTTGGATCTTTCAAAGAGATGTTCATACTTGCATTTTCCCTGTTCGTATTTGACGTAGATTACTCGCTTTTCTTCTTCTGCAACTCCGATGAAATTTTTAATAAAATCAATCCTTTTAAAGATGGGATCCTGCTTCCTCTTTAAAGTGAGATTGATAAAATCATTTTCCGTCTTTAATTATTCGTATCCATCCATGTATTTGACAATCACTGCGTCTTTGGTTTAGGGAAGGGACTCTTTCTTGTCAAAGAAAGATAGCTGTCTTGTAATTTTGCGTTTACAGAGGGATCCTACTTTTTCTCTATACTTTCTCCTCTTTTAATTGAATATCTTTTGGATTTGAGTGTTCGTCAGTTTTTATTTTTTAATCTTTACTATCACTGGCTACTTTTTTTCTCTTACGCTCATGGAGTTATTTAGCTATTTTCCTATCTTTTCATTGCCCTACACATTGGTATACAGACAGTCAGCCTCTCCATCTTTATAGAAACATATTTATGGAATCAGAATACCGATTCCTTGAGTTATTATTTTATGGTGGGGAAGCAACAATCTTTTCAGCACAAACTGCAAAGCCCAAGAACTAGTGCGGCCATTGTCTCGCTTATTAAGTTTATTTTTAATATGGGTGCTTTTCTGCTCCAGCAATTGTCTTACTCTAGATGAGATTACAGTTACATTTTTGGTTCAAGATCAGCACATATCTCACAAGGGCAGTGATAATTATGAAAAGGATATTCCTTGACAGGCTCCAGCTTGACACTACAATTCGGCTATTTTTTGGCAGCGATTGCTTCATTGAAATCCAGCATGCAATAAAATTATTTGATAATATATCATCATAAGTCCTGGTTTGGCTAGTTTTGAGTCGATGTCTTAAAGAACGAATAAAATTTAGGACGTGTAAAGTCGTTGAGCATTGATTTTCTCGAGGGAAGCCAAGTGCAGATGAGGGGAGACCTTTGCAGCTCATCCTTCATTTAGTTCACTCCCAAAATGGTCGTGTAGTCTTGCTGTCCTCTATTTTCTCTCTTTTTCTTCTCCAACTGTCGATAGGCTATCATTTTTTCTGGCGCCTTGTTGATAATGGTAGTGAGGTTGATTTTTTTCCTCTTGGTTTCCTCCTTCAAAGCTGGAAACTATTTCATGATTAGGTCATTTTAATGCCTCTTTTTGATGAGGTTATATCGATTTGTTCTGAACAAGCGATTAACTTCTAAATGACTACTGAATTACCCTCCTCAATCAGCAAAAAGTCCTCCCTTGCAAAGAATTACTTAATAACTCTGGAAATCAAATAAATGAGAGTTTAGAAGAAGAATTGGTCCTTGTAAACTGATTTGCATGCGTTATCCAACAGGATCTGTGCGTATTGATAGCTCTAAATTAAATTAGCAATACTAGTTCCTTCTCCAATTGATTTAGCTGATCTTTTTATTTTTGCAGCAAGATTATTTCATCACTCACTCTTCCCTGCATCTTCTCCTTTAAACTATTGTACTTTTTTATTGTCTCGTTGAAATTCACACAGTATTAGTATATCGAGAAAAGGAAACTTTGGTATATACTTGTCTTTGAAAAGGACAGCAAACTTTTGGGGATTATTAAGGATGGGGCTTACTTTTTATCTTAGTGCATCTTTGCTATCTTCTTTTCTGGGTTACAAAAATTATACCTGTCATTTTCAAGAGTTCCTCTTGCTCCTATTTCTTGAGGCTGGTCATTGTATATTATAAAATTATTTAAAGTTAATCTCAAATGCCAGTGATTTCTTTAAATTAATGCTTATTATAGAAAAAGGGAACAAAGAATTATTAGTGGATGCGAGCAAGCAGTTGTAATCTATATTGGCAATTAGAAATATAATTTTATTGCGGTTTATGTACTTTCCAAAGAAGAGGTACCATCACCATTATGCGCCTGATTAAATAGGTCGCAAGTTTAATTACCATTAGTACGCTGCCATTGGCCATAAAAAACACTATTGGGGAGAAATAAACAAAAATTTTGGATTTTACACATCCGATCAGATGGAGGATCTGGAGAGAAGAATAAAAACAGAAGCAACCATAGAGAGTCCCTCATTATATCACTCAAAAGAAGAAGGGTTTCTGATTAACGATAAAAATCCAAGCATAGTTCACTGTTGTACTTGCCATAACAATCCTTTGAGATATAGTAAAGATAGTGATTAGAGATGCTAGTTTTGCATAAATCATAATAAATCAAAATCAAACAAGGTCAGTAGTCTTTCCTTCATCAATCCTGAGAATTCTATAAAAAAGAGGAAGCATGAATAAGCGAAAAAGGAGCTTATTGATTAAATAATACAAGTATAATTGCCACGACTACCTCGTCACACCAATAAACATTAAGAAAGCTGTAGTGCTTGCAAGGAAAAAAAAAACAGCTCATTGAGTTTACCAAATCGTCATGTTTTTCAGCATTCGGCAAAGCAAATCCTAAAAGATGAGTTTTCAGGCCAGTGGTCAGTTAAGAATGCAAATAGAAGGGTATTTCGAATTTGATTATTTTGCACTTATGTTTGTGGCCCATAATATTTAATAATTGAAATTGTCGAGCATAAGGCAAGGATTGAACAAAAGGAATAGAGGAATTTATGATGATACCATGTCAGTTCATTCGCAGTGACCCACCTAGTGTTTAACACAATGATGGATTGACCTTCCAAGAGTCTGATTTCCTCCTTTTTGATCGTGAACACCCTCAACAATATGAATTTAGGATTTTTATTTTACATTTGATTAAAGTAATATCAAAATCAATAAAACAAGAATATCATCAAGGATTCACAATTCACTTGAAGAATTGATTTGTCCTGGCTGAGGGGGAAAATATTCACTCATTTTTTGCACAATGCCAACTTGATCACTTGATGCCTACTGCATTATTATTACTATAATGAGAATTATCAATATGGCGCTCAGAAGGTAGAGTCTTAAAAATGATGACTTATTTTATTCGCTCGCTTTGAGGGTTGTGACTTCTACATTTTGAACTGTTTTCCAGTTTACTTTATTTTCATTGTTTTTATCCTTCCTTTCTGCAATTTTACCTTCCTCCTTATCCTCGTCGAATGCTTTGGTAATTGTTTAAAGTCTTGATTCAAACATTTTGTTATCGATTAATTTCCTATCTTCTAATTCGCTATCACCAATCTGATTAAAGTCATATTTTTTGGCTCCTCTTATGGGGTAGGTATGTCTTTATTTGCGCATTCTAAATTCCAAAATAGATACTGTATAATTTTGTTTTACTATGATATCTCCACTTCCCGCACTTCTTCAGAAGCTATCATCAATAATATATATAAGTCATACACATCAGACTTAAATCAGCTGAAAATTTGATACTTCAATTCAGCTGCTAGGCAAAAAGGTGTAAAAGAGATGGTCAAGAAATGCACAATATAATTATTTTGGATCACTCTATTCTCACCCAGAAAAAAGACAACTCCAATGTTGAAGACAGCGAAGATTATTATTTTAAAGTTGAGTTCTTCTCCAAAGACGCTAAAAAGCATTAGGAATATGATGACAAGGTGACTAAGATGTTTCCATCTTTTTGTGAACTTGTTGAGGTAGGCATTACTAAAAGAATTAATGAGAAGAACCCATTTGTCTAGGAACTCAGAGACTGTAGTTGCATTCCACCAGTCTAAGTAGAAATGACGATGCTTAAGTTGAGTTATTTCAGCCATCGAAAGCATGATGTTTTCCATTATCATGTAATAAAGACAAATATTTACATAGAAGGCCAAAGGAATCAGCTTGAAGAATAACTCAATAAATGACATAGGATTGTATACTTCTGGAAGTAAGTAAGGAGCTATTAATTCAGTCATTAGGATGTAGTTTATTAGGAGGCAAACACTAGCAACGGCCGATTTTATTAACAGGTAAGTGAAATGAATTTTTAAGCATGGATTATGGTCCAAGATGAACTCTTTATAGATGATGGTAGGAGATATAATGAATTTAAATTTAAGCAAAGCCACCTTCCATAAAGATTGGGCTTAGAGTTTATGAATGGTTGCTTTTAATTTTTATGATTCGAGATTTCCTTAAATGATTTAAAGCTGGTCAATACAGTAGCTCCCAGTTTTGACTGGAAGGCTCCAGCTGACCACAATAATAAAGATGCGATCAGTGAAATAGAATTCAATGAAATTCATCACATAAATTCCTGCCACAACAAAAAGGAAAAGCCATAAAATGCAATAAGTGTACATGATGGCATTTTTATTGTTCATGGTCTTAGTGACTCTGATAAGAAGATGCGACAGATACATCTGGAGAAAAGCTAAAAGCAAGCCTGCGCCTATTGCATAAGCATCCCACCTTAAATTGTTTATGATGATTGATAAAATATCCCATTTGAGAATGTGTCCCGTATTGAAATAGTTAGAGACTGTGTAAAGAATGCAAAAGTATATTCCAGACTCAAACATCAAGCATTCAAAGCCGTGGAATTTAGATTTGGAAAGCATAGATTCATGATAGTAGGGGTAAGTAATGTCAAGAAGAGACACTTCTATTTCATTCTTATGGTGTTTCCTTTTGGGATCTGGTAAACTATCTATTTATTTTTATGATGAGGTGGCTTTATCAATCTAATTTTGAATATTCATATGAATTATAATCTCGTAAATTAACATATTCATTTATAGTTATATTTTCCATGGCGGAAGTATCATTAAAGGCCATCAAAGACAAAAGATTACCTCTCCTTAAGCAGCTCTCTGAACATAGACTCACCACTCAAACCAAGTTCTAGACTCTAATTCGATAGGAAAACAACAAATACCATCTTAGTACAGCAAACAATCCAACATTAAACGCTAAATAAACTGCTTTGGAAGATCAAACCAATAAGACTTTGCTCAAAAGTGTTAGTAGTGCCAACCGTTTTAATCTGAGACCCAAACAATAATTTAAGGAATCAGTCTAATATTCCAAAAATACAAAAAAACTAAAAAAAATTAGCGAATCGACTGGTCTAGCCATGAAAAATTTGATTTACAAGGATCAATCAATTTTACCCTCAAAACTGAGAGAAAATTAAGTGATTTCTAAATCCATTAAAAAGATAGAAGAAACGATAAATCAAGACAATAGTGAGGCAGATGAACTGCTTATGACAACTCTAAGCTGCTTTTACCAAAATAATCTTGCCTGTGGAGTGAAGTTGAAACTGATTGACAAAAATTAGGGCGAATGAAATATTGTTTTATGCTTCATAAATATAATTTATCAGATATTCAAACCAATATCAATATGAAAAAAACACTTTAGACAATGTAAGCCACAATCCGTAAAAAAATTACAGAGAGTGGCATTTGTAAACCTTAAGAATATTAACAAATTATTTCGAAACTAATTTCTCAGAGAGAAAGGTTAGAATCTGATTTAGGCATTCTGAGGGAGAAAGTTAAAGTTCTTCAATAAAAAAAAGAAAAGAAAAATTTAGCTAAGACTATTGTCAAAAGGAACTCACCCTCTAAGCATGCTGTCAACTATCAAGAGTAACTTAAACGGAAATATGAAGAATTAAAGCATTTGCAAAAAAAATCATCAAAAGTTATAAAAAACTAAAGTCTGTAACTGTAATATCGGAACTACCTGGACAAGCTCTTCAGCATTGAACAATAAATACAAACAGCGACAAAACAGTTTTATGATGAGAAGATTACCTATCAGAGATTAAAGAAGGCCTTTAAGATCATTACCAAAGAAGACCAAATCAATAGCACAGTTCAAGATGGCATTGAAAGGTAAAATTATTAACTTAGGAAGAGAGTTGGATCACTGAGGAAAATAGTCGACCAACAGCTCAGCAAGGAAATAGACCTACATAGTTATTTGGTGGCAGCAAGGGAAAGAAAAAGATAAGTTCAGTCAAGAGAAAGAGAAGTTGAGTCTAGACAAAGAGTGAGCAGAAACATCAAAAGATCATCCACAATTTCCTCAAATATGAATAGGATTAAAACATAGCAAAATGTCGGTATTATCCCTCCTTTAGTTTCAGACCCTTCTGTATCTGATTCTGAAGTGGTGAGCCTATCAGTGTAATTTTAAACAATTACCTCGAAAGAATAAATCTATCAAATTGAGGGTAACCTGAACAGGATGGAATCTAAAATTCGTTTAGATGCTACATTGATATAGAAAAAAATGAAAAAATACCCAAATGAAGCTTTGCTGCAAAAGAGAGACGGCTCAAAACTTACATACAGCAAATAATTTGAGTTAACTTTGTAAAAATCAAAATCATTGCTGAACGCATTTTGTGATCTTAATAAGCGCAAAATCAAAATATTGTATAATTTATTGGCAAAAAACATTTCTGAGAGGGGCTTACTCGCAAATGGCTAATCATCTATTATAAAACGATTGCAGAGTTTGCAAGGCGACGAGTTTACTGAAAAGGCTAAAACCTAAATCCTTGAGCAGAGATAATATGAAATTACATCAGTAGGTTATCAGAATAAAAATCAGTAAAAAACAAATATGGTGTAATAAAAACTTGGGGTTGTCAAAAAATATACCAATGAATAATCTCAAACTTACGAACCTTCGTCTGAGAATAAATAAGCTTTGAGGCGTGACTATATCGGCATAATCAATCATTTACAGCTTAATGATAGAAATATACTGAAAAATAATACGTTTGCTTCAATAACAACTCTTCATATCTATTACTCTGAGAGGGGAATGGCTTCCATTAAAGCTTTATATAATACACAAAGTACTAAATAATAAATCTAAAGCGATCTTGTGCTTCCCCAGTCTTTCATCTAAAACTATTGCCAAGTTTATTCAATTCAGACTTCGGCTGGAGACTTTATTCGGTATTTCAAAGTTAAGTACAACAAAACTGAAAATAGAATAGTTAATATCAAGACAGTCTCACACAAAAACGTAAAAACAAGTTTTGGCGACAGCAAAATCAAAAATGACGAAGTTAAATAAAACTCTCAAATGTAATACAAGGAGTATGTCTTTGACATTGGGAAAGATGAATTTCCAGTTTCCATTTTTTGTTCGCATGAAGTAAGAGGACCCTACTGGTATCTCTGCGGCTTTGGAGTGGAAATTAATGATTTATGATTTTATTTTTATCCGCTATCATTATAAACTGTATGAAATACTTAGTTTCTAAAATTTTGGAATCATTTTTTGATGTTGATTAAATTTTTCATCATCTTCAGAAACTATTATCGAGAAATCTATCATTAATGAACACTTACTTCTCCATCACTATTTTTGTCGAATTTTTTCATCATTTATTGATACACTTATTCTGGAATATTCTAGCCTAACTGTGCCTTCAGTTCTTTGGCTGATATCTTTCCACTTTTGTCACTATCAAGATAATCAAACGCAATATCTAAGTTTTATTCCGATACGGTGATTTCAAAATTACTAGCTGCAATCACGAATTCTAGGTTAGAAAGGAAATACAGGAATAGTCAATAAAGCCAGAATGATTAGAATCAATTTTCTTAAAAACTGCTTCAGAAATGGTGCTGGCTTCTCTTTTATTCAGATTTAGATATCGCATAATTCCTTAGCAAAGCTCCTCTTGGCTTAATACTCCATCACCATTTAAATCAAGAGTCTTGAATGTTTTTTGCATTTCAATGGCTTCTTCGTTGCTTCTGACAAAGTTAACTATAAAAGTGATTATTCCGTCTTGCAGGGATTAACTTTTGAGATCCTGTGATAAGATAAGAATAACTTTAAATGTTTTTATGTTTGAAAGACAATTAGCCACACTTTTTTGATCTAATTAGCAGAGTGACATTCGACGCTTATCTTCTAAAATCGTATTAAACCAGTTATCTTTCATAATTTCGTCCAGTCCTTTCCTTTTCTTCACATTACGTTCCATCATGTTTGCAATTAAGTCTTTAGCTGAGTTATTTATCATGCACCACATACTCTTTTTAAACTATAGACTTCCGTGCTTTACCCTATCCAAAATTTAGGCGTCCTCTGATCCTTTAAAGGGAGGTTCCCCTGATAGCATTATATACAAAATAACCCCCAATGACCAAACATCACACTTTTAATTATAGAACCTGTTTAGTACTTATGGGGCAATATAGTAAGAAGTTCCTACTCTTTTACGCTAACAACAGTCAGAGCTACTAAATTCAATGGCACTGCCCAAATCGACAATTTTGACTGTTCCTGACTTGGGATCATACATAATATTTTCAGGCTTTAAATCTCTTGTTTAAATGATGGTTACCGATGCATTATTTTGCTTTCGTGCATATACCTCACTGCTCCTGCAATATCATAGAATATTTTCCTGGCATCAGCCTCGGGTATGCATTTATTTTCCACAATGACATCAAATAACTCTTTTCCTGGGCAGAGTTAAGCTGCAATATAAATGAAGTCATCATCTTAAAAGTACTCATACATTTTCATGATGCTGGGATGATCCTAAATTAGAGAATATTGTACCATTTCTCTAAGGATGTTAAACTCGTTCATTATCATTTTTTAGAGGCGATTGTTCTTGCGTCTTTCTATTTTTTTCATTGCTCGTAAATTCCCTACGTAAACTATGGTCTACCTGTCTTAATGGACTTAACTTTATACACTTCTGAAAAGGATCCTCTGCCTATTTTTTCAAGAAACTAATATTATTTCTCCGGTTGATAATTTTTCTTCATTTTGATCATATTGTGATATAAGAAGATGGGTTCCTCGATGGGGATTGGCTCTTCAGCCTTGACACATTTTATTCCCATAGATTAATTAATTACAACCCTTATTTAATAAACAAAATGGCTGATTTCTTATAATAAAAGTTATATCATTTATAACAGCAGACAAACTACTTTTTATCTTTTTCTATTGTTATTAATTTTGTTTTATTTAGACTGCCAGATTACTGATAAATATTTTTGTTATTTCCTTCCTTTTACAACTGTTCAGATGTTGATCGACTTTTAACAACTTGAATATTTTTTACGATGCTAATAAATAGTTCATGGACCCCGGTGCCGTCCTTGGCTGATGTTTCACAAAAACCTAAACCACATTTCTAAGCTTTTTTTGTGCCTTCATCTTTACGAATTTGTCTTGATTCTTTTAAATCGAGCTTGTTTCCACCAAGATAGTTACTGCATCAATACTTTGATAATTTTTAAAGAGGTCTAGCCATCCGTCAATTTCTTAAAAAGTTGCAGGTTGTGTAATATCATAAACAAAAACAGCATAGTGAGCATCTCTAATATAATTTGGAATCAAACTTTTGAACTTTTCCTGCTCTGCGGTATCCCAAAGTTGCAATCTGTAGACTGAACCTTCATAGGAAATATTTTTAACGAGAAAATCTATGCCTACAGTTTACTTGATAAAGTTACAAGTACGACTTTGTTGTTATCAAATCTATCTTGAATGAATCTATCGATAATAGCTGACTTCCCCACTGCACTTTGCCCCAAAAAGACAATTTTATATTTGACATCGCATAATTTAGTACTTTCCTCGAACATGTTGCTATTTCCCTTATTATTAGACCTTATAAACAATATCGAAAATACCTGTCCAGCTCTTGCTGTTTTGGATGTGGCAGATAAATATAATATTAAAATCATAAAATGATAAGGCAACACTTCTTTCCAAAAAACAATATCAAGAAGAGTCGCAGTCAATCGAGGAAATGTCTGTAAAATACTTAAAATTAGGAAAGTTAAGGTAGGATATAAAAAATAGCTCATGCAAAAACACAGATTTATTTGGAACCAGAACTGACGGATTCTTTTAATGAGCCAACTCTAAACTTGCATCTTCGGCATCATCATATACTCAGGCCCATGCAATCAGTAATGGTATCAAATAAATCTAAAGAGAAAAAGAAAACCTCCTTTAGTAATTTCCTGCTCGAATCAAGACGTAAGTAAATTTGCAATCCAACCAAAAAGGAAAAATCTTCAGCTCAGAAAAGTAGAACAAAAAGATAGAGCGAGAGCTAGAATATGTAAATATTTGATTTAAGTTTTCGAAGATTACATAGTCATAAATAGACAAAGAGGATTGATAGGCTTCCTATAAGTATAAGAAATAAACAAATAAATCTTTTCGATTATCGGACATTTTAAATGAAAGTAAGAGGGTGGTAAACAGACATTGAAGAATTTGTTGACTTTGATTGATCTTTATTTCTATATTTAATTACGTCTTACATTTTTAATCAATTATGGCTGAAGTTGAACTTGAAAAAAAACAAAAAGATATATAAAAAGAACAAATTGAGGAAAAATATAAAAATTTAGACTTCAATCGCCTCGGAAATGAAGAGCGAGAGTTGATATAATCTCTCAGTACATTCACTTATCAATCATCATTCATTAAACTTCTGCAAAAATAATTTGGTAACACAAGCATCAAGGAAAGATATATAGACTCCAATAAAATGTATTTAGATTCGAATAACATGGCAATACTCAATGAGGAAACTATGAAGTATAAGAATAACTCCTTGAGTGGATCAATTGCAATTATTAGCACAATGACTGTAGGAGCACTTATATATGGAATTTGTGTGCTACCAGCGAGGAAAAGCCCAGTTAAGTACACCTTTGCCGGATTTACTGCAGGAACATTCATATCATATGGGTTTTGGAGATTTCAGTTTTACCGCTATAATGAAAAGATTAATCTTACCTTTCGAAAAATTATTAAAGATCAGTATGCTTAAATGAAAATTCATCAAAATTGATTAAGTCATAGATAAAAAGAATTAAAATAATTTAAGATTAAAACATAAAATAAAATAATAAATAGCAGGCTTATGATAATTTTTGCAGAGCATAAGCATATTTAAAATATCTTACAATAAATGCCTGTTTTATATGATTTGACATATTGATAAATTATCATTGATTGTCAATATCACAAAAGGGACTTTTAAACTTGATATTTTTTCCATGATCTTAAATCAAAATTTTATGTTTCAAAGTATTTCACTGATATCAGAATATATTCTCAAGAATTTAAAATTATAATTCAAAATTTCAATATTGCTGTGCTTGTGCTTTCCAGATAGCGACTTAATAATTGGATAATAATTTATAGTTTATAGTTTATTAATATTATTTCAAATGAACAAAGTTAAAAAGCTTGAAATTGATGAGTAATTCATAGAATAACTGTTTTCTCATATAAAATTTCAAACAAAATTAGCATAATTTCAGAACCAATCTTCCTCTTTTGATGATCTACCTTCCAAGAAGGCTAATACTGTTCAACTAAATAGCATCAATACAATAGTTGAGGAGATTTGTCAGATATTATCTCAAGAATATCGTTAGAATATTGATAGAGAGTGTTTGAGTTTGTATCAGTCTCATATTCAAATTCTTAAAGAAATTTAACAATTAAAATGCAGTATATATTCTCAAAGTCCCACTAAAACTGAAATATCATCAGGAGAAAAAGAAAAATGCAACGACCTATCCCTTTTTTCTGAAGCATCCATTGAATTGTAAAACGACTCCACAAAATTCAAAAGGAATATTGATGACCTGCATTAGAAAATAAAGGAAAATAGCTTCTTTAATAGTTTTATTTGCGAAAGTGGGTATTTTTATGACTATTCAGCTCGAAATAATTCAAAGAAGAGCTTTAGTAAAAAATTAATGCAAATAACGCCTGCATTGTAAATTTATCTGGTGATATGACCAAATTTTAAGCGGAGGTTGGAGAAAAAGTAAAAAATATTGAAGCAGCCCTCAATAGAAAAATGGAAAGCATTTATAAAACATTAACCACCATTTTTTAAACCATGAATGACCTTCAATCACGAGCTTAAGAACTAAAATACAAGTCTGGTGATAATAAATAGGACCTGAAAAGAGTAATTGAAAACAAAGGTTTAAATTTAGATCAAAGGAGAGTCTTATCGAAAGAAACAAATTTGAATAACAAAACAACTATAATGAATGAGGAAATAATTGTGAATCGTCGACGCTCATTTTTAGGCTTTTTAAAATATTGATCTTCAGTTTCGAATTGATTTATTAGATACGATATTAAAATTAAATTAAATAGATATTGCTGGTGATTTTAGAAGGACCAGAAGGACCACTAGTTGTCATGATATATCTTTATTTTGTTCGACTTTAATTGTGCAGCAGAGATAATTATTTAGGATTGCTTGATGATTATCTCTATCTTATGATGGGGTTTTGTTATAAAAAACTCATTATTGTGAACTCCAGCATTGAGTATTGAAGGATTCTAATTTTTTTACCGATTACTTACGCAACCCATTTATTAAATTTATGATGATAATAGAAGCTGCTTCTTCTTTCATATATCCTCTCGTATCCCGATAAGTTTCAAAGAATTAATAGCATATCTAAAATATTCTCTTTTACTTTTATATTATAGCAGTTCTAATTGACTTTTTAATGCTATTTTTAACGATATCGATTATAAAAAAATTAATGAATTAAAAGATGATAAAATAGTAGTTATCCGCAACTAATTTTTGCAAAAAAGTAAAATCACCTTACACACTTCAATACCTGTAGTTTGAATAAAGACTCAATGGACATAAAAAGAAAAATAAGTTATCCTATATTTCTAAGATACCAACCAAAGACATTATTTTAGAAGGTTCATCATAAACTTATCTTGAGCTGGCACATCAGTTAAAACACAATAAAGGAAACATTATCATCAATTCGGAAAAAGAAAATCTATTTCCAATTTTATAAACGACTGAGGCTATTGGGCAGCTAAAAAGTAAGATAAATTAGATAAATAATAAAAAGCATTTGTTATCGCAGTTAATAACACTGAAACAATCTCAATAATTAGACAAGAAATATAAACGCTGTTAATGCCCACTTTCAACAGAAATAAGTAGAATAAATAACGTAAGATCTCGCGTTCAAAGTTAATTTGCCGATGGGAAAAAATATTCTGAGAGAAAAGGTCCTCTAACATTTCTAATGTATAAAAAATCAAAAAAATAGTTATCAATTCGTTTTAAGCCTTGATATCATCATAATGATTGAATCATATATTGGAATAATTTTTAATAATACTACCTTAATAATCCTTCAAGTAGACATTGCTTCACCGTTTAGAAGATAATTAAAATTCTTCACTTACATTGACCTTATACTTTATTTTTCCACAATTTTTCAATATTTTTTTTTCATTATCATATCTATATAGAGTATATCGTATGAAAATAACGTATCTATTATTATTTTAATAATTTTTGGATTCCTGTCCGCTCATCAAAGTTTATTAAAAGAATAAATATATATTTTTTAAAATCTGAACGGGGATTATAAATCACCTC
>Ga0302186_10002715_pt1 | contig 13430 bp, 7 predicted proteins | sample II_Bog_E1_2_FD_198782 | JGI IMG/M metagenome (GOLD analysis project Ga0302186, IMG submission 198782) | Peat permafrost microbial communities from Stordalen Mire near Abisko, Sweden - II_Bog_E1_1 | ecosystem: Environmental > Terrestrial > Soil > Wetlands > Peat | place: Sweden: Abisko, Stordalen... | reverse complement strand
ATATTCTCTAATTGAGATTTGGAGACAAGTTAATATTTTAAGAAAACGTATCTTTGATCTAAGCTTAATTAGATGATGATGAATTCTAACCTTAAAAATAAGACGAGGCATCTATAAATTAAGACAAATGATATTTATTGCATGGAATAGTCAAAATGGTTAAACTGGTCAAATCTCACATAATTGAGTTGAAATGTTTCATTAACTCAATCAATATAATCCTGCACTACTTTTCAACTTTATGTATAATTAATTTATAACATTAAATCAGTTTTTTTAATGATTTCTTATATTCGTTCAATTTACATATTAGCGGAATAGTTGAATCAGAACAGAATTTAAAGATATCGCTATATTTGTTATTTTATTTTATTAAATTCTACTACTTTAGATTAGCATATAAATTGCTTATAATTTGCCTCATTTAATACAGTTGATCTCAGTTCATATTTGAAGTCACATATCTAATGAATCACTAAGAATTAAATCACCAAGCCCTTGTGCTAAAAAGATTGAATTTGGAAAGGCAAATTAATAAAGGTCCTTGGACCAAGGAAGAACATTCCCTTTTTCTAAGAGGTAAGACATCTAATAATTTAGGAATTGATAGGTTTACACCCAAATCTTGGAAACAGATTGCAGAGCTGGTTTAGACCAGAGATTAAATACAGGTGAGGTCTCACGCCCAAAAATACTTCAATCGTCAAATTTACGAAATGAGTAAAATTGAAAATCAAATTCTGCCTGAAAGATTCATGAATACTTCTGAAAAAACACGATCCAGAGTGAGTCTCGACGAATTAGACAGTGGAATATAAGTAATTCTATATTTATAAAGATGGAATAAGGTAATCCTTCTCCGATGTAAATTTAAGGCTAAATCAATCAATCAATGAAAGACATAAAAACAAAGAGGATTATAAAGAGTTCAAAATGGGAAAAAGAAGGAAAAAGACACTCAAGAGAGGAATAGGACAAATAAGAAGATAGGCTAACAAAGAATACTATAATTAATAATACACTAGCCAAATAAGAGATATTATAATTGAATGGGGAAAATAATTATGAGATCACTCGAGCAAACCATATTTTTGAGAGGAAAAGGACGCCAAGCAAAAGAAAGATCACATCAATCAATAAAAAAAGTCAAAAATAAAACGACATCTATTTGCTTCAGACTGGTGAACGTTCAATTTACCATAGAGAAAATATAAACTCTTCAAATAAATGGCAACAGTCAAATACTAAAGATAACATTATATTAAGTATGAGTCCCTGTTCTGACTATTTCAAATACCTCGATTTGGATGAAAATAGCCCATATACTCCAAATTTCAACACTATCTGCGAAGATTTTAGGATATCTCACTATTCCGCTTTCAAGCCGGTGATTAACTCACTTTAAATTGAATGACATTGATCTACTTCCACACTATTTTACAGGAAATCCTTTTTATAATTATTGATAAATCTTAATATAAAGTTGAATGATATAATGTCAATCAATTTTTGTGTTTAGCCTTTTGGATACAATATTCAGCAGGAAGTTCCAGTGTTTCTGGGATACCATTAACCTTGCAATAATAGGAATTAAGTTAATCGAATTCAATAGTCTTAGAGTGGTCAATATCTATGTAATCAAAGATGGCCTGTATTTATTCGGTGTTAAAGGAGCTGTCCAACCTTTTCATAATCTTCTCAAACTCATCAATTGTTAATTGACCAGATTTATTTGTATCATATGCACAAAATGTTTTGTACAGAGTGAGTTTCTTAGTGGATAGAATTTTATACAGCTTCACGAAACATTTTTTTACCTTGTATTCCAACTCATTCGATATTTTTTTTTATTCGTAATTGTCAAAAGATTCACATTTCTTCACATTGAAACCTGAATTGCTGGACATCCCTTAAAGATCAGTAATTTTGCTAAAGGATATATGATGCTTTTCCATCTAAGCTGAAAGTTCTGCCATTGATATACTCCCATCATCGTTGCTATCCATTTGTTCAAAGAAAAATTTAATTTCATCCTTAGTAATATCCTAATGGATATATTGTAAAAATTCAGAAAATTGTTTATAGTTTAGTTCTTTGTTATTTTTGAACCCTAAATTTTACAGAAGCTTATTGAGGTCAATATTATTTGAATTGATTCTGAATCTGAGCTCACTCATGACCATCTTTAATTTATCCTCAAACTGTTGATTCTGAGCGGCATATTGACCAAAGTAATTTTAGAAGATTGGATGGACAAAGGCTTCATCCCAAGTAATTCTATTAACCTAATGAATCTGCAAACATTTTGTGAGAAAATCTTTGGTTTCTGGCTTGAGGTTAGGATTGATTTGAAGTGGTTTGGTTTCGATATTTTTCACTAATTCAAATTCTGTATGAGCAGTCCATGGAGTTTTTCCATGCAACATCTCATAAAAAATAAATCCAATTGCCCAAATATCACACTTTGATGTATAAGCCTCAGATTTGAGGATTTGCAGTGGCATGTAAAGAGGGGTTCCAACTGAAGTAGCGTTTTTCATTCTTTTTGTAATATTTTTTTTTGCAAAGCCAAAATCTCCAATTTTGACAACTCCTTTACTTAACAATAGGTTGGCCGGCTTTAAATCTCTACATAATTAATATTTTTTACCTATGAACTATTCCTTCTTTGACAAGTGAGATGAATCCATTACAAATTTGCTTGAGCAATTGTATGGATTCAGACTCTGAAAGTTGCCTATTTTGTAGAAGATATTTTTCTAGATCGCTCTCGCATATTTATTGGATGATGTAATAGTTGTGACTACTCTCCATCACATCAAGAACTCGAACAATATTGTCGGATTTAAGCATTTGAAGAATTTGTATTTCTGAAAACAGCGCTGATTTAAGGTATTCATCATGATTGACTAAATAAAGAACGAAATACTTAAACTTTTTTCCAAGACCTTAACTGCACATTCCTTTTTGGTGCCATCTTGTTCTCCATGATAAACCTATTTCGAGGAATAGATACCATCCCATAAGATCCTTTTCCTAGGACGTCCTTTAAATGAATAACATAACCATTGATCTTCTTCTGACTCATCTTGTTTAAAATATATTCCGAAAATAAATATTTATATCCAAATCAATTTTTTAATCAATAAATTTAGAAGATAATGAAGGGAAAGATTGTTGCATTTGGACGTTGTAGTAATATCGAGAAATGTTATATAAATTAATGATGATTTAATTTTTGGGATTCAGTTTTTATTTTATAAAACGAGAAACGTTGAGTTTCTTCTATATTTTTATTGGGGCATGAAGAATCTAATGACTTATATATTCAAATACACAAAAATCATTTGGAAATTTATTTTAAAAAGAAGTTGAAAAAGACAAAAAAAGAATGAAATCAAGAAGGGTGGAATGATGATCTGATTTATCTTGATTTTAAATCTGCCAACTACAATAAAGGTTACATTTTATTAAATATCAACTTTAAAATGAGCCTCATGGGAATATTGTTTCATATCATTTCCGCAATTATAGTTAGCTATGATGATGATTATTTAAACATGTTATAATTTGCAATAGTGATATGACTACAATAGAAATATCACAAAGTAAACAACCGAGATGGATTTTAATTAAATTATAATCAAAGCAAGGATATTAATCTTTACCAATTATACATTTTTACATTAATTATCTTATTAAATCAAGGAATTTGTATTGTCATGTCAAGGGCATTAATAAATCCAATAAAAATAATAGAAAATCCGATAACTATTTCTGAATGAGCAATAAACTATGAAGTAAATTTATACTAACAGCTCTTGAATCATTTGAAACTTTTATCGTTTATATAAATAATGACTCAAAGGCTCAGTAAACTGGCGGAGTATCTCTCCACAGAAAATTATGAAATGGCAATCAATTACTATAAGGAAAATCCAAACGAGCAGCAAGTTAAAGACGAGGAAATGCAACTTCTTCTAGCTAAAGCATTTTTTGTCAATGAGGATTATGCCAAATCCATTGAATTATTAGGTAAAATATCCGATACTCGAAATTTAAAGATTGCCTATGAGGCACAAATACTTTCTTATAAAGCTCAATATCTTATGGGAAGTAGCAGTAAGACGAATTTTGCCCCTCTTATTGATAGGCTCAATAAAGAGTTTGGCCAAACTAACTGCTACACCTCTAATATAATGGAAATTTTTAATGCTACAAAGGGTTTTAACAATCGAAATGGGAACAGTAACTTAGGAAGATCAAATATTGTGATCAACGAAAAAGCAGAGTTTGAAGAAAAATTAAAAGCTGAAGATGATAATTCTATAGTAATGTAGGGAATGCCAATGTTTCTGGTGTCTTTAAGATGGTATGAAATGTGGGCAGAGTATGCTGATCGATCTGAGCGCATCCAAAAATAAAAAAAGCATCCAGGCCCCATTACTCAGTTTTAGATAACTGATCATCCTTTTAATTACGTGCATGATCTTAATATAAACAAATCGTACACCAATCGCTACATCTTTACAACAGCTCGATATAAAGCTATACCGAAGTTATGCTGGAAATATCTGGTGGAGAAATATGGAGGAATTTAAATTACAAGATTTAACATTTCTTTCATCTAAAAACCTCGATAAATAATGACTGAAGTATTTTTAAGGAAAATATAAATTGCAAAATATCAACGCGATAGAACTGTAAGTCCCAGCTTTATGATTATTCAAATTACTCGCAAAGAATGTTGGTAGGGAGTAAGAGCAAAATTATTACCCATATGGGGAGTCGGCTAAATTTATTAGTATGATACCAGGGTACTGACTAAGACAAAAGATGACGAAATATTAGAGGAGGTAGATATTGTAGGAAAAAGATATGTCTATATTATTAATGAAGCTAAAAGTACAATTGTACCAGCAGCAGAGGCGCAATAAAAATGTGGAAACAAAAAATGCCAGAACACGAAATAATTAAAATTTTGTCAATGCCGATCTATTAAATATTGTGACATGGAGTGCCTAAAAGAAGACAGGAGCAATCATAAAAAGAAATGTGAAGTGGAGCAGGCTCATTTGAAACAATAATCAGTTATTTTTAAAAATTTCAACCTTGATGAGAAAGATTTTGGAGGGAGAAAAGGATTAGTGGGGCTTAAGAACTTAGGAAATACTTGTTATATGAACAGTGGACTGCAATGTATAAGCAATACCAAAGAAATCACTGAATATTTTATGAAAGATGAGTTTAAAAACCATATCAATTATTCTAATCCTCTTGGAACCAAGGGAAATTTGGCTTGTTCTTATGCCGAACTCATTCGCTAAATGTGGACTGGCAAAAATGAAGTAACTTCTCCCTTTAAACTAAAGAAGATGATCGGAAACTTTGCCTCACAGTTTTCAGGCTTTGGACAACAGGATTCTCAATAATTTATTAGCTATTTGATTGATGGTCTGCAATAAGATTTAAATTTAGTCAAGAAGAAATAGATATTCGAAACCAGTGACGAGGTTAAGCCTGATGAGGAGATGAGCAAGTAAAGTGAACTCAATTACAGCAAACGCATTCAATCTTACATTCGCAGTATTATGGCTGGCCAATTTAAATCAACAGTTGTTTGCTCAGTTTGCAGCAAAATTTCAATCTGTTTCGATCCTTATTTACTTATATCCCTTCCAATTCCTTCGAATCAAGATTGGTATTTCTATTTCGTTCCCCAGCAACTTTTTCGCGGAGCCATCAAATTATAATTTTAATACAACTCATCAAGTACCCTTAGGCATATTTCTAAAGAATTGATCATCAAATATAATTAAATATCTGAGAGAGAAAGACCCCCACGTTAAAGAATCAGTGAAGAACAGTTAGTCTATATGATTATAGATTCAGACAAGTTTCATGTTGTGCGTCTTTTTGAGGGAAATGAACTTATTTGCAACATTAAAACTTCAGAATTTTTATTCTGTTTTTAGATGCCTGCTTGCACCAGAGATGAGTAACTTTTACTTGCATAATTTTAATACAAAGATGAAAAAATAAGTTTTCCAAGAATATTTAAATTTCCAAAAACTTTAACTGTAGCTATTAAAGAGAAAGTGGTTTTTCAAGCCCTAGAAAGAGGATTTTAAAAAAATCACTCATTTAAATATAGTGATTTGTCAATAGATTAAAAAATTATAAATTAAAAGGGTTTACCCTTCAAGAAAATTGTCATTAACTGCCGGAGAAAAGGAAAATTGTTGACTTATTCTGAGGGTTATAGGGAAAACTTTAGAGGCAAACTCAATGAATTGGAGGAGACTTTACTTACACTTGATGATTGCCTTCGTAATTTTACCCAGAAAGAAAAATTATCAAAAGAGAATAGTTGGTATTGCGGCAAATGCAAGGATTTCAAAGAGGCTGTCAAACAGATGTAAATTTATAAATCCAATAAAATCATGGTTCTTGCCTTCAAGAGATTTACTCGTTCTAAAAAAATAAGGACTACGGTGAAGTATCCGATTTAAAGTTTAAACATGGGTCCATTTTTGCTATGTAAATTTATTATTATTTAGCGAATAAAGGGAAACAACCAATTCTTTATGATCTTTACGCTGTCATCAATCACTATGGCAGTTTGGGAGGAGGCCACTATACAGCTTTTTGTCAGAATTTTTTGAATCGACGATGGTATTAGTTTAATGACAGTCGAGTCTCTGAAATTTCACGAAACGATATCATAAGTGGAGACTCATATGTTCTGTTTTATCGCCGTAGATAAAACTGAGATCTTGATTAATTGTATTGGATTTGAAATTTTAAGATATTAAATCTAGGCAATATATCTAATGAATAATAATAATAATCCAATATATTGTGTGAGAATTAAGATTCTAATAGCTTAAAAATTATGAAATTTGTTGTTTAAATTAGAATTTGTGAAATATAACATTTATAGTACATGTTAGAAGTTATAATATCTAAGCGATATCAATTGGTTGAAAAATTGGGAATTGGGCCATTTTACGAAGTGTTCAGAGCAAAACATACTAAAAATGAAACCACAGTAGCCATCAAAATTGAACAAAAAACTATCACAGAATCCAAATTATACAACGAGGTTAGAATATCTAAAGACATATAAGGAGAAAACTGTGTTACGGATTGCGGCATACCTCACATTTATGAAGTAGGCACAGAAGGAGTTTATAACTATTTGATTATGGATATGATGGGCCCTTCTCTGGATCGCTACTTTATAGATAATGGTGGAAAAATAGACATGAAGCTAGCCTTAGAACTGGGAGAACAAATGATAGAGAGAATAGAATTTATTCACTCCAAAGGATACATTCATCGTGATTTAAGACCTGAACATTTTTTGTACGGTAGACCAAAAAAACCAGATAGACTATACTTGACTGGCTTGTCAATGAGTAAAAGCTATCTTGAAGCAGATAAAAAGCATGTTCCTTACAAAGACACAAAGCAATCTTTTACAGGAACTCCTCGCTTTACATCTATCAATGCTCAACTAGGAGTTTAGCAGTCAAGAAGGGACGATATTGAGACAATCTTATATCTAATAATTTATCTAATCCGGGGTAATCTTCCATGGCAGGGATTGAAGGTTAATGGAAAACGTGAAAAACTCTAAAAAATACTTGAGGTTAAAGTTACAACGCCCTTGAAGGAGGTTTGCTTGGATTTACCTGAAATTATGCAATAATTATTGCTCTATGCTAGAATTTTGGAGTATGAAGATACTCCTGATTATCAATATCTGAAGTAGGGATTGCGAAAATCTAAAAATTTTGTAAAAGAGAGAACTATTTTAGTTAGATAAACAGAACAAAGATCCTTACTATGAAGTAAATCTCATAATGTATTTTAACGATGATAAAACTGATCTTTTTATTAAGATTCTAATTGTGGAAAGTTTGCCATTGTGAATAATAAATCATTCTTTTTTAATTTATTAATTGCTTTTTTTACGGTACAAATAGAATTGCAGCAAAATTACAAAATCTAGGATGGTCTGCACGATTCCTGTGATGATGAACTGCAATGGCTGATTCTGCATTGCTTCAGATGTACATTAGATATGAAATAGATTGTTTTGTAGCTGTCAATCAATACCCATACTCCTATCATTGTTTTGCTTAAACCTTACATATTTTTTGTTTTCCAACCATTATATATTTGTGGTAGGGCTAAATTTACTTAAATCAAGGCTGCTAATATGCCCATAAATTATGCTATAAACTTCAAATTGAATTAGAGGGAAACATATGTCAAAGCTCCTAAAATGGCTGCAAATCCAATTATAAACAAGACTATCTAAATAAATAAGTACTGTATGATGAAAAGCTATTCCACTTCCAAAATTGTTTGATAAAGTTTGGTTGAATTGATTTATATTCCGACAGCCTAAGGCATTCCTTGATAATAATAAGCTCTCTTAATAAAACTATACATGAATTGCTATAAGGAGCACTGCTTGAATTAGAAGAGCCACAGCGAATCTGCTTAGCACCCAGAAAAATATTTTAACGACACTGGTTAATATCATAACAGCAGTGATGTATATGGAGAAGGCTCCTATTGAATTGGTACTTCTAAGTTTTAAAAATTGGGCAATGTAACCGTAGAGGGATAAACCCACCAGGACTATATGTAAATCTCTTTACCAATTTCAGATAGTAGCATTTAATTTAAAGCAACGAAAGACAATACAATATTTATATTTGTAAATTTATAGGATATAAAATATCCGAACTTAAAGATACTTTAAACTTTAAAGAGAAAAATTGTTTATACTTGTAAATATATGAAAATTTAACTTAAAATAAAGGGAAAATATCAATTAAAGTTTTATCCAAAAATAAAAATGCATTACATCCTTAGATATTATATTTTTAACCCCATCCGTTATAAGGAAAGTAGTCAGTATCCAAGAAAGAAATCAATAATATGTTTATCCTGTCAAGATATAATTACAAATTTATTTGACAATTGCTTTGGCAATGATTTATAAAGGTACTGAGAGTGATGCAAAGCTAAATTTAACTGTAAACAATTCTCAACGTTCTCCCTAAAGAATTGAAAAAATTAATGCCTCCGTAGCTGCTTTTTTAAATGTGTCCTCATAAATTAGCAAATAAATTCCCAAAACAGTTGCAAATGACCTTCAATTTTATTCCAGAATATCTACTTCTTATACTTCCCCCTTAATTGCTCAAAAAATTGCGAGAATGAGTGCCCCTGTTGCAACTGGCGTTATTAAAATGCCTTAACCTCAACCAAGAGAGCAATTTGTTGCTCAAAAAATTGCAAGAATGAGTGCCCCTGTTACAACTGGCGCTATTAAAATGCCAAGAAAGATACTTGTTGCTCAAAAAATTGCAAGAATGAGTGCCCCTGTTACAACCGGTGTGAGAAGAATAAACAGAATTAAACCATAAACCAAAGCACTTCGAGAGATACTTAAATTACAAAAGAATGTATCGATAAGATAATATAGACGGCAAAACTTCCCCTTCAGAAAATGGCTACAGACCTGGCCGAATTGAAGAGACTATAACAACTTCAAAGTCAAGCAAAATAAGTCCTATAGAAAGCTGCTGAAGCTTATCTTGCTTCTATGCTGGAGGGAACTAACTATTCTGCAACAGTCTCAATAAAATCGAAAAATCAATGATAAAAAACTGATATCTAAAAACCAAATAAATTAAATCATGATAATCGTCCTCAATTTTTTTAGTTTGATTCAATTAGAAAATAAATTTATCCTTATTTACTTTAACAGGCGATAACAATATAAAATCTATCTTACAGTGAATACAAGATCTACGCTACTATACAAATATAAATTTAATTATAAAATACCTCCTATAATTAAATAGCATTCTAATCATAATGAGGTAGCAGCATAGCTCACACCTACTTCTCATTGTATATTACAATTCTCTCATTATTACACACTTTCTTACGCTGTAGCTTACGCCCTCCATCCTTAATGTTTGAACAATTCATCTGCAGAGTCTTCAAATTTATTAGCGAAATTGCCATTCGTGAGTTCACTGATTTATCCATGTAACTTGGTACAGTTCCCTAGACTTCACGTGGGAGTTGCTTATTCCAAGCTACTGTTTTATCAAGGAAAGGCACCACATCGCTTTCATTTCGGTAATCTTAGAAGTTAATTGCCTGTTTAAAAAGATTTTCTCGATCTGCTTGCTTTTCGAAGGGAATAATGTGCGAATTCAACCGTTTCATTGTAACCTAGAAGTTGCAGTCATACTCTGGCAAAGCTTCTTTAGGGCTATTCAACCCCTGAGAACGTATGCTCATCTTCTAAAATTGTACGCCTCCAGCCCTCGTACTCAATGTGGGAAAATGATGTATTTCAAAGCGACGTTAATGAGGATTTTATTAATTTTTGCGAATGGAACCTTTGATCTGATCGCGCCCTGGCATTCTTGATAATTAAGTAAATCCCTTTTGTTTTGGTAAAGGGCCATCAGGATAATCTTTAACAAAATTGATTGTTTAGTTGATTTTATGCTTTGGACCGTAAAAATGAGGTGTAGACCGATTGAAATTATATTGATGAACATTCCTGCATCATATATGTCTTACTTGTCGACAGCAGCGTAATCCACTCGATAGGAGCCTACTGTTGGCTCGATCCACTCGTATTTTGATTTTTGTTATCGACTTGTGCTATTCTTTTCCACATCAGTCTTCAATGATTTTTACTGACGAAGAGAAGGACTTCTTGCCAATCGAGGTTGCGATTTGCTTTGTGAAATGCGTAATTTTTTGAAGTGATGAAGTTTATTGGTAATATACTTCCCTATTTTCGAAAAATTGTGTTTATTGACTGTTAGTTCTGCAAACATAAGTATTCTTCTATTATGGATCAAATTAAAAAGCAAAGAAATATTAAGATCATTTCAGTGTTTACATGATGACCTTAATTTTAGAACATCGTTACAGAGGCAAATTTAAGAGTGAGTGATCTATTCATAAGATATTTTATTTCACATTTGGAGTTTTATTCTATTCTTTGCTTTCGAAAGTGGTGATGGGACCATTAAAAGTATCCATATATTACTTGTCTTTCGATTTCATGAAAAGCAGCATCATTTGCATTCTATACTGCGAAGTAGCTTCAGTATATATTAGATTTTATAAAAATTGTATTGACTCTTCAGCTTGATAAACTAATATATAATTATTAAAAGAGAATGATAGGCCCCAGCAAACTTAATTATGTAGAGAGTAGTAGTGAAGATTAAGACAACTAAAAAGTGGAAGCACATTAAGCGCAATTGCAGCGTATTATGGAAGAGGACCGCTAAGATAACCCATAGTCTCAGTCTTGGTACGAAATGGGTGTTCCGGTAGACGGCTTCGCCACTTTAAATGGACATACCAAAGCAGTTGCATGCGTAGCGGTGTAACCCAAGGGGCATCGTATGGCCACAGGTGGCTTAGACTATCACGTGCGATTGTGGGACTTTCATGGTATGAACAAGAATATGAACAGTTTCCGAATTGTCGAACCATTTACTGGAAACATGATAAGAACACTATCTTTCAACACTACAGGTACTCATTTAATGGTGATAAATGGCAATAAGCAAATCACTTTTTTGGATAAGGATGGAGCAAGAAACCTGCTTACTGTAAAAGGTTATATGTACGTGAAGGATCTTAATCTCACTAAAGGACATACGAATACAGTTCATGACGGACAATTCCATCCTTTTAACCACAACGAGTTTGTGACAGCCTCAGCTGATGGGAGCATCCGTCTGTGGGATCTCGAACAAAAACTGGAGGGAATTGAAAAATAACTTGCTCATAAGACATTAATACGATGCAAAGATGCTAGAGGTGCCTACGTTGGAATTAATGGCGTTGCTTATACACGGGACGGAAAGATGTTCTTCGGCGGGTGCATGGATGGTTCACTACAAGGTTTTAGTACCACTAGAAATTTTCATCGCCCTGAAATGATGATCAGAGATGCTCATGAGCCTCAGGAAGAGTATTCATCCATAGCCTCCTATGAAGATGGACAAAAAATAGTAACTCGCAATACAGATGGAACTCTTAAAATTTGGGATCTGCGGAAATTTGTCAAACCAATATTCCATTAGCGAGATTTACCCAACCGCTTCCCTGGAAATAAAATATGCTTCAGCCCTGACTCTCGTTATTTATTGGTTGGCACATCTCTAGCTCGGGATGTTGAAGAGAAGGAAAGTTACGTGCACTTTTATGATACAACAACTTTCAAACGAATCAAGACTTTGACTGTCGGTGCTGCCTCTGTCAATGGCATCTGCTGGAGCACAGCTATCAACCAAATTGTTGTGGGTCTGTCCAATGGTGAGGCACAGATATATTTTGATGAGCGTATCAGTCGCATGGGGGCATTGAAAGCAATAAACAAGCAGCCAAGGGTAGATAAGGATCCCAAATTTAATTTTACTGCTCCTGTTTACCTCCCTCATTCTCTACCTCTTTATAAATAGCGTCCAACTAACAACATCAAAAAGGACTTGCTGCTAATCAGAAAAGATCCAATTCAATCCGCCAAGCCTATGTTTCCGACACAGGGTCCCCACAAGGGAGGAAGACAGAATTCGAGAGCCTATACTCAAATTCAGCACATCATCCAAAGTTTAGCTGCCAATCCGTAAAAAGTGTAGGATGCTCGTAAGCCACTATGGTAGATTCAAAAGTATACTAAAGAAAAGCAAGAGTATACATCAGCCTACGAATTCACACAGCCTCAGCAGTTATTCAAAGAAATTCCTTTAGATACAAAGGAATTCCAGTTCTTACAAACAATAGAGAAAATTTGCCCACATTGCGGATTAAAGTTGTGCACTTGTTTACGAAAGGAAATATATGATTCAGAGGACGAGGAGCAGGAGGATGATAATAAAAAATGATCTGATTCTATTTGATAGCTTATTTTGTTTTTGAATTTACAAGCTTTATAAAATACTATTAAACAGGGTACAGATGCTTGAAGCCACAGTTCGCAATATTTATCGTAGATATTGGAATGAGGCAATCATGATCTCGAGTTCTTGGTGTTAACTGGACAAAAATTATAGTATTATATCTCCTCCTACAAAAATATAATCTTCAAAGCTCATATAAATTTTTTATCTTCAAATATAACAAAATTGATTGATTTATTTTTCATTTCGAGATAAATCATATTGTCGCCCTTTTCATTCCTAAAATTTCCTCTAATGAATAATATTTGTCAGGCAGAATACTTACATATTTTTCAATATGTCTGGAAGGTCTACTTTGGTTAATAATCAGCTAATTGTTTTTACCTTGGTCTTCCATTAATGAGAGGGCGATTATCATCCTGTTCTTCTTCGATTACCGTTACTCGAATGATTACTGAT
>Ga0302186_10002714_pt1 | contig 13433 bp, 12 predicted proteins | sample II_Bog_E1_2_FD_198782 | JGI IMG/M metagenome (GOLD analysis project Ga0302186, IMG submission 198782) | Peat permafrost microbial communities from Stordalen Mire near Abisko, Sweden - II_Bog_E1_1 | ecosystem: Environmental > Terrestrial > Soil > Wetlands > Peat | place: Sweden: Abisko... | reverse complement strand
AATGAAATTCATAATTTGGTTTATTTATTTTGAAATTTCAAGAATTAAATTTTTATTTTTAAAATAAAAATATTATGGTTTTTTATACTTTTTTCTTTCCAATTTAATAGTAAATTTCCCCATCTCAGGAAAAAAAAATTTTATACTAAAGCACCTAAATAGAAACTTTTATTTATTTTTTCACCTCATCAAATTCCACAATTTTGCCTTTTTCTCTGATCTGCATAGTCATTTTCCTCAATCGTTCGAATTTAAATGTCAAATCCGTGTTTAAATTATCCCCTTCGCCCAAATTCATCTTAAACAATAATTTATTATTATCAAAATTCATCATAGCCTCAACATTTCTTTCATTCACAGTCGCAACCCCTTCAGTTAAATCCAATAATTCTAAGATATTTCTCATGGCAAATGCCAAAGGTGTCTGTGAAGCCATATTCAACATATTAAGATCCCCTCCCGTTTCAATCAAAGCCATGATAATATCAAGATTATTGGATTTGAAAGCCATATGCAAGGGAGTGTTGCCTTCTGAACATTTCAAATTAACCTTGGCTCCATTTCTTAATAGAAATTGGGAAAACGGTATATTGGCATTAGATGCTGTATAATATAAAGATGAGTTTCCTTGTTTATCCTTAATATTAACATCACTTGGATAATATAGGAATCCTGAATTATTCACCATGAAATAATTATTTTGCACAGCTGCTTCTAATAATTTCCTATGTTTTAATAGCAGGGATTTTGGTGGGTCTCTGTTTCTGATCTTATTTTCTCTGGAACTGCTTGGGTTTTGATCTTCGCTGATAACGGATTTCAAAGAAGAGGCCACGTTTTTAGTTTTGCACAATTCCTTCACTTTTTTCGCATAAAAACTATTGGGAGAAAAACTCAGTTGCGATGGTGATGAGTCCTGATCTTTTAGCTTTTGAAGCTGATAGGTATGTTTTGAGAAGATTCTTTCCTGAGCCTCGACGAATTTCTTGTTACGATAATTCTCCATCAATCGCTTGAAACGCGAACGAGCCATCAAACCTCGTAATCTGCTTTGGATATGAATAATAGCCTTGATTTCTGAATGGTATGGAGGTCTGCACTGACCAGTTTGACGGTCCTAATGAATCAAATTAAAATGATTGAATAGTTTTTTAAAATAATAAAATATTATAGATCTTTGATAAAAAAAATAGCAAAATTATAGATAATTAAAATAAGAAAAAAATAACAAAATTATAGAATAATAATAAAATCGGCGAAAAATTCAAAAACAGTAAAACTTCCAAAATAATAAAAATTGGAAAAAATAGGATTTTTTTACATAAAGACAGTCAGATTGATTGACTTTAGGCCCTCCAGAATAGAACCTCGCAAAATTCCTCGGGACTCTGATGGTCTCAGGGCATTTAATCGAGATTTTATATTCTTGTTCCACATTATCAATATGATGGAGATATTCAACCCCCTTGCTTTTTTTTTCATCAGCTTCGATTTTATGCAATTTCGAAGAAGGATGGAACTTGTGTTTAATCACCAACGGGTTTTTTTCCTCAGAAATCAGGTTTTGATATTGCGGTTTTTTGACGATTTCTTTGATCATTTTTTGCTTTTGTTTTTTGGCTTCCTTCTTCCTTAAAAGATCGGCAATACTGAAGTTTTTCTTAAATTTGGCATTGAAATTCTTCAAAATCATTTCCTCGACGATTTCTTCATCTTCTTTATCTTTTTTCGCTTCATTTTTCACTTCAATCAATTGCCAAATAGTTCCCATCATCTTCTTATATCTTTTTCCTTTTTCCGTTAAAATTTGTCTGATAATTTCTTTATTTTTCTTTTGAGTGAATTCTTGAATCTTATTAGTGACATTTCGGTTTTTCTGTTGGAAATATTGCAACCGAGTTTCCATGACGATGGCTTTCATTTCCTCATATTTTCTAATGATTTTCTCAGCTAAATTCAATTCTATGAAATGCAAATTGTTCTCATCTATGATATTGCAAGCGTTTTGTAGATATTTCTTATCAACACAGGCATTCAATAATTCGCTGGAATCCGCTAAAAACTTCAATTCCTCAGCTGTTAAGAAATCACCTTCTCCATAACGTTTCATTTTTTCCATTCTTTGCAAATTCTTCTTTTCTTCAGTAAACAGCTTTTGCACCATATTTCTCACAGCCACGAAATCCCAATTATGATGTTTGATTTCATCGAAAAAAACTGTTTTTGAATGGATTTTGGCCTTTTGAAACTCGCCTTCTAACGATTTATTCCAAATTAGATCATTTTTCAGATGTTTTTCATTAATATCGATGTTTTTATCAGAAGTGTCATTGAGAAATTGGTTCAAATGGCTGGAATTGGCTTTTTTTCTGGAAATTGGAGATTTTGGGGAGAATTTATTGTTGTTTTTGAAGGATTCCTCAAGTATTTCAGAGGTTAGAATAGTGCTCATATTTCTTGAGGGTCTGGGAAGATGTTTAGAATAATTAAAGGCTAGGAAATTGGCATTGAATTGTTTGGTGGGAAAGAGTTTTTTGCCTGAAGAAGCTGAGGAAGTGCGTGAAAATTTCGGGAAAGAGGTATTAGGAGTTGAGAGTTTTGAATTATAAGAAGGTTTTTCTATATTAGAAAAATTCACTTTGAGCTCATCATGATGAATTGGTAGGAGAGAGGCTCTTTTCTCTTGGCGTTGGCGGAGGGTTTCGACGATTTTCAATTGGTTTTCATACTAAAAGAAAAGAAAATTCGAAAAAATCGAAAAGATTATTACGTCGTTTAATTTCTGGACTACAGTGGTAGTGAGTTTCTTGCGAAGAGCTTGATATTTGGTCTTGAGTTTCAAAAAAGAAAAGGAATTTTCCAACATTTCATTGGTTTTTTCCGATTTCATATCAAGCACTTCGAAGTTCTTTTCTCTAATCTCGATTTTCTCCTTCCAATTCCTCAATAATTTATCAATCATTTGAGTCATCATGTTTATCAAATAATCTCTCTTTTCCTTATAACTCCGATAATTCCTCAATTGAAAAGCATCAATTCCGAAGCTTTTCATCAATTTCTCGCTCATTCCCCCATCCAATTGATTATGATTATAACTTCTGGAACATTCCTCCACAGCCCTTAATATCAAGGCTTCGAAAACCGAGGCTAACAATAAATTCCCACATATTTTGACGATTGGATTGATGACCCCTTTTTTTTTATCTTCAGAAATCTGCCGAAAAGTGCCTTTCACTAAATTCTTCAGATCCTCATCCTTTTCTCCTTTAGAAGTAGTATGTGAATGTCGTAAAGCCTGTTTATTTTGAATGTCTAATTGGGCACGAGCTTCTGAACAAAAGACCTGATAACGAGATTCTAATTCTATGGGATTCGAGAAATCGAAGGAAGGAGAATGTGAGGGATTCAAAAGCACAGATTTTAGCTTTTGGGCTGTGATTTCTGTTGTATGCAGTTTCATATGAATTTTTATGAGTTTTATTAGTAGTTTTTATGAGTAATTAGGGTCTTTTGCTTAATTAAGGGAAATTTTTATTAATTTCAGTTTTTCTGATTATAAATTCAAAAAAAAAAGAACATTATATATTAAATAATAAAGAAATATTAGAAGTTATATGAAAATCTTATAAACAGATTGGACTTTCGATCTGCATACAGCACATTCATTTCTATCTACAATGATTTTCACACATTTCTCGCAATATTTCAAATGTCCACAAGGGATGCAAGCATGTGACACCTTATGTTCTAGGCAAATTATGCACAATTCTTCATCTTCATTGAGGTTTTCTGTGGTTTTCTTAGGACTTTGGCGTTGTGGACTTGCTAGATTTTGGATCTGAGGCTCAGGAGTTACCAATAGCTTATCGAAAAGCTTATTTAGGAAATCATTAACATCTAGGATTTTTGATAGGGTGTCTTCTTCTTTATTTGTATTGGACATCCTTTTTAGAAAAATCAAATTTTTAATATTTTTAATGGAAAAATTCATTGAAACCAGAAGATTTTTGATCGGATTTTTTGTAATTTCGTCAAAAGAGCTGCCAATTCTTCCTGTGTCAATTTATTATAAGCGATTTTTATTTGGATTCTTTCAAGTTTCTGTTTCAATTTATCAAGATCATTGATTAGTTGTGTTTCTGTCGAATGTTGATCAAATAATCCATTCAACTAATAATTCAATTATGAAATTAATGATTAATTATGTGAAAAAGAAGAAAATTACTAAGGAATCAGTGTCATCATTATTTGATTTATCAAGTTTTGAAGATTGTGGCTTCGACCTGTTTTTTCCTTGAGGAGTATCAACTTCTTGTTCGCTTTTCTTATGAGCAAGGGTTGTAAGTTGAATTGGTTCGTTTAATTTGAAAAGATGGGTTTTGCCTCTATTTTGTGAATCCGGGGCTTCTTCTTTCAGAACAATTTGAATGTCATTATTGGCATTGTTTTCTTTTATCATTTCATATTTTTTACGATTTTCTTTGATTTCCTGTTTATTTTCCAATTTGATTTCTTGTTTATTTTCTTGTTTGATTTCTTGTTTGATTTCTTGTTTATTTTCATGTTTATTTTCTTGTTTATTTTCTTGTTTGATTTCCTGTTTATTTTCTTGTTTGAATTCTGGTTTATTTTCTTGTTTGAATTCTGGTTTATTTTCTGGTTTGATTTCCTTTTCCTTCACTAAAACAAAGGGTTTGGGTTTTTCCTCTGTTTTTGGTTTAATTTGCAAGTCATTTAAAACCATTGAGTCTAATTTCGAATTGTTGTTTTCTTCTTGGGAATGCAGTTTCATTTCTTCCAAAGGATTTTTTATATTATTGTTTAAATTATTATTGTTCATGTTAGTGATTTTCTTTTGTTTTTCCCCTAAATTCATAATTTACTAAAAACTCATCATAAATTTATATCAAACTTGAGTAATTTTCGATGAAATAGCTCAAAGGTTTCTTGTTTATATACAAATTATAAGTAGAATCTTCATATTCAAGCTGAATATGGTTGCCTTGCACATAGAAGAAATATCTAAATCTTCTAAAAAGACTAAGAATTCTTTTAATTCTAATAATTTCAAGAAAAAAACAAGAGAACCTCACTACAGTTTCACGCAAAAGCCCATTCACATATAAATATTTTCTGGGGAAAAATTTATAATGGACCAATTCTATAGATGTGTCATGGTTTTTTATTCGGATTTTCCAGGTGAGATGGGTTTTGAAACTATGAGAATTTTAAGATTATATTGGTTTTTTGGGATGAAATGCATCACCAACAACAATGACCTTTAGTAGTTTCGGTGCCATCTAAAACCTGGATGTTATTATCAGCCATTTTACTATTTAAATGTGTTTTTTTATTTATTGAATTTTATTATAAAGAAAGATGTAAAACAAAAAAAAATGCGAGTTTTTAATTTAATTTAAATAATATAAATTATTTGTTTTTTTTTGAAAAATGTCCTAAAATTTCACTTTTTTCCTCTCCAAAAAAAAATCCGAAAAATTTAATTTTTAGTTTTTTTTTATAAAATAGGTAAAGTTTCAAAGCTTCCATTTTAAAAATATTAAAAAACGGTTTGGCTTCATAAAAAACACTAACTCAGAAAGAAAAAAAAACAAATAATTTAATAAGTCAATATATTTTATCCATTCTTCTCCCTTTTAAACCTTCAAAAAGTCTCGGCCTCGACAAAACAGCACTTTCCTTTTCTTTTTTCCATGTTGAGGTCCTTTTTCTTCAGCATCGCCTGGGAAACATGGGGTTGCTATTTCTTCAATAATTTGATGATTTTCTTTATGTTCAGAACATTTTTTAATATCTAAATAAATCCCCAAAGGTCTCCTCCTTTGACTTACTATAGAACTTTCTCCTCGAAGAATCATTAGATCGGTTCTAAGGTCTGCCCTATGAGAAATGAAAGCCTTCAGATCGTTGATTTTTGGTAAGTTGGTGTTTTTATGATTAGTTTTGAGGTTTTTTGAAAAGGAGTTGATGAAAAAATCAGGTGGAAATGATTGTTTGAGCAATTTGATGGAATTTTTGGGCATGAGGAAAGGTTTTTTGGTCAAATGCGCGGATTTGGAGCGGGAAAGAGTAATGGAGATTGGAAGTTGCATAGTGGAAAATGAGAAACAAAAAATCTAATTAATATTTGCTCATTTTTCCGAATTCCTTTTTGTTAAGAAATAAATTAATGAGTCATTTTAAATATTTTGATTCGTTTTTCAAGAAAAAACTAATTAATTAATAATTTTATGTTATTCACTTTTCAACGATTTTCAAAAAATAATGCGATTCTTCCGCCTTCAACCATTTTGTTATGCTATTTTCAATGTTATGCACTTCGTTGATTTCCAAAAAAGGTGAACATGCGAACATCACGCAAAATTCTTGATATACAAAAAGACAAATCATTTCTTCTGTTCCTTTCATCAGATATCTGAAATCTTTCTTCGTTCTTCCATACTTCAAATATTCTAAAAACAACCCATGGAATTTACGAACATACGCCTTCGCTTCTTTCGGCGTTTGGCCATAAATGTTGAATTTGGGCATGGTGAATTGTTTATTATTAATGTTATGAATAAGAATATGTTTGATTTTCTTTGAATTGAACACATCGATGGAATATGGTAGATTTTGTAGATTTTGTTCTATTATATCGAATAATTTAAATTCGCTCAATGCTCGGTTGATGTTTTTGCCTAATTGTGAGCAATTATGGAACATTTCATTTGAAATTTCATTGGTGATCATAATGATGCCAACATTTTTATTGAAAAAATATATATATGCATAAATGAACCCATCCGGTGAGATTCCAGGTAAACAAATCGGGATCCAATTTTCTGAGCTTCTCAGACTGGCACTCGATTGTAAAAGGTTAAGAATCAAGAGGATATCTTGGGGATGGAATTGAATATCTTTGGATTTTTGCATATAAATCACATTGATCGGTGTTAAAAGAATCGAATATAAGATGTCTGGATGTCTATTGTCTTTGATAACAGTTTGTATGGCGTTTCGATGGGAACTAGACATTGGCAAGGCCATATAAGAATTCAAGAAAATCCCAGGCGAATTCAATCCGTTTTTTATGCAATTTCCTATGGAAACGTTGGTGCCACCCAAAAGCATGCGAGGGTCATAATTTTCCTTTGAGGTCAATTGTTTGTTCACAACATTGGTGATCATCGAAATTATTTGAATGTTCAGAAAATCTAACATATTTTGTAACAAATGGGTCGAATCCGAAACATTCTTCGTCACGCAAATATAACATAGGTTCTCCCTGAATAAAAGCACTATTTTACAATCATTTTTCACTATAACATTCATTTGAGAAACCTTTGCCTCTGAAGTGAAGAACATTGAAAATTTCCGTATTATTGCGCTCAGACTTGCAAAAATGCTCGAAAGTTTTATCTCTTCACCAAAACGAGAATATATCGGCTTTCCGGCGGGAGTATAGATAAAAACATGGCGTTTATGATGGGAAAATTCTGGGGAGTCCATGGTTTGATCAGCAAATTTGAGAATCTTATGAGGGATGTATATTTCTTTGGAGGGATCTTTCGTTTCGAGCGGTTTGGGCTCTGAAATTGGAGGGTCGAGATCATTGGTTTTCAGCATTGTGAAAGTGCTGGTCAGAAGATCATTGGAAGGGTCTTGCATTTATTTTAATAATTTTTTTGGAATTTGATAAAAATTTAGATTTTTCTGTGAAAAATTTGGAAATTTGATTTGTTAAAAAGAAGAAATTTTGAGATTTTTTTAAAAAATGTCAATTATAAAAACATAAAAAAACCTTTCTTTAAAATTTTTATCAACGGAATTTCTTTTTATTTTGAAATTAAATATTTATTTCATTTCTATAAAAACCAAACACTTTCAGTAAAAAAAATGGAACCTCATTTCTCACCAACCCTTCCTCTATCGAATGGTATGTCCATCCCTCTCATCGGCCTCGGCACCTATGCTGGTGAAAATTTCGAAATCCTCTTAAAGGCAGCCCTTGACATTGGTTATCGTCACCTAGACACAGCTAAGGTTTATAAAAATGAGAAACAAATCGGCAAGGTTTTGGCTGAAGTTTTCAAAGAAGGCAAAATCAAACGCGAAGATCTCTTCATCACCACCAAAATCTGGAATGATCCCAATTTGGACACCTTTGAGGCAATGAAAGAATCTCTTCGTGATCTTAATGTTGATTATGTTGACCTTCTTTTGAACCATTGGCCAATAGGAGTCCCGTCAGCAGATAAGACCAAAATGGTAGCCAAACCTCTACATGTTTTCTGGAAAGAGATTGAAAGATGCCATAAGGAAGGACTTTGCAAAGCAGTGGGAGTGTCAAATTTTGGATGTCAGGCATTGATGGATCTTTTGACTTTCGCAGAAATCAAGCCTGTTGTCAACCAATTGGAAGCCAGTCCATATTTAACTCAAGTGGATCTGATCAATTGGTGCCAGAAAATCGGTGTGCAGGTCATTGCTTATAGTCCTTTATGCAGAGGAGGGACGGATGTCAAGGAGGTTTTTGGAGATATTGTGGATATTTTCAATGATCCGGTGTTGAAGGAAATTGCTGCGAAACACAAGAGGAGCATCGCACAGGTTGTGCTAAATTTCATGGTTAAAAGAGGAATTGCAGTCATTCCAAAGTCCAGCAACCCTGCTAGATTAAAGGATAATTTCAATTGTTTGGATTTTGAATTGGATGAAGAGGATAAGAAGAGGATATTTGCTTTGAATAAAGGATATAGAACTATTAACCCTAAGAAAAGAGAGGATATGTTATATTATCCAGCTTTTGATTGAAAGGAAGAGTTTTGGGATATTTAGTTTCTTTAGAAAATAAATTGATTTTTGATTTTTGAATAGTTTATTTTTTTTTTTAATATTAAAAGTTTGAAAATTATTGTGAATTTTTCAATTCATAAAGTTAATTCAATAAACAATAATTCTGAAAAAAAAGATTTATGAATTTTCGAAAACATTCAAACCAATATTCAAGGCTTTTCTGACATCACGTCGACAAATCGGACAAGTTAACCTCCCTATGAGCCAAATCTCTATACAGTTTATATGGAAAAAGTGCCTACATTGAGGCAATAGTGCCAACATTTCTTCATTTTCGAAATTATCCAAACAAATGCAACAAGAATCAGCATTATTCCCATTTTCTTCAAATTTCATGATTTCCAATTGGGAAAACTCATCATTTCTCAACCCAATGTCAGCGGAAACAATATTTGGAAGATTAGTTTGAGGCAATTCGAAAAGAATGTAATCATTCCCGAAAATCCATCGGCTAACAAAAGGACAAAAGATATCACACATTAAAATGAAACCACCAAACAAGGCTGTCATTAAGTTGAGACCAAACACCAAATAGAATAGGATTTTGCCAAAGATGGAAAAAGGATTATAATTATCATCAGGGATCAAATAGTTGCAATATTTTAAATATTCGAAAAAAATGTACATAGCCAAAGCTATTGAAGTAACAAAAGCAGGACGATCAGGATTGTCATCATCTCTAAAGAGACGAATGATTAGAAGACATTGATCAAATTTATGAAGTATGACATTATTAAAACAATGCATCAGGAAGGAAAAAAAGCATTCATGAGGCCCATTGAGAAGGATATACAAATGCATCATGAAATAAATGAAAACAAACCCGAAGTATTCATTCATAAAAAAGAAAACATGTTTTGCATGGATAAAGATGATTTTACAAAAAGACATATTACGGAAATATCATTATTTTTATTAGAGAAAAGCGATAATTAATTAGTGCATAAAAGATGAATAAAAGCTTCTTTACAAAAAAAAAATTTCGGATTATAAAATTTTAAAATCAAAATTATAAAAACTCAAAAATTAATTTCCTTTTTCCCCAACGCTTTCCATCCTATTTTTATAAGAAAAATTCAGATAATATTCATACAAATTCTGCGACGAAGCTTCGTCCCCCTCATTCCAAACCACCTCATTCTCGACATATCTCTTTTCGAAATATCTCAAATCCAAATCATTCTCAATTTTCGGAATAAACGGTGGGTGACCCTCTCCTTTCTTCATCACATCCCAATCGACCCCTTGAAAATATGCCATTTTCTTCAAATCCTTGGCCTTAACTCTTTTCTTCGGATCCTTTTCTAATAAAACCTTAAGGACTTCATTCACTTCATTCGAAATATCATCATTTAGCTCTATTTCTTTATTCACTATGTTTTTCAAAACCTCATGAAGGTTTTTTCCTAAGAAAGGAGGCCTTCCAATCAACATTTCGAACATCACACAGCCTAAATTCCAAAAATCCACTGAGAAATCGTAATTCTTCTTCAAAAGCACCTCGGGAGCTACATATTCTGGAGTCCCAACCAAACTATTGGAGCTTCCAGAAGCTTCAATGCATTTTGCCAACCCAAAATCCACTAATCTTACATGTCCTTTGGAATCAAAGAGGACGTTTTCAGGCTTCAGGTCTCTATATATCACGCCGTTTTCATGCAAATACTCCAAAGCACAAATGATCTCACAACAATAGAAACGGGTTCTTTCCTCAGAAAAAAAGATATCTTTCCTCAAATGGAAGAAAAGGTCTCCTCCATTTAGAAAATCCATCACCAAGTAAAGAAAATCCTCGCTTTGGAATGAATACCGCAAATTACAAATAAACGGACATTCATTTTTCTGGAGGATTTTTAACTCATTCCAAGCATATTCTTGATGCTTCTTCTTAGAAATTTCTTGTTTCTTCATAACCTTTAAAGCATAATGTCTGCCTGAAGTCTTCTTTTCAACGAGGAAAATACGGCCGGAGGCACCACAACCCAAAAGCTTGATTAAATTAAAATCTTCAAGGGAAATGTCAGTGGTTTTAAAGGAAATTTGTGTGGAAAATGAAGCCTGGTTCTTTTCCTTGAGCAATGGGAAGATTTGAGCTGAATAAGGAGGTGAAAAGGATTGACGAAGAGTGGTCGTTTCGGGGTAATCAGGAAGGGATGATTTGCCGCAAAAGGTGCAGGAAATGATGTTACCCATAGAGTTAGTTCAGAATGGGAGAAAATCAGGAATTTTTGTTTTTTATAATGGAAATTTGATTTAATAAGGGTTGATGAGTGGTTAGATTTTAAATAAATTTTGAAAAAAAAAATGAAATTTAAAAAAAAAAAACAAGGTTTTTAAGGAAATTTATTTTAAACATAAATTTTGTCTTTTTTTCAAAAGATTTTCTTTTAAAAAAATCTCGTATATTTTATAATTTTTGTGATTAAATTTTTTAAATTTTTTGAAATTATTTTGTGGTTTTGTTAATAAAATGAAAAATTTTCATTTTTATATAAAAAAAAACTTACATTTTTTCTCCTTTTCTTATTGACTTAAATAATCTCTCCTCAATTTCTGACTGAATTTTCGAGCTTCCCATCTTTTTCTTCAAAAACTCATCACAGAAAATGGTTTTTTCCTTAATATCCTTATTGATTTGATTCACGTGTGGCCTCGAAATCTTAGTTTTCGGTATATATTCAAACATTCTGGATTGGAACGGGTCAAAAACGACTGATTTTAGCTTATCAATTTCATTCATCTTCTCTAAAATCCTCAACAGATCAAACTCCTTATAATATCTCTCCACTGAGATCTTGATCAACTCTTCTTTCTCAGTAAGTTTGATCCTTATAAGCCGTTTGAATTCATAATAAAGAAATTCGAAATATCCAACATGAATTTTATTGTTTTCGACTTTCAGAATCTCCTCGAAATCTATCGGATTCTTGAAATTGGTGTGATTGGATATTTCAGAATGTTTTATTTCTGCAGATTGGGCTAAACATTCATTATTTCTTTCTTTGTGAGATGACGAGAAAGGGTCATAATTTTTATCCTTAGCAGATGGGTAGGTGAATTCGTTGTTTTCTGTAAAAACCACTTCAGGTTTCTTGAATTTCGATGGCTCGATTTCATCTGGTTTTTTGGTTAATTCTTGGTTTAAGTTCCGATCTTTCTCTGTAACAAGTGGTGAGGTCACAGTTTCGACTTTTTTCGAAGGTTCTTGCTTTCCATCAGTTTTCCAATTTTCAATGTTTATTGGAGGCACTTGGTTATGAGTAGGTTCTCTTTCATCGGGAATTTGAGGAGTTGAAAAGCTTATGGTCTGTTGGCTTTTCATCTTTGGTACTTCAATATGTTTTGTAACCGATATCGGAGAATCCTCGAATTGAAAAAGCTTGAGTTGTTCCACTTTAGGAATTGAACTTGTCAAGGGGATTGGCTTTGCGATTTGATAAAGGGAATTCGATGGAAGTCTCTCTTCTTTTAGAGTTTTATCTGTTTTTGTGAACTTTTTGCCTCTTTTTCTTAGTTTTATCGATTTTTTTTCGTCTTTGTCTCTTTTTTTCCCGTTTTTAAGATTCTCAATTTGTTCGAAATTAAACATTTCATTGAGAACTTTAAAAATTAAGAGGAAGTGCTGGTAATTCGAAAGCAGAATCCTTGAAATCATGAGATAGCAGCTTGAAATTCCTCCCAAAATAGCCAACAGATCCTGCAATTTCTGATACCTTCTCGACATGATTTGTGTATTAACATATGACATAAAGAAATATTGCTGAATGACTCCAGGGTTATACATGAGATCTGATGTGATTTCTCCAATTGAGAAAGATTCTTGATTGGATTCTGGATCATCCCCATATAAACTGAAATAATTTTCTTAAAAGTGTTTTAATTGCTTAAGAAATTAAAAATTAAAGGAAAAACCTGTATCAGTGCTAATCACAGTTTTTTGAATATAAATAACGCTGGTTTTTTGAATAGTGGGATATATATAGCCCATATGTGCTGTCAAGTCGCTACTGACTGGGTTATCATAATTGGTCAGATCGAATTTATTCTCTGTATAATATAAATACAGGATTTTTGTCAGAAAATAGTCGGTTATAACACTTTCATTTTGGCAAGTGTTATTGTAGTAATTTGAACTATATTCATCGCATCTACTCAATGTCATCATTGAAAAAGTAAAGGGGCTAGTATTGATTCCCCCTTGTAACACCATCACATCGCCTGGATTCAAGCAAAACGCCTTCCCTGATAAGTTTAGCTTTCTATCATTATCATTAAAATCACTTGCTTCACAGACCTTCATAAAATATTCCTCATCTGTACCTTGTTCTGTAATTGGGTCGTATTTCTGAATTGAGATGTTGAAATAAAAATATGAGAGATCCATATGGGATATACCATAGTAATCGGCAATTTTCGCAGCGACAGTAAAGTTCTCGTGACTCAAAGTCACAGTACCATAAGCTTCGTGAAGGTCAGTTTGAAGGGAAATGGTGGGTTTCTGATGATGAATGAAGTCGGAGTTCGCGATTGTGATGATAAGAAGGGCGAAAAGACCCATGGAGAGGAAGAAACCT
>Ga0302186_10002713_pt1 | contig 13434 bp, 17 predicted proteins | sample II_Bog_E1_2_FD_198782 | JGI IMG/M metagenome (GOLD analysis project Ga0302186, IMG submission 198782) | Peat permafrost microbial communities from Stordalen Mire near Abisko, Sweden - II_Bog_E1_1 | ecosystem: Environmental > Terrestrial > Soil > Wetlands > Peat | place: Sweden: Abisko... | reverse complement strand
AAAAAAAAAAAAATATTGATTTTTAATAAATTTCAACAATTAATCATTTTTATTTTCTTTGAAATTATTAAAATCATAATGAAGTTCATTATCACAAATTCCACCATTTTACTTTTGTTATTTTGCTTTGCAAGGCTTTCTTCTTTAAGAGCCTGGCAGAAATCTCATATATTTTTAGAAGTAACCAATTTTTTTTTACTTTATAGAATTCATTCATAATATTTTTCCAAGTGAATCAATTTTTTTAGATCAAAAGTAGCATTGAAGAAATTGCTTTAACCACAAATATTACCACCGAGACTCCTCTTGCCACAAATAATACTTTGAATCCCTTTTATCTCGATAAACTCACAAGTTTTTAGTTTATTTTGCTCTAAATCTAAAAGATTTATAGCAAACATTGACTCCTCTGCACATCATCTTTTCACTCCTCCTAATCTAAATATCCCACCCAATGATCCACATATGCCCAATATTCCAAATATACCCAATATTCCAAATATGCACAATATTCCAAATATTCCAAATATTCCAAATATTCCAAATATTCCAAATATTCCAAATATTCCAAATATTCCAAATATCCCAAATATTCCAAATATTCCAAATGTTCAAAATATCCCAAATATTCCAAATCTACCAAATAGCAATCCTATTGCTAAGCAAAATGAAAGCTCAACACTGTCACCATCTTCGAATAATATAAAGGAAGGATTTGATGGTTATGATGGTTTTTTGACAGGTCTCCTGCCAGAAAAACAAGCTATAGTGGATGCCTCTCCAATGCCTAAGTTCTCAGAACTAAAAAATACCAACAATTTGGATAATTTAAATTCAATGACAAGCCAATCATTGTTTTCAAATTCTGTACAAAATGATCTTTTTTTAGCATTAAACGCGCAAAATAAAAATAACTTCAATAATAAAATAATAAATGACAATTCTGAAAATCACCAGAAAACTAACAATGAAAATTCGGGAAATTTCGAAAAAGAAGCAAGTGAAATTAATCAAAAATTAGATAATTTGACGAAAATTTTGGAGGGATTGATGACTGAGAAAAAAAATGAAGAAGAAGAAGAAAAAACTCTGAAAATAATTAATTCGACCGAACAAAATGCCAATCAAACAGTTTCAAAACTAAAGAACGAAGAAGCCAAAATTGAAGCTTTGGAAGACTTTGATTCACGACTAGAGAAATTAAAAAAAAGTATTGAGGGAGATAATGAAAAAATTGGAGATAATTTTCGATTGATGGAGGTGAATGATGATCTCTATGACCCTTTAATTGATAGCATGGATTTGAATGATCCTTATCTTGATGACCAATTTGACCATTATTATACATAAAAATGAAAAATTGATAAAATAAATTCAAATAAAAAACAATTTTTAAGAATTCTTCAACATTTTTTGGTTTTTGTTAATAATAAAAATATTTTTTTTAATTCTTTAAATATAAAAACTCACCCTAGTATTTTTTAAATTTGCACTACTTAAATACCCCCCAAAAAACCTTTAAATTAAATGAATTCAAAAATATAAGATCCAAAAAATTTGTATTTTAAAAAATGAACTTCCTTTTTCAACATTCCTCAACTCGTTTTTCTCTAAATGATTTTATTTTCCGTCTCAAAAAATTGCAAAAAATCGTTGACAAAGAAGAAATAGATGCACTCTTGATTCTAAATGGCATCGATTCAAATCATAATTTCGAAAGTATCAAATTGACAAATTGGCTGTTTTTAGGTCAAAATGGGGTTGAAATCGAACAAAATGAATATATGGATGAAAACTTCAATGAAATGATCCTTCTCATTAAAAAAAAAGGGTTGATCTCCATATATTGTGAACCACCTCTCTATGAAATCCTGAAGAGTTTTCTTATAATCATTCCAAATCTTGAGCTTTTCTGTCCCACAGAAAAGCAATTTGAAAATAAAGATGACATGGAATTGATTAAAATTACACAATTTATTAAAATGATTAGAGATGTGAAAGTAGTGGGAGTCATGCTTGAACAAAAATATGAATCAAATGTGAATAACATAGAGAAATGGCCTTTAGTTCAAGCATATGGACAAGCTGGTTTTTAAAAAAAAACTGCAGATATTTATCAATTTTTTTTGTTTTTTAGATCTGGGATTTGGATTTTTTACGATGGATCACAAAATAATCAGCCTATCAAAACGAATCAACGCTGTTTATAAAAATCATGATAAATTTTCTTTAGAAAAGCTTTTTTTCAATGTGTCATCACGTTTGGTAATTAATTAATTCATGTTAATTCGACATGTTTACAAAATTAAAGAACAATCATATAAAAAGTTCATTCTTGCAAATCAATGGAACTAAATTCAATAAAAGAGTGGCTATAACAGAAGAACAGGTAATAAAAATATTTTTATTAAAAATCAAACATTTTTTTTGTTTAAATTAAGCTCTGCGACATTTTAAAAGACTCCTATGAAATCGGTGAATTAGGAAAATTTATTCGCGAATCAAGCACAAACGCTCTACCTAAACCAAGAATTTTGTTTGGAGTGAACACTGGAAAGCCTTTCGAAATGGGTTCAAGTCCAGATACTTTCATTAGCTGTAACATAATTTTTAAAAGTTTACTATAAATCAATTGGAATATAGCTTCTAATCAAAACCCAGATTATTCCTTACATGCCACAGTTGAATATTTGGATATAGTTAGTAAATTAAGGGTCGGCAGGACATATTTTTTGAGAAAAAATGTCAGAAAAGAAATAATGATTGAGAAAGTATTGGATGACATGGATGATCTAGTCAATTATAAGCTTGGATTCATGGAAAATGAATCTTTTGCCAATGAAGAGTATTTTCTTTTTACATTTCCATAGCATTAAATTTATCTCTATAGAATTTTGATCAATTGTTATATTGCCTTGATCATTTCTTGCTATGAGAGCTTTCATGGCTTTTCCCAAAATTATAAGCTTTTAACCAATGAGTTCGTGGAACAAAACATCCTAAAAACCATTGGAAAAGTTTATTCAGCTTTTCATGCGAATCAAGCTTTTGACAGGTTATTTATTTGATGTGGACTGAAAAAAACTAGAAAATATTATTTTTTTAGCAAAAATATCCATGTGAGTTTGAGTTGTTATAACTCATTCGGAGAGGAATTGAAAATCGACTTCAAGGATAGCATTTCATTTAAATTGACTCCTTACATTTATATTCTTCGAGCCCAAGTCGACAATATAATGAGCCCTATAAATGGGAAGAATTTGGGGTCATTGTTGTTTTGTGAATCTTTTTTGATTCAAGAAGGTTGTTTTCTTTTGTTGACCAAAGATACGGCATATTTCAATTTATGGAATATTCATTCTGAAAATACTGATCAAATTCAAAATATGAGGATAACCATTAACACTAATGAATTGGGCAAATGTCTTACGAAAGATGTGGTTTGTGAAAACAACAGAGTGTTTTTCCCCCATGAAAAATTAACTAATTATAATATTGAATTGCCTCTTTTGCCTTCCAAACTCATACTTTATGAGAAAGGAATTAAAATTTATAATGATCAATTTGGATGGATGATAGTTTTGTTCCAAAAAGCAAATGAGGTCAATTTTATCCAAAAGGTTTATTTTTAATAAGTCTTTTTTCAAAAATTCATCCTCTAGTTGGAAAACCCTTGGATTATTATTAAATTAGACGAAAATCTGATTGGTCAAAGCTTAAAATGCAACAAAATTTGCATAGAACTCTCAGGAAATGCCTTCACTGCAATTTTCTTTAAATTAAAGGAAATTCTTCTGGCCAACGTATTTATTTTTTAAGTGTTATTTCAAATAAAAAAATTTTTTAGGGTATAAAATATGAAGAAATTAATGAAATCCCCTCATTTTTCATCACATCCAATGTGATCAAAACCGAAGAAAATATTTTACCTCATGATTATGTTCTCCCTCTGATAAATATGAACAAATCTCAAATTTTAAACCCAAAGCTGTTATTTTCATATCTCGAATCCAAACAACTCGTGATTTTAAACAAGCTTTCTGATCTAAAACTCTCCAATTATAAACCTTTATATGAAGATTTTCTCATAGGACCAGTCCAACCCTCTCAAAACGAGTTTTCTCAAATTCCAATAATAATCATCAATGGAAGCAATTGTTCTGGGAAACATAGATTCGCTGAGAATTTGCTGCGATATGAGGAAGAATTCATCCCTTTCAAATTCCATTTATTAAATTTCAAAGGATTAAACATCCTCCAATTGGATGAGGGACTTGTTTTGAAAACAATGGTGGATTTCGCAATTAAAGGAAAAATTTTATCCAAAGAACATATAATTATCTTAGTCCAACCAGCCAAATTAAACACGAAGTTGATCATTGATTTATTAGAAAGAAATACAGATTTGGCCAATAAATTCAGAATCAAGGCTGTGATCACAAAAGTTAATATCAATAATATGTTTGAGAATGTGAACAAACAATTTGTCAAGAAAGTCTTGGGATTTGGAGTTGAAGGTTATTCTCAATTTCTGATCTTGGATTCCTATGGAAATGCTGAAACTCAGATTGATCAATGGAATAAATTGATTAAAATGGCATTGCCAAAAGCTAATTTATATAGAATAATGAACAATATAGTTCCGATGGCCATAGTCCAAGATATCATTAAATATGAAGGGTTTTACTCAGAGAAGAATAAATTTGAAAGATTGAGAAACTCAGTTTATTGTGAATTTGTTGAGAAAAATGCACAAGATTCTTATATTTTCATTCATTTTCATATTCCAATGGTCAAAGAAAAGATGTATAATAACCTTTTTAAGGAGATTATGAGGAAAAATGATGGTTTTCTTTATAAAAAGAAGGAAATTTCAAAGGAAGAATGGGAAAAAGCTGAGAAATCAAAGGATCTTCTGGCCGTGGAGCTATTGAAATTGAAGGAAATGATGATGGATTTAGATATGAGATTGTCCAAGAAAACGCCACATATTATCTTTATAAAAGCATATGTGAGGTTTTATAAAAGTCTGGAGGATGGATTATATGAAATTACAATAAATTCGAATTATTACATAGAAAGAGTAATGAAAAATGTGAAAACAAATGTTTTCAAGGAGAAAATAAGTGAAGACCTTGAAATAGAGAAAGCAAATTATGAAGGATTTGATGATTTCAAAATTATTGGTTTTTTTTTCCATGGAGAAAATCTGAATGAAGAGAAATTAATTGAAATGCTAAGAGAAATTTGTCAAATAAAAGTGATAATTTTTTCTTTAATTAAATATTAATTAGAATTTTTTTTTCTAGGAATTGGAAAAAATGAAATTGATGAAAAAGCAGGACATCACTGAAGAAATGAGAAAAAAAATTGAATTTGAAAAAAGAGGGGTTGGTTTGGAAGATGGTGAATTTTATGATGGAAGTTGTTTCAGAGATAATTGTGGAACTGTTTTAAAATGTCATCCAAGTATTTTTTTTTCTCTTTTTGATACTAAAAATATTCTGTATAAAAAAAAGAATTGGAACAATTTGTAGAAGAATTTTTGGTTGAGAAAAACAAGGAAATTCGTAAAAAAAATGAAGAAATGGAAAAAGAAACAAAAATCCTTGAAAATTCATTTAATTTATTTTAATGTCGAAAATTAAATGAACGGAACCAAAAGAAAACAACAATAAAACACTTAAAACATTTAATTGAAATCCAAAATGTCTCTAAAGTTTTTCAAAGTGCCTTTGGCAATAGGCAAAGGCTTGAAATCGTCTTGAACTTCTTTTTCCTTTTCCCCTTCAATTTCAACTTCTTCTGCAAAATATTCATTGGTTGGACATTTAAAAAACATTATTTGTAATTTTTTCAATTGGGTTTCTGAACAGCCTTTAAATCCTTCATTCAAAACCTCACGATTTTCCGAAAGCGATTTAAGAATAAAATCGAAACTTTTTTGCAATAAATCCATATTTTCCTTATTTATGGCAAATGTAAAACATTCATATTCCATCAATAAAGTAAGATATGCGAAGATCTTCTTGAAATCAATCATTCCAGCAGAATTCGTCATTTGGATCAAATGGGCACGCAAACATTCATTAATTTCCCTTTCTTGCTCCTGTAATAATTCACTCATTTTAAAATTTTGCTAAAATTAATAAACTTAATTTTTGTCTTAAAAATCGAAATACAAAAACCCAAATGATTTTTTTATTTGGAATAATATTGACTTATTCCGAATTCGGAAATTCCGAGATGAAAAAAAAATTAATTAAATTTTTTTTTCTCTCTTTAAATGCGTTATTTTTTAGAAAAATAATATCAAAATTTATTGATGAATTTTAAATTTATAAATTTCTAAGAGTTGTTTTTTTTTTTTGGTTCTATATATATAATAGAGCTTTTTTCAAATTTTCGCATTTCAAACAAAAAAAACCCTCATCAAAATCAAATATGTCTAAATCCTCATTATCAATGTCAAAATCCATTTCTCGCAGCAAATCCGCCTCCAGAAAAGAGTCACATTCCTCCAAATCTCATGCAAAATCCTCTCGATCTCGTTCTCGTTCCCGATCTTCTCATAAAGCTTCCAAACATCATCATCATCATCATGATAATAACAATAGAAAAAAACCTTTTTTTCGGCTTTCATATGCGGATTATTTGAAGGAAAGATTAGAAAAGAGAAGGAAAGGGAAATCTCCGTTGATTTGGGAGTTCGAAAGTGATGATGATGAATATGAAAGAGATAAGTTGGAAGTTGAGGAGCTCCGAAAAAAAGAATTTGAAGCTTTAAAGATGAAATATGAATCAGGCGCCATTTTGGAGGAGGAAGATGGTTCTGAAACATCGGATGCTGAAGAAAAGGAGAAACAAAAGAAAAAAGAAAAAAAAGAAAAAAAAGAAATAAAAAAAAAAAAAGAAAAGAAATCAAAAAAGAAATCGAAGAAACATCAGAAAAAACAGAAAAAAAAACATTCATCTTCAAGTTCGAGCGATGAATCCAATGAATCTTCAATTGAAGAGTCAAACAACAACAAAGAAATAGAAAACAACATGGAAGTTGACCAAAATCAAGAAGTTCCTGAAAGAAATGACCAATTTGTTGGTCCCATTCCGCTTCAAATTGATCGTTTTCCATTTTTCTAATAAAATCCCATTAATTATTTAATTTTTAGGCATTGCTCCAACCAATAAAAACACCTATGGAGGACAATTGTTGCCTGGTGAAGGGACAGCCATGGCTCAATATATTCAAAGTGGAAAGCGTATTCCCCGAAGAGGAGAGATTGGTCTCAGTAGTGATCAAATAGAGAAATATGAATGTTTAGGTTATGTGATGAGTGGATCAAGACATAAGAAAATGACAGCTGTGCGGTTAAGGAAAGAACAACAGGTTTATTCAGCAGAAGAAAAGAGAGCCTTAGCGGTGTTTAATTACGAACAAAAAATCAAAAAAGAACATAAATTGATGGAAGAAATGACAATGCTTTTGAAATCCAAATTAAAGAAAGAAGAAATTCAATAAAAGTTATTGTATTCATTAATGAAAAAAAATCTTTTTCAACTTATAATTTAAGATTATTGTCTTTTCCCCATTTCTTTATTATTCGGAAAATATATTCAACCTAATAATATTTTTCTTTAATTAAAATATTATTTTTTAACTAATTTTACTTGAGGATCATTCGTGATTGTTGCTTTCAAAAGGCCCAAAACTTCCAATAAATGTTCCTTTGTTTCTTTCCCTGCAATCATTAATTGGAAAATGCCTTGAGAAAAATTAAAATTTTATAATTTTATATGTATTTATCAGAATAATAATACCCACAACAGCTCCTTTGAATGCCTGTTCATATTCTTTATCAGAATCTAATTTCTCAAGAATATCAAACGCCTTGGCTGAATAATAAAATTGGCCCATTCTATAACAATCATTTGCAATCAATTGTAATAAATTAAATGATTCATTAGAAGTCTCCATATTAATGTAGAGATTCCATGCTTCGCTAAATATTTTTTAGACACTAAAAAAATCCATTTTTCATTATTTACTTTGGTTTTCCATTCATAATGTAAGTTTTTGTGAGCCATTTCACATAAGTGTCATCAGTCTTGTATTTTTCATTTTGTATTTTCAAAAATGCGTCTTCTGCTTCTTTGAAATCCCCAACTGAAGCAGTGGCGATCCCATGATTCCAATTAAAATCATCATCTTGCTCGAAAAAAGTCTTTATGGATTTCAAATACACCAAAACATCATCAAAATGCTTCAAGAGGAAAAAACAAGATGCCATGCATTGTCGTCCAGGAATAGTATCACATTCGCTGGCAGAAGCTCCAATTAATTGGAAAAGTTGTTGAGCCACTTTCAATTGTTCCTTATTATCACTTTGTTGACCCATAACAGCATAAACCACTCCTTTGATGATGAATTCTCTTGACACAGTTGGTTCCAAATCTTTAATGAGATTAAAAGCTTGGTTAATGTCTTCATTTTTCAAATAATAAATAACAAGGTTGAGTCTGGCCTCAGGAAAGATATCAACCAAAGGAGGTAAGACCTGCAAAGCGTTTTCTCCAGCTCTGAACACAACCAAATTATGTCTTAACAGATCATTATCTTGGTAAACGTTACCTCCTTCATAATGTTGTTGCAAAACCTTATATTCTTGTTCAGCGGCCTTCCCGTTATAAAGTTGGAATTGGTTGCAAGCTTTTAAATTGACTCCTACCACACTTGTAGGGTTTAGGGTGAGATATGAGGATAAGATTTCCATAGAGACATCATAATAATCCATTTTATAATAGCATAGAGCCACATAAACGTTGAGGGCGAGATTCTCACGATTTTCAAGCAACAATTTCTTATATATTTCCACTGCCTCTTCATAATGGGAACGAAGGTAATGGATTGCAGCCAAACATAATTGATCATGGGTGTTTTCTTGAAGCTTATGATGGAAATTCATTAGGTTTTTTTCATCATTTTTCTTATGGGAAATATGGAACATCAAGCGGTTAAAAAGAGGAGTTTCTGTTCCCTTGACACATTCTCTCTTGGCTTCTTCATAATTGCATAACGCATAATGGCAACAGGCCTTGTACACATGGATTTCTTTATTGTAATCTGGCTTTTTTATCAATTCGTCATAGATATTGATGGCCTTTCTGAAATGAATACATTTATTTAAACATAAATAAAATATTTCTTAACTTGTAATCACCATTGTGGAAATATGAATAGGCTAACCAAAGGTTGGTCTCACTTTTGCCTTCACTGAAGCTATTAGAAAAAAAAAATATTTTTAATATAGATTTATTGAAAAAATAAACCTTTTTTCATTTTCTAAAAAAGCTATTGAACCCACCCAATCTCTATTCTTGATGTAATCTTGAAGTTGGGGGATTTTATTTTCAATTTGCTTGACTCCGATGTTTGATCCGGCCACATTTGAGGAATTCTTGTTGGTTTTGGCCTTGGTTAAGGCCGAGCCTGGGCGCATCATTTTTGAAAATTTATTGAGAGCCTTTTAAGTTTATGAGTTTGGAAGTTTTAAATTAAAATAATGATTTTTTTTTTTGAATTAATGTTGAATTTTCTTCAAAACTATTAATTTATTTTTTGAATTTCATTAATATTGTTTTTTTTAAAAACTATTAAAGCTAATGAAAATGAGCAAAATAACCAAAAAAAATGAAAACAAACAAAATAACAAAAAAAAAAAAATTTTATCCATTTTTTAATTTATTTGAAGGAATTTATAAAATAGTTTTAAAATTAAGGTTGTTAAAATTTTTAATTTCAAAAATTAAATAATGCAAAAAACTCAACACAAAATCTCATTTTTTTGTAAATTTAGACCCAACTCTTCTCAATCGACATCTGAATCCCGTTCAAAAGTTAATGATAAAAGAAGTGTTTCCCCCCATAAATCCAAATCACCTTTGAAAAAAAATAGTTCTGAAAACTCTCAAAACATCTTCACTCCAATTTCTGATAATGAAACCTGCAAAATTGTTGTTGCTAATGAAAACCCAATAAAGCAGAAATTCATCTCCTCATATTTTCGCACAGAAAAAGATCTCTTTAATTACAGGAAAACCATTTTGAAAAATGCTAAAATATTCACTTTTGATGGAGTTTTTGATAGAAATTACAAGTATTTCTCCATTTATTATCTTCTAAACTAATTTATTTTTCAATAAATACTTTAAATAGTAATGAAGTCATTTATAAAATCCTATATCAAGAGAAAGTGTGCAATTTGATCAATGGATTGAACTCCACATTCTTATATTATGGTCCTAAAGGGTATGTAATTAATAAGAACATGTTAAAAAAAAAATCATTTAAATTAATAGTTCAGGGAAAAATTCCATTTTAAGAGGCATAGAAAAACAAGAAAAAGGAGTGATGATACAAGCTGTGGAAGACATCTTGAATTTGATTGAAATTTCTTTCGAAAGCACAACATCTCCTAAAAAAACTCAAAAAAATCCGAGGTTCAATGAGAAAAAATTCCAGTTGTTAACATCTGTTTATTGCATTTACAAAAATGAAATTTTTGATCTTCTTAGTAAACAGAAAATAAATGTAGGATTTTTTTTTGACAAAAAACCGATATATTTTATATAATTTCGTTTAGATCGACTCCAAAGATCCTGATAATCATGAGTTGAAATTAAAAAAAATCACGAACTATGAAATAAGATTCCTTTCTGAATTCAAAAATTTATATCGTCTTGCATTAAATAATCAGAAAAGCATGGTGGTTCAAACAAAGGACCCTGATTTCCAATCAAGTTGCCATTTGATTATTAATTTTTCATTGAAGAATTTACAAAAAAATGATTCAGAGTACAAAATATTTTTGAAAAATGTCTAATTTAAATTTATTAAAATAGAACAGAAGGTCAAGTGAATTTTGTACGTTTGGCTGATTCAGAGAAAAACAACCTAAAAAGTAGATATAAATTAATTAAAATTCTAATTTAGCTAAAAAAGATGTAGTGTGCAATGATTTTAACTCTTTGGGAAATGTCTTATACGAAGCGACCCTTGACCAGTTCTATTTTTAATAAAAATTATGAAAAATTACTTTTTTTTTATTTAGATCCTCTACTTTGTTTCAATTATGTGAAGATTCCACTTTGGCACTTTTAATAACATCATTTTTGAGTGTCAAAAATGAAATAATATTTATGATAATGGTCACTGATCAGTTTTTCCAAGAATCCTTAAAAACTCTTAAAGTAAGAGCTTTTTTTTGCACTTGCACAGTTTTGATTTTTTTCTACAAAATATAGTTTTGTTCACGGATCTATGAAGCAATTAATCGATTGGAGCCAAAGACAGAAGAAAATGACAATAATAATGTCGCTATTTTGTTAAAAAGTTTGAGGAACTTCACTAGAGAAATCAAAAATTTCTTAAAAAATCATAAAAAGCTCGACCAAACAAAAAAACAGCAATTTTTTCAGGAACAAATCTCTCAAAACAAGACATTATCAGAGACTCTTCAAAACTTGAACTCTTCTCTTCCAGATGATCCGAAATCCAATGAAATAATATCAAAATTCCTGAAAACCCAAAAAATTCTAGAGAAAATCTATGAAGATTTTCTTTTAGAAACTCAAGAAAAGATCAATGAAATCAATGAGAATACTGAAAAGAACCTTGTTGAATCAGATGAATTAGTCAATTTAATTCAAGAAATCAAAGGATTAAAACAAAATGATTCTTTAAATATTGATATTTCTTTGTTTCGTAGGATTTTGAACAACATTGAGAAACTCATGAATTCAATTTGTGAAAATACTCAGCTTTCAAAGGAAAAAACACAAAACTTGAATTATTTGAATCTTTTGATAAAAGAAGCAAGCGAATTAGAAAAACAGGCCTTTGCTTTCGAATTATCTGAAATTGGAATGTTGAGAGAGACACAAAAGAAGAAAGAAGAAATCATCGATCAATATTCTAGAGAAATCAATGAAAAAAACGATTATTTCAAGACTTTGGAAGGAGAAATTGAAGAATATAGAGGGAAATTGGCTGAAAACAACAGGAAATATGAGAGGATTATGAAGGAAAATGAGAAGTTGGTTAATGAAATAGAAGGTTTGAGAGTTGAAATGGTCGAGAATAAAGAAAATATAGAGACAAAAACCATGAAGACTCAGAAACGGGTTGAAGAGGAGAAAAATAAGGAAATAATGAAAAGAAAGGAAAAAAATAGAGAAATGAAGGAAAAAATAAAGAAAATTGAGGAAGATTTTTTATTGAAACAGGAGGAAAATAAAAGATTAATGAAAGAATTAAAAGATGTTAAGATTAATTGCGAAAATGAGCTAAAATTGCTCAGGAATGAAAAAAATGTTTGCCAAGAAGAAAATGAATTTTTGAAACAAAAATTAGATGAACGCACTTTACAAACCTATAAGTCACATCAGGTGAATTTTGAGATATTTAGAGGAAATGTGTCATTTGATTCTTTTATTTTAGTTTGAAAAAACGGAAAAAGAGATAAAAAATTCACAGAATTTAATAAATTCTTTACAAGAGGAGAAAGGCATTTTAGAGAAAAAGGTGCAAAAATTGGAAAACGGAGAAGAAAAATGGCAACAAGAAATTTTTCAATTGAAACAGAATAATTATTTATTGGAAGAGGAGAAGAAAAATGCAGAGTTTCAATATAATCAGGTAATTTTCTTCAATGGGAAAGTTAAGTAAAATATATAGGAATTTGATGCCCTTGAAGATAAATTGGATGCATTTGTGAAGGAAATGAATGAGCTCAAGGCTGAAAATGCCAGAATTATCGATATGCAGATGATCTCGAACAAAAAATTGATAAAAATGGAAAGTGAAAACGAAGAATTAAAAAATGAAAATGTTAAATATAGGGTGAAACTTGAAAGTCTGCAAAAGGGAATTTTTCAAAATGAAGTTGTTATTTTCATTAGTTTCGAAGAAATTTCAAATGAAATTTATAGATTAAAGAGAAAATCAATAAAGAAGAAGAAAAATTGAAATTCAAGGAATTAAAAAAGGATGCTTTGAAACAAAATATCAATGAATTGTCCCATCGAGATATTAAACAGAAATTACAGGCATTTTTAATTTAAAATTAAATTAAAGCTTTTTTGAATTTTGTTTTAGAAATTAGAAGACATACAAAGAATGGTCAATTCTCATAAGACCAAAAACGAAGATCTTGAACTCGATGCTTCAGATAGTTCTTTTGAATTATAATTTATTTTCTCATAAGTCTAATAAATTTCTAAAACTTCAAAAAAATAATTTAATAGTTTAAATTAATTCAAAAAAAAAATTCATTATTTTAATTAAAGCTCCAATCTAAACTTAAGCCTCCCGATAAATTTTCACAAATGATGCGCCTAGCTCGGACCTTAACCAAGGCTAAAACCAACAAGAATTCC
>Ga0302186_10002710_pt1 | contig 13440 bp, 2 predicted proteins | sample II_Bog_E1_2_FD_198782 | JGI IMG/M metagenome (GOLD analysis project Ga0302186, IMG submission 198782) | Peat permafrost microbial communities from Stordalen Mire near Abisko, Sweden - II_Bog_E1_1 | ecosystem: Environmental > Terrestrial > Soil > Wetlands > Peat | place: Sweden: Abisko, Stordalen... | reverse complement strand
ATATCAAAGGTTTCTGATATATCTAGTAATAATAAAGATATTACAAACTTTCCAAAGCCCTAAACTATCTTAATTTAAGCTATAAAAAGCTTTAGGATAGTCTTAGTTAATCTGCCTAGCCTAGCTTTTATTTAAGTATCTGGGAGTAGTTTATACTCTTTGGTAGCCTAGCTAAGCCTTTTAGCTATTAGAGACTTGATTAGCTTACTAATTATATTTAAGAGTGTAATTGACCGCCAAGCCTCTAGGTCACTATAGAAAGGCTTACCAGGCTTATAGAAGACAACTATTCATGTCTTTTTAAACCTAGCTGAGAAGTGTCCTAGAACCTAATAAATATTAGCTAGCTATACTACTATCTTTGCTAGCTTAGGGCCTATAGCCCTAAGAAAGCTATTTAGGATATGATCAGTTCCTGGGACTTTATATGATTTCTTAGCTTTTAGGAGGCTACTAACTTTATCTATTATAATTTATTTAGGGATATTTAGGTAAGTATTCTGAAAAGACTCTTTTTCAAAGATAATATCCTAAATATTATTTAGATCAGCCTTTATTATAGGATAAAACCTGGTCTTTAGGACTTCTATCTTTTTATTAATAGAGTAAACTAGGCCCTAGATTGACTATAGAATTGGTATAATTAGTAGTTCTGTTGGTAACTAAGCTTTTGTCCGACTTTATTTGATTAGGTATTATATATATTTTTTTTTAGCTATCTTTACAATAGTTTTTCTAAAACTCTTTTGCTGAGCTTTGGTAATAATTAAATATTTGGCTCTACTAGTTCTTAGATATTCTGATCAATCTTTAACTAGGCCTGAATCTAGTTATTAATACCTGGTTTCCTTATCTACTCTAACTACCTCTACTACTTCTCTAGTCTATCAAGGGACTAAGAAACCCGAAGACTTAGTCTAAGATACTATTAGGTCAACTAATCTTTGGGTAAAGTCTACTAGATAATCAGAGTATATATTAATCTGGTTTAAAGTAGTCAACTTACTAGAGAAAAGAAGTTTTTGAATAGTGATTATAATTACTAGCTTAAAGTCGGTCTTTTTCTAGGCTTTACTTAGTTATAGCTTAGCCTTAGTTAAGTAGAGTTCAAATTAGAGTAAAATAGGAAAGTAATCTGAGTTATAATTTAGTATTATATTTATAATATACTTGATTAGCCTTTGCTAAAGTAATTGATTAGTAAAGATTAAGTCGATTATACTTGTTAGGCCTCGTGCCTTTTATATAATCATTCCCCTGGGAGTAGCTAGCTCTATATTCCCTGCTAGTAATACCTCTATTACTGGTTCTACTGCTAGGTATACTACTAGATTCCTAGGGCCAGATCAGAGTGGATAATATAAGTTAAAGTCTTCTAAGACTAGGTATTTATCTTCTCTTGCTAAGAGCCTTAGTAAAAGTGTAAGAAAGGAGAGAAAGCTAATAGTAAAGTAGCTTTTAAATAGTTAATTATAAAAGTTATGGATCTATAGGACTATATTTGGTAACTAGAGTCAAAGAGAACAAATATCAAGGCTTAAGTAATCAATCTCCTAGGAATTAATATCTAAGTTCTTATTAATTAGGAAGTAGCTTTGTTTTTCTTGATTATTATATACTATATAGAATACTAATAAACTTAGATAGTATATGGTATTCTTATAAGGGTTCTGCTATAGCTTTTAGAGGGCTAGTATATTATATAAAACAGTGGCCTTATTGGCTAGCAAGGGGACCATGACCTTATCTTTGCTCTTTTATATATTATACTAGAGGACTTTTAGCTTATTTATAGGAACTAGGCTAAGAAAGTAATACTAAAGCATTTCTGATATCTTAAGTACCTTGTAATATTCTGCCTGGCCTAGCCTTACTTTGGTACCGCCTGACTATTATAAAGTCTTGTGGGTCTAAGGAATCGCTTTCTAAGTCTATGATAGTATTAGATGGCCTAGCTCTTTTCTGAGAGCGAACTAGGGCCTTGGAAACGGCTGGGGACTCTGACTTAGTATCAGACTCAGGCTTCTGATCATGTATCTCGACCTCGATGATTTCAGGGAAAGGGTTTCTGAGAGGACCCCTGATAGGCCTAGCCTCTGGCTAGGAACTATATATTATAACTAAAGCTATAGCTATAGCTATGATTGTGGCGGTTTTTGGGACTGTATGTATTGGTTTAGGGCCAGTGGCCCTAACCTGGAATTTGGATAGTCTATAGGTATAAGCCTGTTGGGTACTTTCGATTTGTCATTTCTTGACTAGGTACTCCTTGGCCTAGGATATATGGCTTTATTTATGGCAAGGGATATAGTAGAAGGCTATGCGGTTATCTTTCTTACTATAGTCCTGGGAACTGTGGTTGACGGTGTTACAAAAGCTATACCTGGCTATACTTCTATAATACTTAGTAGTATAATTATACTAATAATATCTAAAATACTATATAATATAATAACTATTGTCAAATAGCTCGTAGTTATGGAATTTACTATCTAGAAGAAGGTCTATATTAATCAGGTAATTAGCTTGTTTAGGTTTAGTTATATTAATATAAAGAGCTACTACTTTTTTCCTAGATTTTAGAATCCTTTTAGTTTAGCCGACCCTGACTATATAAACTATATTCTTTAGCTAAGAATTCTATATATAAATATTAGTAATGGCTTCTGCCTAATCAGCCTAATTAACTGATCTGACCTGGATATTATATATTAGGACTATATATTTCCTAATACAGAACCGAGTATCTGTTCCAAATACCTAAAGAATCTTTGGACAGGCCTTTTATTTCTGCTTTTCGGATACTCCCTAGAATACTATAAGTATATTTCTACTTAGAAGGCGTCTAACTATAATCATATCTCTACTACTATTTATAATAGTATTGATATCCTTGACTAGCTCTAGACTAGTCCTTTGCTTCTGGGTGACTAATTCGGCCTCTGGGACTACAATTAGTTCCCTGGCATATCTAGCAGGGACTGGATAAATACACTGACTATTAGGCCTATCTTTAGTTATAGGATTTCTTTTACTCTGGAGAATATTTATATAGGATATAGGGCTTACAGGTTATTTGGTGATATCTTTGACTAGATCTATAAGGTCTTTGACTTATATCTTAAGTTCTTGTATATCCTGTGATATATTAGATATACTATAGCTAGTATAATTAAAGATTTTTTTTTATATATATTTTTATATATTTCTGGCTTTCTCTGGCTAGTCAGTGCTTTTTACAAAGACCTCGATGATTTGGATTACTTTAATCAGGGTAGTAATAGTTATAATAGGTCTTAGGATAGGCTTTATAGCTTTCCCAGAATACGTCAGAAGTTGACCCTTCTCTTTCGCTATGACTAGTTGTCTAGACTACTAGTACTTCGAGTCGGGGGTTTAGAATAGAGTTAATTATCAGTTGTAAGTGGCAAAATGGGTTTTTAGATGTATGCGACGATTTTCGAAAAAAGTTACTAAATAAAATTATACATTGTGAAAACAAGTAATACTATAAAAAGGCTTATAGATTATAACCTATTTTTAGATTTGAAAGAGGTCCAAATCTGGTTCTTTTCACTTGGATTTAAAGAGGTTAATTCAGGTCCTTTATTACTCAATTAAACCCTTTTTTCGATTAAGATTTTGAGATGATTAAAGATTCAAATATAGTTCTTTACTACTTTGGTTTAGAAAAGATCGATTTAGACTCTTTATTGTATAATTAAACTATAGATACAAAATCGGCTTCAATACTTCTATAGACAACCAATACAAAAGTCTTTAAAGACAATAATTATAATAGAGAGTTTTTGATAAAATACAGCCTAAAATAATAGATAATTTTCAATTTCTTTAGATTTAATACTAAAAGCATATCAAAACTAATCTAGATAGATCACTTTTTAGTATTAATAGATAATATAAATATCAAATATAATAATAAAAAGAAAAGAAAAAAAAGAAAAAACAAGGAAATAAATAGAAGAAAAAATATTTTAATTAAAAAGGTTTATGAATTAGAAGACCTCAATAGTATTAATATAGTTCTAATTATTTGTCAATATAATCAATATACTATATATAGATCTAAAGATTATATATTGTAACTACTATTTATAGTAAAAATAATAAATAAAAGTAATTGTTTACTTGAAATATATAACTAATACTAATATTTATATAGTAAACTATTTATCTTTTTCTAAAGAATATACTATTAGAAAATATCAAAAAGTACTTTTTTAAATATATAAAAGAGAAAATTTGTCTCGGTAGAATAAAAAGAAAAGAATAATAAATAATAGGTAAACTATTTATAACTAAATAAATAAATAATTAGTAGTTTTACAAAAGAGAAATAGTTTAAACTAAAGTTATAGATATTAATAAATAAAGTTGTATCAAATTCTCTTTAAGTTTTCTTTTAAATAACTAAAAGCAAACTATTTTAGGAATCTTTTATAGTTTAGAAAGGAAATCGAATATAATTATCAAACTTGTTTTATTTGAGAATAAATAATCCTTGTAAATTAGAATCCTTGAAGAATTTATAATCAATCTTATAATTTTTCTTATTTTAGTTAATTATTTAGTAGATTTTATTATACCTATATTAATATTAAAATTAATATAATACAAAAAAGATTTTCAATAACAATTTTACTCTATTACAATACTAGAAAAACAAATACTTACTATACTATTATAGAAAAGTTATCTTTTTTCTATACTTATAATATATTTTTATACTATTAATCTTTATTAAAAACTATTGAACTTGGTTGTTTAATACTAGTAGTTTATTCAATAATAATAGAAAGATCTATATAATATTCTATTCAATTAGTAAATATAAACTAAACTATTTAGATTAGTAATTTTAAAGTACTTTAATTGTTTGGGGATTTTTATAGTGGATACCAGACTTATAAAACATAAATATGTAGTATTTTATATAGAGAATAGTAACTATATATCCTTTTTAAATTTATTTTAATACTAATTTACTATTTTGGTTATCAATATAAAAATATAGTAGAATTGTTATACTATCAATATCTTTAATTTTTATCTATAAATAAAAAAACAAAGTCTATAATCTCACTAAAGAAATACTAATAATATTGTAGTTAGTATATACCTATATTACTTTTTTTATAAAACTCTGGATTAATATTGTTTTTATCCAAAAGATTAGTAAACCCAGGGAATATTATATAGTTCTATAGATTCACTAATTATTCTAGGGTTTTTAATTACTTTTTTCTCCAAAACTAGTCTTCGAAATTATTTAATTTGAATCCTTGTAAGGCTTTATCTATCTTCCACTTTATTAAGACTTTAAATAGCTTGTACTTCGAGAGGTTTTATACTAGAACTCTGTATTTAATAACTAGTGTATTATTACAGCCAAAGATTATCTTCTAAACAAATACTGTCTTTTCTACAAAAATATATCTTCTTACTAAATCACTATTAGTAATAATGAGCTGAATAATATTAACAAAGATTTATACAAAACCAATATCTTTTTATCTTTGTTTATTATAGAAATATATCTATAGATCAAAACAGTAGAGAGTCTAGAGTAGAGATACCAAAATCTTTTTTATACTAAGTTAGTCAATAATACTATTTAAGTAATAGATCTCTTCTAATCTCTTATTACTTTCCTAGTTCTGCTTTAGTAATAAAAAACAAAGATAATACAAATATATAAAATCGAACTTTTCCTAAAAAGTTTTTTACTAAACTTTATAATTTTTAAAAAAGACTAAATAAATTATCGTAATCTCTTTATCTTTATTGATATTTCTTAGAGTATATACTATATATCGTTTTATCTTTTTATTCCAATTCTTCTATATATTATTATTATAAATATAGTTAATATAATATACTTCTAAAAAGATTACTTCTTTATTTTCAATAGTTTTAGCAAATAGGAAATTTATTTGAAAAATCCCAAGATACTATTCAATAGTATTCCTATATAGATAGATATTATATATAAATAAGAAGTCTTATTGTTGGTTTTCGCCAAAGGCTTCAATTTATTTACAGATAAATATTCGAAACTATTTACTACTAACTAATTCACTGATTATAATAATAGCCTTTTCAAAGAGAATTTGTATACCCTTAGAAATCTTTTCGATTACAATAAAACCTTTTCTTTTCTCTAATATATTCTATAAAGTATATGTAGAATTACTTATTATACTCTATAATTTTGTATCTTTTACTCCTTCTAAATTTTTATTATTTTTATTTGCAATAGAAATTACTATAGTAAACTCAAATATAAATTCTATTTTATTCTAATTATAGTCAATTGTAATCTTATTAGATATAGTTTAAAATAATAGACTAAGTAATCTAAATACTTTGTTATAAAAAAGAATATACTATATAGATTTTATCAAATAATATAAGTTGTTTACTATTATACTCTTTAGTCTATTATCTTTATCAAACAAAACCCTTGACTTTTATTATTACTTAATAAAATTCAGTAGTTACACATATAATAATATTCTGGCTATTATACAAGAGTTTAAAATACTATTGTCTAGAATTTTATTGCAAAAGATATCAGTAAGTATTAAAACTACTCGAAGAAATATACTTAAATTGTTCTAATCAAATATTAAATAGATTAGGTTAATAATTAGTTTCTAAATTATCTATAAACAAATCTAGTATAGATTTTAAATAAAGCGAAAAAGTATTACAGTAATAAAATCACGAAAATATAGAGATCTAAATTCATCCTTATTATTAAAATTAATCTACTACTTATTATCAAAGTATAAAACATTCCCTAAAAAAGAAAACCTTTTAGTTTATTATAATTATAATCAGATTCCTATATTTTCACATTAATCCCTAGAATTATTTCTAATATTTACTTATTATAGGCCTTTAAAATTATATTATAAAAACAAAGTTTATCAAATAAAGTTTTAATCTAAAAGTCTAGGTTTATACTACCTATTTCATCTTCTTTAAACTATATTGTTATTACTAGTAACTAATTGAAAATAGCTCTTATTTTTAAGATCTAAGTATTATACTCGTCAATATTATCCTGATTAATACAAACAATATTAATCTAAATTTTATCTACAAGAAAAGATCAAAGATAATCTAAAATAATAGCCAGGTTTTTTTCAATAATAATAGATATTCTATTGATAATAATTATCTTTCTATTTTCTAGACTTCTCTATATATAACTAATTACTATATAGTTATCCTATATAAATCTAGTAATAATACAAAACATATCTAAAGATATTAATTCTAGATTAAAATCAAACTATTTATATCAAGTATTATTAACCTGATTTCTACTTTATTATATAGAATATTTATACAAAATATTGTATATTCTGGTTTAAAGTTGTCTAAAAATATATACTCAAATATTAAATATAAAGAATTAAAATATAGACCCAAAATACAATCTAGATAATTATTTAAGTTATTGAATATTAAGGGAAACTAAAAAAATAAAACTTGAATCTTATTATAAGAAATATCGAAAAGTTTATATTAAATATATTACAAAAAAAAACCTAAAACTAGATCTATATCTATTTATTAATATTAATGAGGGTTTAGAATAACCTAAAAAAAGTAAATATTTAAAATACTATAGAAATAAATTAGAAAGGTTAAATAATCAAAAACTATATTAATTTATAGTATATCTACTATATAATACTATTAATCCAAGGATTAGCTATACTTATATATTAATACCTAACAAGATATATAAAGGTACTGTATTCTATCAATATTAAATAATAAATAGAGTTGATTAATTTGGTAAAACTATTTGCAAAGTCTTTTTAGATAAATAGCTAATAGTTTTGGAATTCTTTACTACAGAACCAGTAATAAAAAAAGATATTGATTATACCTTTTTTGGTAGGTATTATCTAGATATCTAAATTATTTTCATTAATTAATAACGAGCCTCATTATCATTCCTTGTTATTATTTTAATTATTTGCAAAAGAATACAAAACAAATAAGAATAGTATAGTTAGATATCTATTATTTTCTTATTTATAATAGAATATGAATTTGTACTAAATTATAACTTTGTATCAACCGAAAACAGTAGTATTTATCAGAAGTAAAGCTAAAAAGTATAGTTTTATTATTGAGGCCTAATAATCACAAGAAATCTCGTAAATCCTTTTACTAATTAAACTCTGTTTTATACAAATAAGATATAAACAATTCTCTTTTGAGTAGTTTACAATTGAAATTTAAGTTTATTTGAGTTCTATAAATAACTTAATCAGAATTTAATAGTTGTAAAAATATTTTTAATATTAATAGTATAGTACTCTTTATATAATACAATTATATTCTCTATCTAAACAATTAATAAATAACCTGAAAATACCTAGAAAGGATCTAAAATTAGAAACAGTTTATTAAACTATAAATATAGTAATAGTATTGCTAGTATAATTAATTAACTATAAAAGAGTTGATTATATTTAATTGTAATCAGAAATATATAATCTATGAGTACAACTTTACCCAAAACTACTCTTGTTTCTGTATTATTATTGTTAATATATAATGATTCTAGAAGTATTCTTAATAAAGTCAATGATATTTCAGTATACAATAAAATACTTAGATTTTTCTTTTGGACAAAAAAAAGTTGTAACTAGACTATAGATATCAAAGTCTAGACTAATAGATTTCTAGAAAAAAACAATAAAAACTAGTATATAAGTAGTAATAAAACACTTTTATTTGGAAAGTAATATTACTTCTTTAATTTCGAAACTCTTTAGACCTTATTATCTAAAGTTACTTTTAATCGAGTTATAATATAACTTAGTTCTCTACAATACTTTACTAGAATATCTAATTAATCTAGAAGGGTTTATTTATTGTAAAACCTATTATATATTCGAGGGATATAAAAGTTGTTGTAGAAAAAGAAGAAGAGATTGTATAGATAATAAATACTTTTACTAGAATAAATAAATCTTAATTGCTGATAGTATAGATGAAACTCATAAAAGAAGAGGAATTATATTTTAGTATAAATCTTCTAAAGTGATTTCTAGAGAAAAACAAGTATTTGAATTTAGAAAAGCTTTATTTGAATATTTTAAAATATATAGTATATTTTATCCTTTACAATACAAACAAACTCAAAAGTAATAGAGTAATAGTAGACTAGTTTACCAATTACTTTTAGCAAGTATTACTTCAAAATTAGTTTTAATATTAAACTCTAAAGAACTATACCAAAAATAATCAGAAAGAATTTATAGGCCTATTTGATAATCTTTTTAATTACTTTATATACTTTATCTATTTCTATATAGAGATTTGACATACTTTCTAGTTTTATAAAGAAGGTATACAAAGCTTATATTTTATCTTTACTAGCTTCTAAACTACTCTTTATTAATCCTAATCTAACTTTAATAAACTTATCATTAATTACTTTATATAGTTGAGTAATAAAAACTGGTTTTCTAGTAGTCTTCTAAGTCTTTTTATATTGTAATTATAAATATAACAAAATCCAGTATAAATCTAGAACAATAATCTATCAAAAAAAAGTCTTGATATCTTTAGTTTTCGAATTCTTTAAAAAATAAATCAATTATATTTCAGAATTTAGTTAAAAAATAAATCTTATTATATAGTTTACTCCAAGATTTTTGTAAGTATTATAAACTCTTATATAATTATAAAAAAGTCTTTAGTATTTAATATTATCTAAATTGTGATTTTATTATTATTATAGTATTCTTTAATATAAATAGTCATGACTTTCAGGTTTTTATCTATTATAGTTGATAGAAATACAAGGTTATTTATAATCTCCTTTTCTTATAAAATACTCAGGTAATATATTTGATTTTTCTTAGGAATAGTAAGATTCTTGTATAGCCTCTCTAGAAACTCATCTAGTTTCTAGAGATGGCTAATTATTTATTATAATTACAAACAAGTAATTATACTTCCCTATATTATTGCTTTTATAATCTTTTCTTTTCAGTAACCTACCTAGCTATACTAAAATATAGTCAGGTTATAGTAGGTATAATACAAGTAGTTATAAAACAATAGAGTAGAAATAAAGTAATTATAAAGCTTAGTTAAAAAAAGGATAAAACTATAGATAGGTGATTTATAATAGAAGTATATTAGATACTACTTAAATATTAATAAACTATATCAAAGATGATATTAAAATTTGGAAAAGACTATAGTATTACCTTTTGCAAACTTTTGTATCAAAAACCTATTTATTTACTTTTAGAAATAGTATAATCTATTTATAAGTCTTCTAAAAATAGGTCTGTGAATACAAAATAGTATAAAGTTGTTGTTTGTTAAAATAAAAGAAATGTTTATTATTTTTTAATAAAACTATAACTGATATATTATAATCGAGGTCTAGTTATTTGTATTAAAAGGTAATGAAAAAGTTAAAAACTAGTATTTACTTATATACTTAGTATATATATTTCTAAGTATAGATTATAGTATATAGTTTCTTTAATATTGACTAGTATTACTATACAAATAATCTTGTTTTAATAATACTATAGAATCACGTGTAATCTCTGCTTTTAATATAATTATTATTTGCGAAACTAATAATACAATTATTGTAGTTATTGAATTGTAATCTATAAGGTTATAGTATTAAAGAAATACAAATTTCTGTTTGTAAATAGGTAACCATTTCTAGATAAAACTGAGATACTTGTCTATAAAAAGATATCAAATACTATTTATAGAAGATTCGGAGTAATCTAAAGAGGACCTTAGAATAAACAAACTATACAGAACCAAAAATATCCAGACCAAATTACAAAAACAATTGATATGATCCTAGACTAATTCTAATACTTTACTAAAATGAAAATTTACTAATTACTATATCATTAGTTTGTAACTTCTTATAAAGTATAGTGGTTTGATTAATCTATATAAAAGTATATTATCTATAGATATTTTGTTGTATTTTAGTAATCTTTTTAGTATTTTATTGAATAATCAAAACTATTATTAGTGATTAGTTCAATTACTATATCTCGAATATAAATAATATAATATAAATATAAGTTTTTTATAATACCTAGTTCTCAAATTAATTTACAGATAAGATTACTGATTCTTTACTATTCAATATATTATCTTTTAAATTATAGTTATCAAATCTATTTTGTAGAGATTTTGGTTGGTTACTATTCAATAATAACTAATTTATTTTATTAATAAATTAATTTAATCTACAAAAAGATAAATTTCGATCTTTTATACCTATTCCTTAGAAATCTGCGGTATAATAATATTTACATTAATCTATAGAGTACTTTACTCCAAATATTAATTATTAGTAACTTTATCATAATAAATAAGTCTATATTTTAAAAGTAATTTATATTACTGATAATATTACAATTAGATCTAATAATAATATCTACTATAATCTAAATAAACAGGAGAATTATTTATATAAATCTAAATACAAGAAAAATAAAATTAAAAAGAAAGTAAACTCTATAAAAGGTTTTAACTAGTTTAGTATTAAATATAATAGTATTTAATAGAGGATTGAAAAGAGGAAAAAGGTTATAGAAATCAAATTATCGAGAAAATATATTTAATAATTAATTGTTTTAGTTATAGACAATTTAGTTCGATTCTATAAACTTATTCATTATAATCTCTTTTTATCTAGTATTATTTCTTCTTCAAACCTTTTATTTACTAGATCGAGATTGAAGATCTCGGCAAATGTATATAAGCCGTTATTAGACCTATTGGTAATAAATTTGAAGTAAAGTATTTGCTATATTATAATACTAAAAACATCAATATACTTGATATTTCTAGAGAGTATTTAAAAGCGATTTTATGGAGTAGATAGTAAAAAGATTGGGGATTATAGCCGCCAAATCTATATAATATCAAACTGATTCACCTTGAGTAGATGATCAATGATTCTATGTTATTAAGATGTATTCTGTCACGTTTTCGATAGTTATACTACATAAACTAATTGTTTTATTTAGTATAGGTTGTCTCAAATCTCGTACGGGTATTGTTGTCCATATGGTTGTCGGGTCTTTTACAATACCTGATGAGGATATATTTTAAAGCCAATATCGTCTATTCAGCGTGTACTGCTATAAATTTGAAGCTAACGAACTACTTATTGCGATAAAGTATATATCTGGAGCTTGGAACGACTGAGTGGTAGGTGTAGAAGCCGATATGTATGTGGCTGTTTATGTAAACTTCTAGAATAACGCTACACTGCACGTGAGTTTTAACACTATATTTAACATGAGTTTCGTGGAGCTAATATGACGAAGGTTTGCTTGTGTTGCAAACACAGAATACTCTCTGCTGCGGTCAAAGTATTCTTAAAAACACTATTATCGACTTCTAGTGTATTCCCCATCCTTACCCAAGACAACTTTGAAATAATTCAGCCGGGTCGGAGCAGTAGTCCGCGAGGCACGTCGCCAGTGTGAAGGCGCGAGTAGTCGCGTTGCAGGATTGAAAGACAATTGCTTTAATTGCTGAGTGATGGGACGTGAGCTTTCGACGATGTCGATAGTGGCAGGTGGGTTTTCTAGCCGCCCGTGAAATGATATTGAAGTACTATATATCCTGTGAGCGGCATAGCATGATCTGTATGAGCAGACGTCAATCACCTATGAAGACACTCTCCACAGGGCACTTCTGCGCTTCGCTCTGCCACATTACCTGGGTGTTCAAGAATATACTCGACCGTATAGGGCTCTTGAAGTGCGAGTAAATCGATCGCGACATCCACTGAGGATTGTGAACGTAATTGCGAACTCGAGCATGTCAAGGAGGCACTTGATACAAAACCGTCACTATGTATGCGACCTGGTGCCACATCCACGCACATCGTATCCTCAAGTCTCAGCATACTCTCTCGCGCCGAGATCTCTTGGGTGGTTCGTCCACCGGGACTGGAGGATTGGCCTTTAAAGCCTCTGAGATAGATCTGATAATCGTTGTACTCCTTAGTCTTCTTGTACTTGTGAACCTCGTGTGTGTAACGTTCCCTCTGAGTTGCTGCATGCGACAACCAGTAATCCATTTCCCTCTTGCCCAATGATTGCTATCTCTTCCCAATGTATTTTGCTCGCTCACCAAAAGAAAGCTGCGGGGATTCATGGTTCTTACGGATGTCGTTGGCGAAGAGAAGATAAGCTGAGAACGGTCTCATCGGTGCTTGACTATCGGCTCGAGGGTAGCGTCGATATATTCTCTTCTTGACAGATGGGCTATGCCTAGCAATGTGAGCCTCTACCTATTATGGGGAAGAAAAGGATTGCGTACTCGGCCTTACGTAATGATAGGCAGTGCGGCTTCTGGGGATTCCACGAAGCTAGA
>Ga0302186_10002706_pt1 | contig 13450 bp, 15 predicted proteins | sample II_Bog_E1_2_FD_198782 | JGI IMG/M metagenome (GOLD analysis project Ga0302186, IMG submission 198782) | Peat permafrost microbial communities from Stordalen Mire near Abisko, Sweden - II_Bog_E1_1 | ecosystem: Environmental > Terrestrial > Soil > Wetlands > Peat | place: Sweden: Abisko... | reverse complement strand
TAATAAAATTGTTTTTACATTCAAATTTCAAAACTAATTTTTTTTTTATTCTTAAGGGAATCCTAATTCGGTATAGATAATAAAATTTATATTATATAAATTATTTAATTGAAATAGTATGAAAATAAATTTTAAAAGAATTTGAAAGAAATTTTTCTAAATCAAAAAAAGCCTTCATTGGGTTTTAAAAGCTTGCAAGTTAAAAATCTCTATTATATTTAATAAATTTGCAAAGTGCTCATTATTTTTAAAATTATTACATACTTTAATTTAAAAAATTGCTTCATTTTCCCGATGATGTTGCTTTAAAAGGCGATCGAATTTGAAATTATAAGATTTATTTATTCCTAACAAACTCTATCAAAATTATAATATGTCCCTTTCTCGTGAGGAGCTTATTTTTATGTCTAAAATCGCGGAACAAACCGAGCGATTTGAAGACATGCTCGAATACATGAAGAAAGTAGTATTATTGGGTCAGGAGCTTTCAATAGAGGAGCGAAACCTCCTCTCAGTCGCTTACAAAAACACAGTGGGATCTCGCAGAACTGCCTGGCGCGCATTGAGTTCCATTGAGCAGAAGGAAGAATCCAAGGGAAGCAAGAATCTGAACCTCTTGCGAGATTACAAAAAGAAGATAGAAACCGAACTTACAAACTTCTGCAATGACATTTTGGGTCTTTTGGATTCTCAATTGGTCAAGGGAGCCACAACTCCTGAATCCAAGGTGTTCTATTTAAAGATGAAGGCCGATTATTACCGATACATTGCAGAATATGCCACTGGAGACCTCCACAGCAAAGTGTCAGCTAATGCATCTCAAGCATATCAAGATGCCTCTAACATTGCTAACAGTGAGATGAAGACCACACATCCGATTAGATTGGGTCTGGCGTTGAACTTCTCTGTGTTTTATTATGAAGTGCTGAATGACCCAAGCAAGGCATGCAACCTGGCCAAACAAGCCTTTGACGACGCTATTGCTGATATCGAACATATTGAAGAGGATCAATACAAAGATGCTACAACGATCATGCAATTGATTCGGGACAATTTGACGCTATGGACGAGCGAAATGCAAGATGATGCTGAAGGAGGGGATGGAACGAATGTGGAGAATCTTTAAAGTTTTCCCTATAAATTTGGAGTTTTTAGTTTTTTTTTTATATTTAACATGAACAACCCCAAAAAAAATTAAAAAAACAAAAAAACAACCCAAAAATTTATTTCTTCTGTTTTTGAGTTAAAAAAGAAATAATTTTTAAATATATAGAAGAAGCTGTCATATGAAGATTTTTCAAATTGTAAAAAATGTTGAATTCATTTAACCCTCCTTTGATTTTAGTATTTGTTTATTTGACTCAGTTTAGTATTAATTTCTCCTGGCAAATCTTAAAAGAATATGAAAAAAATGATGTTTTTATTTTAATGATTTGAATTTTTACAAATTTTCTCTTTTTTTAAAAAGTTGAGTTATATAACGAGAGAAGATGCGGACAGAAGTTTTGGATGAAAACGACAGCAATTCAGTCAAATCAAAAAAGCTTTTTAAACTTTTGAAAAGAAAAAAAATTGCTTTGAAAGCATTTGGCAAATTTTTGGTGATGCAAAAAGGAAAAGGGAAAATTCAAAAGGAAATCCCAGCAGAGATCATTTAAAACTTGAATTTGAAAAAAAGTTAATGAATAAATCATATTTTCCTTATGGCAGATGAAAAAAACTGGGTCTGGTCACTCTTGAAAGCATACGCGATGGAATATTAGAGATTTTTCTCAAATACTATGTTTTTTTTTTTTAAGTTTTGAGGATGGAATATCAAAGAAAATGAGGCGTTGAAGATTTTTGAAAGTTTGGAGGATGGAAATAAGAAATTGATATATCACAAGAATTTGGCTGATTACCAATTTTGAAAAGGTAAGTTGACTGTCACACTTCAATTATTATCTATTTAGAAATTTTTCATCAAATCACAGAACTTGATAATAATGAAAAAGATGAGATAAATGGAATTGAGAAATAGATAAAATAAACATGAGAAATGTTTTTTTATGAAAAATTGCATAACTAAAAGAAGATATAAAAAAAAGTTGAGGAGCTGACAGCCACGTTGAGTCTTTTCAATGAGATGAAGTGATCTTAACAGGTTTAGATTATTTCAATTGAGATCATCGTAAAATAATAAAATTAAAATTTCTTTTAAATAGCTGAGAAATTGGTTTTATTGGAACAAGATGAAACTACAATTTGTTGAATATTTCAAACTTGAAACTTGGAGGATTTGCAACTTTAATTCTTTCGAAATCGCTTTTGCTTAAATTTTTCCTCACATCACAAAAGATTATCTTGAGGAGCTTCTAAAGAACTGAGATGAGATTGTTTTTGAATGGCATTTGTCATGATAACAGCTGTTCATTTAAATACAACACAATGTTTACAAAAAAGTAATATCTAAAAAACAACATTTAACCAAAAAAATCTTTAAGTATTTAACCAAAAAAATCTTTAAGTTTTTTAGAACCCATGATTGATGAGAAAGAAAATGACAAATTAACAGATCAAAATTTGTTTCCTTAACATTCAAATATCCATTATTTATGTATTCAGACATTTTTTCAAGAAGTAAAATAAATTACTTAATTTTTTGTATAATGGAAAATCTCAACTTTTAATTAGGATTGACTCTTCGAATCTCATTAATAACACATAAAAGAGTGTGAATAATGTGATAAGATAATGCAAAAATAATGTAATAATGTGGTCGATAATAATATGATAGATAACGCTGCAATAAGCCTGTTGGGCTGAGAAAATTTAGTTTTGTTATATATATTTAGAGACTATTGTCTTTTCAAAATTCGTGATTATAAAGGACAAGACTTTTTTTAAAATTGACAAAATTATTTTCATAAGAGACACAATTTATTGTAACAACCTTTCTCCTTGATAAAAAAATAATTGCATTAATGCAATGAGACATGGAACAGAGGATAAAATTGTCCATGAGGACTTGTCTTTTTATCACCCAATTGAATATAATAAATATTTTTAAAAATTTCATTAAAAAAATTAAATACATTTAAATTTGCTTTAATTTGATTTTTTGTTTTTTTTCTATTTTATTTTTCATAAAAAATCAAAGTTCATTTTTATATTCTCAAATGTCCTTAAAATCATTAAAAACTACAAATTCTGGAAATCCAATATATACAGCAATTGCTTCTCTCATATCTGAGTGCCTCTTATCATTTAAAGAAATAATGGTTTCTAGAGCTGAAACCTTCTTAAGGTGCAAAGCAACAAAAATTGGACCATAGATGAATAATTTTAATTTATTCAAAATTTCAAACAATGATTTTTCAACCAAAGATTCATCATAGATTAGAATTTCTTCTCCTGCTTTTAAATTTTTGGGGTCTGCAATTTGTTCCAACAACTTTTCTTTTTTGTTGTGGCGATAGATGACACTTTTATCGGAAAGCTTTTGTCCTCTTTCTTCTAAAGCTTTTCCAACTAACTGTCTAAATGCACTCAAATCAGATTTTATAGACAAACTGAATGAAAAGGATGGGATGTTTATACAATTAATGGACACAGGAATTTTTAATTTTTTTCCAGAAAGTGTTGAATAATCCCCCGAGACTTTGCTCCATGTTTCGCTAAATAATTTTTTTATAATTTATTTATAAAAAAAAAACCCGTATTTCGCCGACATAATGTTCAAAAATTTCAACAGTGTTTTATCCTGAAAAAATGGATTGAGTCTTTCTTTAAGATTTGTCAAAAAATTTTTCATCAATGTTTCATTATTGGTTAATTCATAAGTCGGATCTGCTTCATACTCTAAATGGTTCTTACCAGACAAATCATCATCAGACCCAGTGTATAAGCCAGTCACAATAATCTCACCTTTTTTTTGTTCAACCTGTCCGAGAGATTGGGTCATTATAAACCGAATCCTGTCTAAGAGTTTCCACAAATTCTGCAAGCAATAGAAAAGAGTTAAATGCCTTCCATACATGTTCACCACCGTGCCAGGTTTGTATTCATTTTTTGAATAGTCAATCATGAATCTCTTCACATCTCCTGGAATTTTGTAATTTTTCATACAGGTAAATATTGTTCCTTTCAATCCTAAGGAAAAAAATGATCATAGAATGAGATCATTTAAAACTTTACCCTTGGCAATGCTTAAGATATTAAATTGGAAATGGAAAAATGGGAGAGCATCATCAGATGGTTGCATTCTTTTTATTCTGTTGATCTTATTTATTATTTGAAAATTTGTTTATTTATTTGATTTTTTTCCAAAGCCAAATTATTACATTTCTTTCTTCTTTTGATTAGACCCCGTTTCAGCGCTTTAGATTCTTTAGGATGTGGGTCTGGATTCAAAACCTCATTCTTAAGTAAATTTCTTAAAGTTGAAGAAGATTCGAAAGATGCTGATCAATCGCGGGTTGGAAAGAAATTAACCAATCTGACTATAAAATGAGTTTTGGTTATGCCGTTTCTCATATTTTCATCGTCCCTTTGTTTTCTTCGAGTTATTACTTCCTATGACATCCGTTTGAAATTCATATAGAATTCTACAGAAACCTCTAAAAATTATGACTTTAGAGTTCAATGATTCCACTGACATTAGCTTAAATTTCTTTATGAAGTAGTTAGATATTTCAATCAACACTAATGGGGATAAGGTCACTATCCTTTGAGTCTTGATACACCTAGTAATAATACAGCTTGCAGCTATCGAAGTAAGGAATCTATTAATGATGTTTGAGAAATTATCAGAAGGAAATGATTCAATTGGATGATTATGTGACTGCCATTAACAAGAAATCTTGTTGTCGGCCATTCCATCATTTCCATCTGTAGAACATTAAATATTTATTGACTCTGATTAAAAGATAAACACAATTTATCTTTTACCTAATATTATTGAGCCGAAGGAAGAATCCAAGGGGAAGCAAGAATCTGAACCTCAATGCATCTCAAGCATATCAAGATGCCTCTAATATTTGCTAACAGTGAGATGAAGACCACACATCCGATTGGATTAGAGCGAAATGCAAGATGATGCTGAAGGAGGGAATGGAATGAATGTGGAGATTCTTTAATGTTTTCCCGATAAATTTGGAGTTTTAGATTTTTTTTATTATATGAACATGAACCCCAAAAAAACAACCCAAAAAATTATTTCTTCTGTTTTTGAGTTAAAAGCAAATTTTAATTAAGAAATAATTTTAAATGGGAAAAATTTTTTGTTAAGAGAAATTGTTAACTTTTAACCGTTTAATGGAAAAGAATGATATTGCAGAAAAAGCAGGGCTCTTTTTAGGGTCATCGAAGAAGCTGTCATATGAAGATTTTTCAAATTGTAAAAAATGTTGAATTTATTTAACCCTCCTTTGATTTTAGTATTTGTTTATTTGACTCAGTTTAGTATTAATTTCTCCTTGGAGGAAAATGTGATGCAGCAAATCTTCAAAGAATATGAAAAAAATGATGTTTTTATTTTAATGATTTGAATTTTTACAAATTTTCTCTTTTTCTTAAAAGCTGAACTATATAATGAGAGAAGAAGTGGATTTTATTATTTCAAAAATTCTGGATTTTGTTCCCTCAGAAGTTTCGGATGAAAACGACAGCAGTTCAGTCAAATCAAAAAAGCTTTTTAAACTTTTGAAAAGAAAAAAAATTGCTTTGAAAGCATGTGGCAAATTTTTTGTGATGCAAAAAGGAAAAGGGAAAATTCAAAAGGAAATCCCAGCAGAGATCATTGAAAACTTGAATTTGAAAAAGGTTAATGAGTTAAATCATATTTTCCTTATGGCTGATGAAAAAAAACTGGGTTGGGTCACTCTTGAAAACATACGCGATGGTATGTATAAGTTTTTCTCAAATACTATGTTTTTTTTAAGTTTTGAGGATAACAAAAAAAGAATGGAATATCAATGAAAATGAAGCGTTGAAGATTTTTGAAAGTTTAGAGGATGGAAATAAGAAATTGATATATCACAAGAATTTCTCAAGGCTGATTACCCATTTTGAAAAGGTCAGTTGACTTTCACACTTTAATTATTATCTTTTTAGAAAATTTTTCATCAAATCACAGGACTTGATAATAATGAAAAAGATGAGATAAATGGTATAGAAATAGATGAAATAGACCTTAAAAATGTTGTTTTTTTATAAAAAATAAAATTGCCTAAATCAAATAATATAAAAAAAAAGGATGAGGAACCGACAGGCACGTTGAGTCTTTTCAATGAGATGAAAGATTTAATTGAATATGGAATAATGTTTTCAGGTAAAATTAATATATGTGTTTATGAAATTAAATTTTTAAACAGGATCAGATTATAAATTAAATACAATATTCCATAATCTATCAGGAATTTGTGAGAAAGTTTTTAAAAAAATTGGTATTGTTATTTGATTTTATTTTAAAAAATGTTATTTGTTCATTAGATTTGAAACATAAATATGAGAGTTTATTGAAAAAACAGGATTTTTTTGAAGGCAAAATTCAAAATTTAGAATATGAAAATAAAAAACTTCTTAACATTCAAGAAACATTAATTTCAACAAATGAAGAATTAAGTAATTTTTATTAAAAATATATTGTTTATTTTGTTATAGATTTGGAAAATATAAAAAATCAAAGACAATCCAAACAAATGATTGATAACTTATCAAAAAAACTTATTGAAAGTGAAGAAACAAGGGTGTTCTTTGAAGAAATGGCTTCAAAATTAAAGCAGGTAATTTTTTGCCATAATATGAAAAAAAAACAATTTCATTTTCAAAAAGGAAAATTCAAATTTACAAATACAAGTGACAAATTTACAAAAAAAATTAAGCCTTGCCCAAGAAAACTATGAAAATTTGAACCAAATGATTTCTATTCAAAATCAAGTTATTAAAGATTAGTCAATGCTTTGTTTACCTTTTATATAAAATTAAGAAAGTTGAGGCTATGGAAAATCAAGAAAGTCAAGAACTCAACCAAAATCTTTCCATTTTGCAAAAAAAGTTTAATGTTTTGACAATTCAAAACGAAGTATCATTATTTATTTAATATTATCAAAAAACTTAAATTTTTTTTCAAAAAAGACCCTCATTAAAGAAAATAAAGACTTAAATTCCAAAATCTTAGAATTCCAAATCAAAGAATCAGCCCTACAAACAGACATCAACGACCTTACTGAAAAGCTAAATTCTCAAAAAAATGAATTGACCAGAAAAATTTCAGAAAGCATTTCGGAATCGCAGAATATTTTGAATAGCGAAACTGGGAATGATTTGCTAACCTCTTTGAAATCGAAGGGTTTACAATTCACAAGCTTTTCTCCGAAAATTCAAGAAAGCGTTTATTCACGTTTCAAGCCCAAAACTTCGATTTATTCAGAAAATCTAGAGGAAAGCCCCCAAACGTTCGAGCCTTTGGAATCTGCTAGTAAATTTGGATTGCGAGAATCTATCAAAGGCAAAATCATAGAAAAAGAGTGATATTTTAATTATCTTGAGCTAAAATAGATTTTTTAAAATAAAATAATAGATTTTCAGATTATGATTTTTTACAAATTAAGAGCAACTCGGAATTACAACAATTGTAGAATATTGAATTGAAATCTCTCCAGATTTTCAGTGATGTCGCATATTATTATTATAAAGAGTCAGAAATAGTTAGAATGAGGAAAATTATCGTGATCTTAACAGGTCTAGATTATTTCAATTGAGATCATCGTAAAATCAAAATTTCTTTTAAATAGCTGAGAAATTGGTTTTATTGGAACAAGATGAAAACTACAATTTGTTGAATATTTCAAACTTGGAGGATTTACAAACTTTAATTCTTTCAAAAGTCGATTCGCTTTTGATTAAATTTTGCTTCACGTCGCAAGAGATTATCTTGAGGAGCTTCAAAAGAACTGAGATGAGATTGTTTTTGAATGGCATTTGTCAAGATGACAACTGTTCATTTAAATACAACACAATGTTTACAAAAAAGTAATATCTAAAATACAACATTTAACAAAAAAAAAAATGTTTAATTTTTTTTAGATTGGTTGAACCCATGGTTGAAGAGAAAGAAAATGATAAATTAACAGAACAAAATTTGTTTCCTTTTTTATCAAACATTACAATCTATCAAATATCCATTATTTATGTATTCAGATTCTTTTTCAAGAAGTAAAATAAATTCCTTTATTGTGTTTTAATTATTTTTTTTTTCAAGGAGAAAGGTTGTTACAAAAAATTGTGTCTATAAAAAAAAATAATTTTGTCAATTAAAAAAAGTTTTTTGTCCTTTATAATCACGAATTTTGTAAAGTCAACAGTCTCTAAATAGATATAACAAAACTAAATTTTCTAGCCCAACAGGCTTTTTGCAGCGCTATCTATCATATTATTAGCGCTCTTAGCCGCATTATCTACTACATTATTAACACTATTCTTTGCATTATCTATCACATTATTCACACTTTTTTCTGCGTTATTAATGAGATTGGAAGCTCCATCGGCTATCTTATCAACAATGCTTTTATCTCCCCCACCATCCTTATTACTAAGAGTATTTCTGATAACAGCTTTGATAGGATTTGGAATGAGTGAATTCACAGCTTCCATTGAACTATGAACTATATCCCTGACTCTAATTCTTTGAGCCTCAACCAATTTTTTCTTTTCAACAAGAAAATCCTAAAAAATCGTTAAATTTACATATATTTCCTGCCTAAACATTTTTTTTTACATCATCTGCAGCTTTTCTTTCTTCATTCACTAATTTCTTCAAATCAGTTATGCTATCTATTTAAAAAGAATAAATCAATCGTAGTTTTCATTAAAAACCTATGATATCATCTGTGGACTCCTGAGGCGCATGAATATTTAATGTAAACACAGGCTTGTCATCACCCCCGCCAGCAGTTTCACCATTTTCTATTGTTGCTTGATTAGAGGTGGCAACAGTTTCGGTTTCTTGGATTTTGGATTGAGAGAATCTGTAATCTGGATATAAATTCATTGGGTCCTGGTAATTTGGACGCTTGGAAGAAGCAATTGGGCCGTTTTGCATGTTCTTATTAAGGTTGGAAGTTCGAAGATGATCATAGGCAAAGATATAGTGATCAGAGAGCAAAGCAAGAAAAAAAAAACCCAAAAATAAAATAAACTTCATTTTTGTATTGAATTTTAATATTTTTATTTTAAAATAAATAAAAATATTGAGAAAAATGAAAAGAAATGGATTTTATATGGATCCGAAATGAATTTTATTGAAATATGATAATAGAAAAACATTGAAATTCATCCCATGTTATTAAATAACCAAAAAAGAAAAAGTACCAACTCGAAAAAATTCTAACAAGTGCAATGTGAATCATCATTGTTCTCGGGCATCTTTATATAATTTTTTAATTTCGACCCTGGGTTCGCCTCTTGTACAATTGATTCATTTTTCAGAAACTTTTCTTTGATGTCCCTGGCAATCGTTTCAAATGCCTCTTCAACATTTATATCATTTTTCGCGCTGGTCTCCAAAAACGGTACTCCATAAATATCTGCCAATTTTTTCCCTTCTGCATATTCGACAGTTCTGGTCTGTAAATCACATTTTGTCCCGACCAAGATCACACATACCCCTTCAGAAGCATGGTCCTTGATTTGTTTCATCCACATGTCGATATTATTGAAGGAGCTTCTGTCATTAATTGCATAACCCATGATGATGCCTTGGGCTCCTTTATAGTAATTTTGTGTAATCGTTTTAAAACGGTCCTGACCAGCGGTATCCCAGATTTGCATTCTGATTTTTCGACCATCAATTTCAAGATTCTTGACTTTGAAATCGATTCCTTAAAATATCCATTTATTAAGTTATTAAAAAGGAAAGATGGGGAAAAACCAATAGTGGCAAGATGGGTAGGCAGAAATTTGTTATCGCAAGCTCGAAGCAATATGTTGGTTTTTCCAACATTTGAGTCCCCTATAATCAACAGCTTTATAATCCAATCAAAGGCACTATCCTTTAGATTATTGTTCATATGGAAAAATAAATAGAAATTAAAGGATGCTGAAAATAATAAACTAATTTTTTGAATTTTTTGAATGTTTTTCTTCTTTTTTTACATAATTCTTCTTTTTTTACATAATTAATTAATTTTTTGAAGGTTTAAAATATTGTTTTGTATTGAATTTTCGTCATGACACATAAAAGCCATGAAACCACACTGAACCCCAAAAATATAAAGAATTCATTATCATAGCCGATCACCGGTCTTAACCTTAAATTTATTCCGAATTGAGTGAGATTCGCACATGCAATCACCAATAAAACAACACTAAAAACTCTGGATCCAACTTGTGGCCCGAATACTTTCAGACACAAAGGGGGAAATATTACAAAATGGCCACCTTCACAAAGTAAGGCTACACAAATCCAGATCAAATAGGCCGACTTATATTCAGAGATGAATCTTAATGTCGCTACTTCGACTATTTGAATAGATAGTATTATGAGATAAACTCTTTTAAAATCCCATTTGTCAGAAAGCGCACCCCAAAAAAACCGGCCTCCCCCGTTAAAAACACAACTTAAACTGCCAACCAATGTTAAGAAAGAGTCATCTGAAATTTTACTAAGGCCATAATCTTTGAAATTGGTTGCGGTGAAATATCCATTTTGTATTGAGAAATAGTTCATTGTCATGATTGCATAAGCTGCTAAAGTGCAAAAAGCCTGTGGAAAAGATCTACATTTTGATTCATCTAATAGGTCAATTGATGAAGACCATTCATTTTTTTTTGTTTCTAAAGCTTTAATGTTATCTTTTGATTTCTTCACGTCGGATTTGCTCTCGTTGTCATTTAATTTATCTTGGTTAATAGGATCTTGCATGGATTTCTTCACCAATAATTGAGTTTTACAATTGGAATCATCCACAACGGCATTCACTTCAGGGCAATGAGTTTCGATAATTTCCGGCTTGAATTCGAATTGTAACAAGTTCCCCAAAACCATCACTCCCAAGAAATAATAAGATAGAGTCCGAATTGCATTGGGAAGTCTTGAAGCAATTTCATCCGGGAAATAATATTCATTTTCTGAGTTTTGTAGTGCTTTGGTGTTGTTTGGGTTCATAAGCGCCAACAAGATGAAATTCGAAATGAGGGATGATAAACCATAAACCCCCATTAAAATGCCCCCAATGAGACCCCTTCTAGAAGGGAAATATTTGTATCCATTATACATCAAAGTTAAATATAGAAAACCAGTGGTTCCTCCGTACCCGACTCCAAAAAAAACGAAAAAAATCCAAAAATTCGTAAAGAAGGTTGAAGCAAAAATGAATCCCCATGTTAATACAGTGGCAATGATTAAGAGAGCTCGATAGCCAATGATTGTGCAAAGAGGAAGACTTAGGTAGGCTATGATGTTGCCGACGATTGTTGTGATAGGAAAGACAATATTGGTTTCGTCAGATGTAACACCTTTGAAATAGGATGAGACATAAACATTGATGTTACCCAAAATGTAGGTGGACCCCACTGGCAAATAAAGGAAGCATGCTCCTATAAGAGAAATGATGCCTTTTGCGGTTTGTGATAGTTTGAGAACCATGTTTATGCAAAAATAAAATTATATTATGTATACAAAAAAGGAAATTTATTAATTACTTATAATATTAATTTTAAATGCAATTTCTAAAAGTATGCTAAAGAATTGATTAATTTCTTATTTTCGGTATCGAAGATCTGAAGAAATGCATAACACAAATGCAACTGTTGTCATTCCTAAATAAATGTAAAATTCATTCTCGAATCCAATTAATGGTCTAAGACCCAAATTCAATCCAAACTGTGTCAGATTAGACAGAGAACAAACCAATATGAGGATACTATAAATCTTTGATCCCACATTTGGACCGAACACTTTCAAGCTTAGAGGAGGAAAAATCACAAAATGTCCCCCTTCACACAATAAAGCTGAACACACCCAGAGGAGATATGCAATTTCTATGGAAGAAATGAAACGTAAGGTGACAATATTCACCATTTGAATGATTAATATCGTCAAGTAGATCTTCTTGAAATTAAATTTATCTGAAAGGAAACCCCAAAAAAAACGACCCCCTCCATTGAAAACTGATCCCAAACTACCAACCAATGTAAGGAACTGATCATTGGAAATTTTTCTTATTCCATAGTTCTTGAAATTCGTTGCCATGAAGTACCCATTTGAAACTGACATATAGATCATTGCGATCATTATATAAACAATACGGGATTTAAAAGCGTCTTTAACTGAGAAACATCGTCTTTCATCATGCAAGTCGAAGGAAGAAAGGGACCAATTGCCATGATCTTTGATTTTTTGCTTATTTTGGTGAATTTCTTCTTTTTGATCTGAGAAATTTGTAATGTCTGGCTCGATTTGGCTGTTGGGATTTGCAGTCCTTGCTATATTGAAGTTATTTTGATCGATTTTTGCATTAAAAACATCGCTCTCATTTTTTAAGCTTTTCGGCAATAAATCTCTCCTAATATCCTGAGATTTTTGTTCTAGCATTGAATTAGATTGCTCTTCTATAGCCACATCTACAAAGATCTCATCAGCTTTGACTTCTTCTTCTTCTGGTTCTTTGTATTCGAAGAGAAAGATAGACCCCAATATCATGACTCCTAAGAAATAAAAGGATAAATATCGTAAAGCTGAAGGCAATCTGTCAGCAATTTCAGGAGGAAATGAATAATCATCTGAGTTTGGGTCTTTTGTAGCTGCAACATTATCTGGATTTATGAGCATTAAGAGTATATAATTAGAAATCAAAGACGAGAAACCATATACTCCCATGCCAATGCCACCAATGAGCCCTCTTTTGGTCGGGAAATATTTATAGTTGTTATACATCATAGTCAAATATAAGAGACCGGTGGACATACCGAACCCTATTCCAAAAAGACAAAAAAATGACCAAAAGTCTGGACAAAATGTTGATCCAAAGAAAAAACCAAATAAAAAAAAAATGGATGTATAAACCATTTTTCGAAACCCAAAGTAGCTGAGAAATGGGAAACTTAGGAGAATTGTAATATTTGAAACTAATGATCCAACTGGAAAAACCATCATAGCTTCATCACTTGAAATATTTTTGAAATAGGAGATGGCATATATGTTAATGCTGCCCCAAATATATGTCGAGCCGAGGACTAGATAGAAAAGACATGAACCAATTATGGAAGAAATGCCTTTTGCTTTTTGTGAAAGTTTCAAGCCCATTTTAAGAATCCAGAATTTTTAAATGATTCATAAAATTCAAAAAAGTTTAAAATCCAAAATTTCTCAAAATATTTATAATAATAAATATCTTTATTTTTAATAACTTAAATTTTTATAATAAAATGAAATTTTGTAAGAATTAAACATAATAAAAATGTTAAACAA
>Ga0302186_10002705_pt1 | contig 13452 bp, 10 predicted proteins | sample II_Bog_E1_2_FD_198782 | JGI IMG/M metagenome (GOLD analysis project Ga0302186, IMG submission 198782) | Peat permafrost microbial communities from Stordalen Mire near Abisko, Sweden - II_Bog_E1_1 | ecosystem: Environmental > Terrestrial > Soil > Wetlands > Peat | place: Sweden: Abisko... | reverse complement strand
TAAATCAGGAATAAAAACCATTTTTTGGAATCTTTAATTTTTTAACCAAAAAAAAAATCGGTTTTATCCGAAATTTTTTTTAAAATTTTATAATATTCCGTGATTATTATAATTTTAGATTGTTCTTTCGAAAAACATGCATTCAAAGTTGTAAGTCTCTTGAATCTAGTTTAGGTATTATTTTAAATTTTATTCAATAACAGAAACTTTATTAGAATAATCATAAATTATTTCCAAACATTTATTTTCAGTAAAAGGTTTTCCCACAAACCCGTCCATTCCATTTTCCAAGCACTTGGTTTCTTCCTCTGGTCCATCCAAGCCAGTGACTCCAATAATGGCTGTTTCATGATATTTAGTTGTGCTAATCATATTCTTTATTTCAGAAGTTGCTTCATAACCATCCTTGATCGGCATTAAGCAATCCATAAAAATTAGATTGAAGAATTTTTTGTTAGGCTTCAGATTTTTTTCCTTGAATTTCGCAACGCATTCATCTCCATTGCCAACCGTTTCATAATAGATCTTCAAATTTGTTATCTTCTGCAAATAACTCATTATGACAAACGCATTAAATGGATTATCATCAGCAATAAGAACCCTAAACGATTTATTCTCAAATGACTCTTTAGCCAATTGCCTTCTTTCTGGGCTAGAATTATTGGGAATTAATGTGCAAGAGTCATTCTTCAAATTCAAAGGCGAGAAAGTGGAATTATTCAAAGGAGACCCTGAGTCAGCTTCAAGTCTAACTAAACGTGCCACCATCACTGGGTTTTCATAAGTGCAAAGTTTCCCATCAATAGATACATTGTCATCACTTAAATTTTCTTCAAGTTCGGATTTGTTTGAAATCGACCCAAAAGATGAAAAATCCAACTTGTATTGTTCCTCAATTGACTTATAAAAGAACTTTGAATTGATTTGCGCAGTTGAGCCGTTTTTCTCACAGACCATCTTATCTGGCTCTTCTATTTGTAAGAGTTTCGATAAACTGTCCTTGGTGGTTTTGACTTTGTTTTCAAACAACAATGGGTTCATTTGAACTGTGTCACTTTTTTCAACATTCACGAAAATGAAGAAACTAATTTTGGTGCCTTGGCCATATTCACTACTAATTTTCAGTTGCTCTTTTGGGCCTAATAAAGATAAGAATTTCTTGCAAATGCTGAGTCCCAACCCAATTCCATATTTATTAAGTCCATCTTGAGTATCAAAGGTTGAATAAGGTTTGCATAATTTCTCTATATTCTCCTTTTTAATACCTACTCCTGTGTCAATAATGCAAAATTTCAACACATTTTTATATTTTGTCTTTAAAACTTTAAGTTTTATGAAGCCTGACGTGGTGAATTTGATGGAATTACCAATAAGATTTATGAGGATCTGCTTGATTCTTCTACAATCGGAATACAGGTCCAAATTTTCATCAAGGTCATTTTCAAGTTTCAGCTTAATTTTTTTGGATGCTGCCTGTATCGCCATCAAATCAATGACCTCTGATAGCATTTTCCTCAGATTAAAGATGTCCTTTATCAGATTAAATTTGTCATTTATGAAACTCGAATAATCTAAAATGTCATTTATCAAGTTCATGAGCAAATTTGCATTGATTTCCGCGTAATGAAGAAATTTCAACCTTTCCTTCTTGTTATCGTTATTTTTCGCGTTATTGATAAATGCCAAGATCCCATTTAAAGGAGAACGAAGGTCGTGGGTCACTGAAGCCAATAATTCATTTTTTTTTATATCGTTTTGTTGTAATTTTTTGATTTCTTCCTCTAGATGATCATCATCCAAATGTAAAAGTACCAATTTTTCTTCATTCCATTCAAAACTGGTAATCCAAATTTTCATTTTCCTGCCATCTTTCTTGTAAGAACCCAAGATCATGTTTTCCAAGGAGAATGATTGAATGTTCGGATCACCTGCTTTAAGTATCAAATTATGAATATTCAAAGGAACGGCTTCATCAGCTACTTTAGAATCCCCATCATCTTTTGGGATGAAAGTGCCCAGATGTTCAGGTGTCAAAATTGTTATATCAGATAAAAATGATTCAATCTCATTGAAATTATTTGCAATTTTGTAGGTGTCTTGACCCCGGATGTTAATAAACTCCAAATTGAAAAATGTTTTGAGCTTATTTGGGTCCTGGTTTTGGAGATTGTGGGTTATTTCTTTCTTAAATAATATTGTGACTCCTGGAAAAACGTTATTGAATATGTGCAACCATTTCTTTTTTTCATTGTTTTGCTTTTCAAATTGTAGTAATTTGTGCTTATGATCCGTCCAAGTCATATAGGACTGCAATATACAAATAATGAAATTCCCGAAAAAAGTTGTTAGATCATTCACATCTAAGAGGTAAACGAATGAAAAATACATCAACATAAAGAAAAACGCAAGGTTTGATAATAATGTGTTGAATCCTTTGATCATATTATAATATAAAATGGTTATATAAATGCCCAAGAATAACAATTCATTCCGCTTTAAGTCATCATTGACCAATTTGTCAAGCAACACCGAGCCTATCATGAAGAAAATGGTCAGGAAAAATTGAGTAAATTGTATGTGTTTTCGAGTGAAATAAATGATTATGGCTAAGGTCCCCCCCACAATGACATCGAAAATTATTCGTTTCCATAATTTCAACATAACATATTGTGGAATATAAATTCCGCTAAAGACAGCGAAGGCACAGTAGATTGGGAAATACTCCTTGGCAAAAAAATTGGTGGTATGGAAATGAGGAATGGAGTTGGTGTGCCATTTGAAGAGAGAAAATTGTATTTTTTTCCAAAAAGAAACCATTTAATATAATTAGATTGTTCAAGATTTTGATTCTATGGGAAATTATTATATTTTGAAATATTCAGTGGTAAGAAAAAATTTAGGAATGAATTTGGAAATCGCAAATGTGAGGGATAAAATATTGCTCGAAAATGAATTAAATGAAAAAACATTTTCTGAATTTTCTGTCTATTTTCAAACTATCCTTTCCACATATGAAAATCTCAAATATAATCTTGAATATTATTCAAAGGAAACTCATAAAGGTATTTTAGGGTATGCGGGTTTTATCACTGGGGGAAGGAGGGTTAGAAATTATATATATATCTGTATATTTTATAAAAAGGATTGTCCACTAAAAAAGAAGTTTGTTTTCTAATGAATAATAAATACATCAAAAGAATAGAGCTTTTAATGAAGGAGTTGACAATAAAAATGCAAGAATTCCAAAATAATTACGAGAAAATGGTCAGATCGTACAAATTTATAGAAGAAATAATGGCAATTATTTATATTTTTTGAAGGTTTCTTAAGTTTCATATAAATTAGAAGAATACAAGAAAGATAGAAGGAGACATTATGGAAAATCAAAACAAATTAAATGAAATTGACATAGTTTTCGAAATGAACACAAAAAAGTTGTATTTTATCAATTAAAAGTTAGAAACATTTTTTTTTAAATATAGGCTTAATATGATCAAAGACATTCAGGAAAATTTTAATATTTATTCTGAAGTAATTTTTAATAAATTCCTTGTATTTACTTATAATCTCTTTTTAAGAATTTCAGCTTCGATAAATGGTCATCTCTGCAAATTTAAAATTGATAAAAATTCATTTCTTTAAAACAAAACGATCATTATTATATTATAGTTTAGGTTTTTTCATTTTATATTCGAAGTACGATTTTTTTTTTTCTATAATTTTTGTTTTCTTTATCACAAAAGTAAAATTAGGACCATTTGAAAAAATCCTGTGTAATTTAAAAAAATCCCAAATTTAATGAACTTAAAAGTGGGAAAAAAAAAATGAAAAAAATTGCGAATATCCAAGATATTTTTTGGTTTCATGCTATAAAATTTATTTCTTCTCCGAATTTAAATATAATTAATCCTTGTAATATTGTTTTTTCACCATGAGAGATTTCTCTTTTTTCCTCCTCTTTTGTTTTCTCGTCTCCACCCTTGCCTTAGACAACGGTGTAGGTCTAACTCCACCAATGGGATGGAACTCCTGGAACAAATTCGCTTGTAACATTGATGAAACCCTAATCAAACAGACTGCTGACGCATTGATTTCCACCGGATTGGCAGCCAAAGGTTACCAATATATCAATTTAGATGACTGTTGGCAGATTTCCCGAGACTCAAACAACAAGATCCAAGAAGATAAAAACAAATTCCCTAGTGGAATCAAGGCATTAGCCGACTACATGCATCAAAAAGGTTTGAAATTTGGGTTGTATTCAGACGCTGGTTTCTACACATGTCAAAAAAGACCAGGGTCGTTGGGGTTCGAAGATAATGATGCCCAAAGCTATGCTGCATGGGAAGTGGATTATTTGAAGTTGGACAATTGTTACAATGATGGATCTAGTCCAAGGCTGAGATATCCTAAAATGACCGCAGCTTTGAACAAAACTGGCAGACAGATTTTCTTCTCGATGTGTGAATGGGGAGTGGAGAGCCCAGCATCATGGGCCAGTGATGTTGGTAATTCTTGGAGAACCACAGGAGACATTTCAGACAATTGGAGCTCCTTTGTTGGAATTTTAGATCAACAGGTGGGACTTGAAAAATATGCAGGACCAGGGCATTGGAATGACCCTGATATGTTGGAAGTGGGTAACGGTGGTATGACCATCAATGAATATAAATCTCATTTTGCTTTATGGTCCTTGTTGAAGGCACCTTTGTTGATAGGTTGTGATTTGGTCAACATAAGCAAAGATACATTGGATTTGTTGGGAAATGAAGAAATTATCAGAGTGAATCAAGATAAATTGGGTGTACAAGGTAGCAGAGTGTCCCAAAATGGAGATTTGGAAGTATGGGCTGGACCTGTAGAGAATGGGGAAGTTGCTGCTGTGCTGTTCAATAGAGGAAGCACACAAAACACCATCAGTATAGATTTCACAGTGGCAGGGTTCAAAGGCACCACCGCACATATCAGAGATTTAATCGAGAAAAAAGATCTGGGAACATTCCAAAACAAGTTTGATGCGGTTGTCGATTCACATTCAGTAGTGATGGTCAGACTTTCTGCTGAAAATAATGCATTTCTTGAATAATAAAAATAACTTAATTAAAAATGAAGGAAACAATAATTTTTTTAGGGAAAATCTTTACCATAAAAAAAATATTTTTTATTGTTGTATTTTTTTTTAAAAAATAACACATGTCTTTTTTTTTTTTTTTAGATGGGGCGCGTCCCCAATTTTAAAATTTTTCCCAAAATTTTTTTTTTTTTTTTTTCATCAGATGTTTTTACTTGAAAACTTCAAATTTATAAATTTTTCAAATTTAAAAAAAATTAAAAAAAAAAAAAATGAATTTTCACTTAACACAGAATGTTCGTTATAAATAAAATATGATGATATGTTGAGAAAAAGCAATAAGCGAACATAACATAAGACTTAGCTGTAAATATTATTATTATTCTCGCGTCAATATATCTCCTCTTCTATTGTAAAAGTGAGGGTATTTCTCATTTCTTCTAAATACCAATTCCCCTCTCAAATATGTTTCCATAATTTCTCCATGGACTTTACAATTAAGTAAAATGAATGCCTTTGCATCTTTCAAAGGAAGGTCATTTGCCTTTATTTTATAACTTTTGAAGGGGTTCCAAATCACAAAGTCTGCATCTAATCCAATATAAATTCTTCCTTTTTTCTTCTCTAAATTTAAAATTTTTGCTGGATTTTCACATAATTTGTTGATCATCAATTTCATGATCTTTTGATATGTTTCAATTTCTATCTTCATGGCCTTAGATTTCATATTTTCATTTTCCAACATCAATTTTATCGCTTGATCTTTTGAGCTGGCTCTTTGTGTAATTTCAAATAGTTTCGTCCATAATACCTGCAAATTGAACCCTAAACAAGACAGACCTTCAAAGCTTCTGCGAAAATTACCCTTATCGATAAATTTATACTTCCAAGGCACTCCGAAATGAAAGGAACTGACCACATCAATTAATCCTTCCTGTTTGATGGTTTGAAGAAAGAGATCTCTTTCCTTCTTTATTCTGATCGGAGGACTGATCTTAAACTTGGTTTGGGACTCTTGGATTTTACTATTGTAGAAAAACAAATACGGAGTGCAAACTTCAGTCAATAGTTCGATTTTTTCATTGAAGATCATCGATTCTTTCAACTTGTTGACTTGAAACAAGAGAGCGTTTGATGAAAGGTTCATGAAAAGAAACTTGGCCTTATGTTTTTCCTCTGAATCTTTGAACATTTTTGCCGTCTTCTTCAAAATCATCCTGATCCCCTTAACTTCCCAAAATAAAACATGGTTCGAAAGGAACATTTCATAACTATGATTAATAATATTATCTTTATCCTTATTGATTTTATGATCAGTTTTGAGTTCTTGCATTTTTATGGCTTCGAAGGATGAAATGGAATTTAGTGAAATTAGGTTATCCAATGATTTATCTGATACCAAACTGACTGAGGTCACTAATCTTCTAGATAATAGTTTTGAAGGCTCAGAAACGATTTTCAAGCTTTCTCGTTTCAGAATTGAATCCGCGGTTTTGATTTCTTCCCTTGGATAAAACTCTTCAACATTTTTCTCATTTTCTGGATTGGACATCTTATTCAGAACTATCAAAGGAGATACTTTCTTTGTTTGGAAGTTATGAAACGAGTTGAATGTTTGGTTTTTCGGTGTGTTATTCAAAGAAATCTTATTAATTTTCTCATTGGAAGAGTTCTGCTCAGTGTCTTCATTGATCTCTGAACTTTCCGAATTTATGAAACTCGAACCTGATTGATCCAAAGCCTCGAACAAAGGACTATCCTTTGAATTATATTGGAATAATTCCATTCTGGCCATAGAGTTTTCTTCTTGGAATTTCGCGAGGATTTGGGCCTGAACTTCCAATTTCTGCCATTTGGCCATCGAATTTCTTGTTTTTTCTTTGCTTTCCATCCATTCATCGATTTCTTCATCTAACAGATATTGTGTTTTGGGGTCATCTTCATTTAAATCGGAATCCAGATCTTCAGCCAATCCCCCTCTGAAATCCGATTTTTTGCTGATTATTTCGCTTTGGAAACGAAGATCCTTGTTTTGTGTGCTCAATGGCGAACATATGAAGAAATCTTTATCTGTGGCATTAACCGAGTGGAAGGCTAAAAGAATATTATTTAACAATTTTTTCTCTTTGATGATCTTCATTAGTTCTCCAAATGCTTTTTTGGCCATAAATGGAAGTTCAGGCATCCAACTTCGCATTAAATGGATTTTATAACCCAAAGCTATTTTTGTCTCATGAATCTCCTCGATTTGTTTGACATTATGCTTGCCAAGATAACCAAAAAGCCCGCAATCAGAATAGATGTTTTCCTTTAAGGAAGAAATCCTACTTTTCAAACAAAGAATTTCATCAAATTTCTCATCATAATGGTTCATTAAGGGATTATCTATTATAGTTGTGATCCCCCCCTGTATTGCTAATTTGGTGATCTCTTGGACATTTGCCCAATCAGTTTCCTCATAATTACTATGCAAATGCACATTCATGTCTATGATTCCTGGAAATAAATAAGAATTGGAAAAGTCCAGTATTTTATAAGTTTTAGAAAGCTCTGCTTTTTCTGATTCGGAAAGAAGAGAAAAATCGATGATTTTTTCGAATTTGGTTGAGAAAATAAGAAGGCCTGAAATTGGAGACATCGTGGAATCAGTGTAAATGTTGTTACATTTGATAGCTTTGAATGAGGAGGAATGGATTCGTGGAGAATCTTCATTCATTGTAGAGCTACAATATTTATATATAAAATATTATGAATGAAAATGTTTTATTAAAAAAAAAAAAATCTCAAGTATATTATAAAATTTTCTGCTGATTAATTTATTTTCAGAACAACATTAGAAGTGCAGTAAAACTTGGGTAAATATGTTCTGATGAAAGAATATAAGTTCAATAAATGCATTATATTTTTTCTTTCATTGATATGAAATGTTTTATTGTTTTTTTTTTTCCATCTTAAAATTTGTCAATACTGAAATTCAGGGAAAAACTTAAAAAATGCCTCTCTGATCTTCGAATACACTTTCTCCATTTCTTCTTCAGTATTAACTTTGACCACGATGCCTAAAGCTGCTAAAAGTTCAATCGCAGGCAGAGTTCTTTTGTAGAAAGTTTTGATTCTCGTATGGAAAATGCTTTCATTATCATCTAATCTCCCGCTGGTTTCCGACCTCACATTCATTCTTTTCAACATGCACTCCGCGCCACATTCCAGATAAAGCACGAATTTTAACTCCAACTGGTCATTAATTTGATCCATCCAATAATGGAATCCTGCTACTGCTTTGATGAACCCATCTATTAAAAACACATTTTTATTCCAACCCTTTGCTCGCATCTCTTTAAATAAAAAGAAGGCTACTGTGTCACAGGACATCAATTTGCCAGTTTGTTCGAATTCTAGCATAAATGTATTCAATTCACGACCCTCTTCTGTGTCCTTCAGGCGTTCTGATCGCAAAATGTCCCCGACTGATAAATGTGTGAGACCGAATTCAGACGATAATTTCTTACAGTAGGTTCCTTTGCCGGAAGCTGGACCACCCATCACCAGAATCACCAATGGTTTTGCATTAGGGTCATTATCCATTTTTATTTTTTTACAGAAAATGAATCGTTCTGATAGAAATGTTCGTTTTGGTCTAAATTTTAATTTTATTTTTTAACAAAAATTTGTGAGTTTTTCAAAATTAGATAATTTTTAAAAATATAATAATGAAAAATTTTAAAATTTTTAAATAATTTAAAACATATAAATGATTTATTTATTTGTGAAAAAATATTTTTTTTTAGTTAACAAAAAATTTGCAGGATTTAAAATATTAAAAAGCATATAAGAAATAAACAGCCAGAATTACATTTTCTTTTCATTCAGCTGATTCTTTATATTCATTATTTCCATCGCCAGCTCATCATTCATCTCGAAATCTTGCGAAAACCTTAATTCTGGGATGCTTTGCATTGGCGGAGCCCAATTTTCCTGAAAAAGTGAGTTTTCCTTTTTGTTTTTTAAGAAAACATCTGCAGAATCATATGATTTTTTCTTTTGTATGATTTTTTTGTTCACAGAAGCTGATTCTGTCTTTTTTTTTGTTAAAATTTCTTCAAGATTGGAAGCCTCTCTTTTGAATTCTTCGAATTGTTGTTGATCTTCTAATTTATCCGAGCTTTTTGAAGCCCTTTCAGCGATTTTGAAATAATCGCCCGAATCAAATATTTTCCTAAAATAAGTTTCTTAATATTTTATTTTCAAGCAAAAACTAAACTATTTACTTCTTGTTCATTGCGAAACTGCAAGTCTTCAATGTGGAAGTTTTCTGAATAATTGGAATGGAGGCTTTTTTCTCAACTTCCTCCTTTTCATTGCTGATTTGTTGGAAAATTGTGATGATTTTTAAAAATGTGCCAATTTTAGTTTGGAAGCTTATTTGGGCCTGGAGAGGAAACCCTTTAATTGCGTTTGTATAGAAAAGGAACTTCGATTCATCAGCTTCCGGTATAAGGTCGTATTCGAAAACCAGCTCGCTTTTTTCTGTGACATTACCGAGGATTTTCTTATAATATTTCCCATCGATCAATTTAAACTCTTCATTATAAAATTTCCTCAAAGCCAGGGCTTTCGGCATATATAGTTTGATTTCCACTTTGTTCGCCAAGATTTCTTCTTTGATGATGTTTTGGAAATTTTGAGCCAAATCATCAGGATTCACTCTCATTATCTTGCCATCAGTGCTATCAGTCAAAGCCCCTAATACATTTATCTTGCATTCATCTCCTTTAATTGTAGTAATATTTATCATAATGGAATGTTCATTGGCGAAATTAGCCACATTATTATAAAAGTTTTGGGCAATAGTAGGCTCATCATTGCTTAACAATGTGCCCAATCCACGATTCGCAATCCCATCAGTACAAAGAATTATTGAGGCTCCATGAGGGGCTTGGGAAGCCATTCCCACAGATATTAACAATGCAGGACCTAATGCTGTGGATCCATTTTCTTCAATGTTATCAAGTCTTTCGAAAATTTTCGAGAAGGATTCCTTAACAGGATGTCTCATATGTGATTCATAACATAACTTGCCTGAAATTAAACAGGAATTGAAGTCTAAACTGCATTTGAAGTCTTTGCTCCTTTCAAACCCATCGCCATGGACACTTATGTCGCTATTGAAGGTAACAAACCCAACTTTCCTAAAGGAAAATTTATAATAAAATTAAATAAGTGGGATATGCCTGTGAGGATATTTTTCCTTTAGTTCGATCAAAGAAGATTTGATAGCGGATACCACACATTTGGTACGGGAAAGGCTGTTCTTGCCGGCTTTCATACACATCGACCCACTAGTGTCCAGACAAAATATCATGGTAAGGTCATCATCATTTTCTGTAGAAATTATATTTTTAATGATCATTTTGTTAATTTAAAGGACCATGAATTTCAGAATCCAATTCCTTGATGTTATTTGTCACCTCTTGCGATTTATTCATGAGATATAAAGGGTCTGATTTTTTGACTTTTTCAATTTCTTTGAGAATGACCAAATTCGCACTATTGCAAAATTCACAATACCATAAATTTTTCATTTTTTCTTCATTCGCATCTTGGAGTTTGCTATGGACATTTAACGCAGCTCCGCATGCTTCGCATAAAATAAGATCCTCTGCAGAGAAAGTGTCATGTAGACCCTCCTTCAAAAAATTGAAACTCAGCAAACCTATGTTGGTGTCTTTTCGTTCATTGCTATTAGAAGCAAAATATTCTTTTATGTCATTTTGGCTGATCGGGACGAATAATTGAGGTGAGGCTGTTTTCATTGAAAATTATCAAAGGTCACTAGCGATGATTCAAAGAATGAATTTATATGAAAATTAAATTTTCTGATAAATTTTGTTTTAGTTATTATAATTTCAGAAAATTTTACAAATTTCTGATTTTTTTTTTCTTTCTGAAACCTTATTTTGAATTATTTCCCATATTAATATAAATTAATTTCTAAAAAACATCAAATCAAATTCCATCAATGAATTATCAAATGAAATCTAATTCTTAAAATTATACGGGTTTCCTTGATTTTGATTGTTCCCAGCCTCTCCAAACTTAGGTCCTATTATATTTTTTCAAAAAAATCCTTAGGGTTCTTATTATTATTATAATAATTCCCACCTCCAAAAGCTATCCCAAAGTTTCCACTATTCACATTGGCATTGGGGGGGTTCAAATTCGGATAAGCTTGGAAATTTGGGTTTTGTTGCATTGGCATGTTATTTGGATTGTTAAGAGGAACTGGATTATTATTGATCATATTGTTCAAAAAGCCTACCTGAGCTAAGTTGGAAGCAAATTTGCCTACCCCTTTATTATTATTACCTTCCACGAACCCCCCATAAGCCATTCCCACATTTCCAGGTTGATTATTAAGATCTGCTTGTAAATAGGGTTTTGGTCCTGATGATTCATGTTTTAAGAGTCTTTGACTATTCATAGCAGCGCTGATGTCAGTATTATCAATTTTCTTGGGCATTTTACCTACTAATCTCATATATTCTGTCACTTGAAGGGGTAGCTCTTCTAGGACATGTGCAGCAAGTGCGGTCGGATCACCTGCAAATTTGTTAAAAGGCACGAATTGCACAAGATCTCGTTGAGCTTTCCTACCACTAGCATCCCATAAACCATCATCTCCATCTAGGATGTCCATATTATCAAAACTAGCATTTCCTATCCCGATGATAATAATAGATAAAGGCAGATGTGAAGAATCAACTATCACCTTTTTGGTAAGATCCATATCATGGATCTCACCATCCGTCAGGATCAGAAGTATGTAATATTGATCATCTTCGCTTAGTTTGCTCGACTGGCAAATTTTCATCACTTCAGAAATTATTGGACAAAATAACGTCGGGCCATTGAGTTCCGCATTATGCAAGGCATAATTATAACTCTCCATTATGCCTTCCAATCCGAAACAATAAGGGTCATCTATCTTGCCGTTTAAAGGAAAACAATGCATCGTTTGAAACGATGTCAGATTAGGGAACTTGGGCTTCCCTCCAAACCCATAGACAGGCACCATCTTATCATAATCATAATTCAAAAGAATCTCTCCACAAGATGACATAGCCTTTTGATAGGCGTTCATCCCATATGCATTATTATAACAATGCAAGGAATCGTTTCTATGCGGGTAACCATTTGAACTAGTAAAGTCCACTGCCACCACCAAAGCCAATTGCGTGCCTCCTCGAATATAATCAATAAATTGAGGCTTGAAGGAGATCGCAAATGAGTCGAAACAAAGAACACCGAGATTTTCAGTGCTGTTTTTCTTCTTGGCATCAAGAAAAATGAACTCCTTTTTGCCAGATTTTATTTCATTGACTGTAAATTGCGTTTTGCCAATTAAGGTATGGGACCCACCTGATCTATAGTCCCAGATTTCAAGATATACGGGCAGGAAATAATCCCCATTACAAAGCTTACCTAGATTTATCTCAAATGGCTTGAAAACTGGGTTGAGGTTATGCTCAACGACTTCTGTTTGATGGACCAACAAGTTTGAATTCAGTCCTTCTTTGATTCTTTTTTAAAAAATATGAGCTAATCGATTATTTTTTTTAAGATCTTACTTGAAAAATCTCAGAAAAGGACTCGAGCTAAACAAAAAAAATCTCTGATTGGCAACTTTCCTGACCCTCAACTTAACAAATGCCGTTTCGCTTGAATTTTGAGCCTTATCACATCTGAAGACAATTTTACCTCTGGCATCACCTTTGTCATCTTTCAACTCCAGAACCAAAGTCTGATTTTTGGCTCCAACGATAGCACCGATGGTTGTTTCGACACTACCACCATCATGTGAATGTCCCACATGAGACAATTGGAATTTCACGTGTTGTTGCATTTCAAAAATATAGTCCACGACAAAAGTTTTGACGAAGTTGGGATTCATTGTTTCGGGAATGGCCTCGGTTTTACCATATTCACTCCAATTTCCAGCACTGTTCTTGGTGTACATGATCACTTGATGATTAGGATGAGAAAAAACATCATTTGCCTTCAAACTTCGACAGGAAAGGAAAATCTCAATTTTTTCACGGTCGTCTTGAATGTTAGCGTCTTGCATTGAAGGAAGAAATTATGTGAGATTTTGAATTTATTATAATTTTAGATGTTTTTCTGATAGAAAAGGAAAAATTAGATGTTTTTTCTGATAAAAAATTAGTCTTTACAGTCGTGAATTCTTTATTTATCATCCTGAAACCAAAAAAAATTATTTTTAGTATTTTTTTGTATTTTTTTTTTTTTAAAAACAACAAAAGCAAATAACTTTGAAAAATTATATTAAAATTCGTTAAACTAACCCATTATTTCCCATCCTT
>Ga0302186_10002704_pt1 | contig 13457 bp, 13 predicted proteins | sample II_Bog_E1_2_FD_198782 | JGI IMG/M metagenome (GOLD analysis project Ga0302186, IMG submission 198782) | Peat permafrost microbial communities from Stordalen Mire near Abisko, Sweden - II_Bog_E1_1 | ecosystem: Environmental > Terrestrial > Soil > Wetlands > Peat | place: Sweden: Abisko... | reverse complement strand
ACGCAATTCTGAGATAATTTAAATAATTTTTTATTTTTATTTATTTTTTATTTTCTATATATATATATATATACAACTAAACTGCTTTCCATAATGGAAGTGGTTTAGTTGTTTGTTAAAAAAAATATAAAATCAATTTAAAATAAATTTTCACTTTGAAATTTTCTTATATTATAAGAAAAATAAACTGCTATCTTTTTATCTCAAAACCAAAATAACTTTTTAATTATTCTTCTTCAGAGTTCTCCTCCAAAATAATCTTCCTATTCTTCGCAGCAGACCTTACAGGTCTATTCATCACCACCTCCTCTTCATTTCCAATCTCCTCCTTCACCTCTTTCTTAAGATCTTTCTCTTCTTCATCAGTTATTTTTTTCTCATCACTTTCATCTTTCTTTATTTTCTTAAAATCAAACCCTATCAATTCCTCTAAACTATCTTCCCCTCCGCTGCTTTCCTTCATATCAATCCCTTTTCTCTTTATTCCTGTTAATTGATCTTCTTTTGGCTCGTGTTCTAATAAATCTTTGAATGATGTCTTGGCATCATGCGTATAAGCTTCTTCGAAGACTTTCAAATCCCCTTGTTTCTCACGGAATTTCAAGCGTTCTGACAAACTCAAAGTTAAAAATTGATTGGAATCTTTAGTAATGTTGGTGGTGTTCAGCAGGTTTTCCGAAGGTTTGCTCTGTTTGGGAACGAGGTATTTGAGTATGGAGTTATCCAAATTGAATTTGTTTTCTTTGTTTGGTTCATTATTCTTAGCCTTAGTTAAAGTATTATTTTTGGGCTTGCTTTCTTCCTTTTTGGGAGCCTCTTCCTTTTTCACCTCATTTTTGAATTCTTCATTTTTTGGATCTTCTATTTCTATCTTGGTTTTTTTCATAGTTTTGCCAGTGTTTTTTAGATCTTTCTTAGGTTTCGTCATCATGTTCTCGTCTGATTCCTCATCAATGATAAATTCCTCATCTGTTTCTTCCGACTTAATTTTTTTTGTTGTTTTGCCAGTGTTTTGTATATCTTTTTTCACATTTTCTTCAATTTGTTTCGTCATCACGTTTTCTTCTGAATTATCATCAATGAATACTTCAACTTTTTCCTTGGATTTTTTTGTTGTTTTTCCAATGTTTTTCTTATTATTTTCTTTCTTTTTCTTAGTCACCAAATTTTCCTCTGGATCATCATCGATGATAAACTCATCATCTTCTGATTCCTCTTTTATCTTTCCCACCTTCTTCCTACTTAAAATCTTCTTTTCAACCGGAGCTTTCTCCTTCTGCTTGCATTCAAAATCTGAATCTTCTCCTGCATTTTTCTTCTTCACAACAATGGAAGCTTTACTGATATAACTCTGCTTTCCGACCACGCTTTTACTATTATGTGATGATTTCTCCCCGGACATTTCTTCATTATAAACATTCAAAAAATCATTCAAATCATCAATCCAAAACTCCTCAGGACTCTTCGCATTTATAATTTCTAACTCATTTTCTTTACATTGGGCTTCTTGCCTCAAAGTTTCAACTTTTTCATAAGTCAGAGACCAAATCGGTAGATTCAACAAATAGTTATAATCTTTAATGGTATCATCTTCCTCTAAATTTTCTTCATTATTTTCTTTAAAATCCAATTTTTTGGAATAAACTTTGGGAAGGCTGCGGAAAGATTTAAACCCTTTGTTTTGTAATTCAGCAATTAAATCTTGTTTTTTTGTGTTTTTCAATTGAAGCGTGTTATCCAGCAGTTCCGTAATAAACTTCAGTTTATTTTGTAACAGCAAAACATCTCTGGATTTTTGCGAAATCAGGTATTTTTTTCTTTCTTCATAAAACTTCAACCTTAACTCATAAAAGTCTTGCAAAATATCGTTGACCGATTGGTATTTCTTCAATTTGCCTGCATGATCGAAAAGAACCATATTTTTCACTGAAAGTGAACAGCTCAAATTAAAATACTTTTCAATCCCTCCTTCTTTATTCTCAATTTCTTCTAGTTTCCCTGGCTTCATCTTTATCACAAAATCCACATGTTCTCCAGTATGGAACTCCTTAATATCTTCAATCGCTAGGTCTTGTTCATTGCTCCCTTCCCATTTCGTCTCCAGGAAAGTCTTATAATTTCTAGTCCAATTACCAACAGGCAATTCATTGATTTCTAAGACATCTTCTGCGAGTTTCTTGAATTTACCCACTACATTATATCCTTCCTTCTTCTCATTTTTTATGATATCTCCCTTAAACCCTTTGAACCAAGGGGTCAACTCAGAGAATGCTTCCTCATTAACTTGTAATTTCTTTTTCAATGCTTCTGCAATTTCCTTTGGATTATAACATGGGATGGTGGTAGACCATCCAGTTCCTATCCCTTCAGCTCCATTTACCAAAACCATCGGAATGATCGGCAAATACCATTTAGGCTCCACCATCTGACCATCATCCTTGTTATAATCATAGAGATGATCATCTGCTTCGATGAAAATTTTTCTAGTTAATTTCGCTAAATTGGTGTAAATGTATCTGGTAGAGGCTGCATCTTTGCCACCAAGATTACGTGACCCAAATTGTCCTATTGGTTGCAAGAGACTGATATTATTGCTTCCGACAAAATTCTGTGCCATTCCAACAATCGTTTGATTCAATGAATTCTCACCATGGTGATAGGCAGAATGTTCAGCTACATAACCTGCCAATTGTGCCACTTTGATTTCAGCACGCAGATTCCTTTTAAAGCATGAGAAGAGAATCTTTCTTTGGCCAGGCTTGAGCCCATCACATAGACTGGGGATCGAACGGATATTATCATGATATGAGAATTGAATTAGTTCCTGATTGAAGAAATCAACATATCTGAGATGTTTTTGGGTGTGATCTACACAATTCTCTTGATCATAGTTCAAAAGCCATTCCTTTCGATCATCTGCACGTTTCTTGCTAAAGGCCAAATCAATCACATCATCATCAGCAGCGTCTCGATATGAAAAATTGATTTGATGACGACTGACCTTTTCAAAATATTCCTTCGCTTCCTTATTTGTGGAGGTACCCAACCCTTTATAATATTTCACACGCCATTTTATCTGCTCTTCATTCGACATGCCTTCCAACCATTTCTTATAATCATTGATGGTGAAAAAACTTTTGGTTTCATTGTTTTTAGTGGCCTTGATGATCGGTGTGACGAATTCTTTCACGAACCCATTCATATAAATCAATTCTGGCCAGAACGTATGGAAGAAATTTATGACTAAGCCTTTGATATGTGAACCATCATAATCCTGATCTGCCATCACCATCACTGAGCCATATCTCAGAGATTTCACTCCATCATATTTCTTAGCGAATTGCAACCCCAGAATTTTTATCAGATTTTGTAGTTCTTGATTCTCTGATGACTGTTTCGGTGTTGCCTCTCGTACATTCAACAGTTTACCTTTGAGAGGAAACACACCATAACGATCACGACCTACAACCTCAATGCCTGCCATTGCTAGTGATTTAGCCGAATCCCCTTCTGTGAGGATAAGAGTACAAAATTCGGAATTTTTGGTGCCTGCGTCGTTAGCGTCTTCAAGTTTTGGAATACCCAGAAGACGGGATTTTTTCTGGCCGGTGAGGGTTTTGGCCATCTTTGCTTGTTCTTTGGCTTTAGCCTGAAGGACGATTTGATCTAGGATCTTGGTTTTAAGGAGGTCTTTAATGAATTTCTCGGAGAGTTCATAAGTACTACCGAAATTGGAACTTTTGGTGGTGAGGGTCTCTTTGGTTTGAGAGTCAAAGGAGGGGTTTTCAATGAGGGAATTGATGAAAATCCAAATAAAACTTTTGATTTGGAATGGCTTGATTTTGAGATCCTTGTGTTTTTTTTTAAGTATTTCTAACAATTTATCAACGATTTGATCAGTGATATAAGCGACATGGGTGCCTCCTTTGGTGGTGCAGATGCCATTGACGAAGGAAACCTGTTGGAATTGGCCTTCTGAAATCGCGGCAACCACTTCCCATCGATCATTTGTTTTGTTTTTATTGGATTCGGTGACTTTTTCTATTTTGCTTTCAGAAGAAATGTACATATCCACATAGCTATCAAAGCCGTGCACATCGATTTGTTTGCCATTGAGGTGAACTTTGATTCTGGAGGAAATGACCCCGGCAAGATCATAGACCCTTTTTTGCATGAGACCCAGCATGTTTTCATCAATAGTCTTGATATTGAAACGTTTGAGATCAGGTTCGAATGTCACACATGTATAATCTTCTCCTGAATAATTTTCAATGGTATATGGTGTGCTGGTAGACATGTTATTAGTCCATGTCATTTTGAAAACCTTCTTGGATTTGCAATCTCCTGTTTCAACTGTGAACTTAGATGAGAAAATGTTGGTTAATTTGGCGCCGTAACCGTTTCGTCCACCAGTCACCTTCTTTTCAGAATCATCATAATTGCTGCTGGTCAGCAAATGACCAAAAATTAGTTCTGGCACATAGATACCATGCTCTTTATGTATTTGGATCGGGATGCCTTTGCCATTGTTCCAAACAGATATCTGATTGTTTTTGGCATTGATGTTCACCTTGATTTTGTCCATTTTTTTATCTCTTTGATGATTATCTGCTGCATTCACCAGAATTTCATCAAAGATTTTATATAAACCTGGGATATATTCTATAGATTTATTGATGAAACGAGGAGGGACTGCTTCGGGATCAAGAATCCAAAGGGATGATGTTATGGCCTCAACACTACCTACGTAAGTGTCTGGACGCAAAAGAACATGCTCAAGTTGAGTTTTCTTTTGGTAGGTTTTCTCGATGGAGTTTTTGTCTTGCATTAATTTTTTTTTTTTTAAAATAGGGGATTAAGTTTAAATTCAAAGACGCGTGATAAATAATAGAGAATTCGTCGAATAAGTTTAGAGCGAGCGGGAATTTTCTAAATTAAAAAAAAAAATATATTCAAAAAAAAAAAAATTATTTTCTAATTAAGCTTTTTTTATTTTTCTTTTTGTTTTATTATTTTTGTGATTTTGTTAAATTCAAATTTTAAAAATCAGAAAGAAATTTTAAAAAATATATCTATAATTTTTTGTGATATTCCATCATAAGAAAAACATAATTAATAAAATAAAACAAAATCAAAATTATTCGAAAAAAATGTTTTACAAACAAGAATTATCATAGAAATCTAATAAAATCATTCTTTTGCCTCCTTCAGATAAATTAATTCCCGGATGCATTCAGCAGCATCATTTACGCATATTTTGGCCTCTGGAATGCCTTTTGGAGAATCATAATTTAAAAAACCATGTGGCATTTCATCATAAATCATTAATCTGATGTCTTTCTTTAATTTACTAAAAAATGGATTCTTCACACACTTAATTTTTCTAAATAATTTTATAATTTTTACTTCAGTCTTTGACTAAATCTCACACTTTCATCATGTAAAGGGTCTTTTGTGCCGACCAATATTCTTGTTGGTGGGAATTCATTCAAAATCTTTTTTTTTTTAATTATATTTTAAAATAAATTATCACCTCCTCTTGAGCAATTAAAGGACTTATATATGGATCCAGATCAGGCCTGAGTTTATTATTATTTCCAAGATAACAGTTTACACTTAATTTAAGAAAAGTATGAGGCATTATTTGATCATCAAGCGATAATAAAACACTTGGTGTAAATTTCCAAGATCTTAAATCCAATACTAATAATTACATTTATCATTCTCTCAAAATAAAAAAAAAGTAAATCACCCGGATAAGCCAACACTAAACCATCAGGTATCCTTCCCTTTGATTTAATCAATTTGATAGTCAATGCACAAACCAAATTCCCACCAGCCGAATCTCCTATCAAAATCACATTTTTAGGTTCAATATCTAATAACAAAAATCGTTATTTGTAAATAAATAAAATCGATCAAACCAAAAAAATCATATGCGTAATTTATTATCCAATTATAAGCCTGCCAACAATCATCCAAGGCGGCAGGATATGGATGTTCCGGAGCCAATCTATAATCAATTGCAAAAATTGGTAGTTTTAGACTGTTGGCCCATTTTCTCGTGTAAATTTCATGGTTTCTCGAAGAGGTTGAAATGAACCCTCCTCCATGTATATGAATGATAATGGTATCACAAAATAAAGATTTTTCTTTTTTGACAGTTTTGGTCAGGAAACTCATGATAAATTCTCCGACTTTTTGATGTTTTTTATGTGCTTCTATCTTATGTGGTATTTTTCTGGAAGATAAGATCCTCACAGAAATCTTGGATTTTGATTTCTTGGGTTTCGAAAATAATGTTTTATTATATTCATTCAAATCCTCAATTTTATTAAACTCAGATTCGTTCAATATAAATTCTTCAAGACCTTGTCCATCTTCCCTTAATAACAAAGTTCTCACAATATTCCTATCTAAATAGATTTTCTTATTATATTCAATCGAAGGCATCATTATATCCATCACACCCTTCATTAATGTAGAATCTGGTAAATTCCAAATTTTCTTCGTGGTTTTCGAGTTTGGGTCCGAAATAAAAACTTTAGCTTTCTTTTGAGCTTTTTTCGTTAAGAAAAAATAATAAATCGCACCAAAACCCATTGCGACTTTCTGAGCCACAACATTTTTTTGCTCAGATTCCTTGGAAATTATTGCGTTGCCTAAAAGGATATATCTCACAAGTCGTTTGAAGTTTTTGGCCATTTTGGCTGGTTCTCCAAGCACTTTCCTTTCAATTATTTTGTCCATATCTTTCCAGATTGGGTGTTGTTTATCAAAGGAAAACAGGTCATCTTTAGGGAAAATAACTGCACTTGGGAAAATTTGAATGACTGTTTTCAATTTTGAATGCTTTTTTTTTATTTTCAATATTAAAGGGGAGAAAAAAAATATTTCTTGATTACCATGATTTTAAGATCGTTTAAGTATCGTAGACTCTTTTTTTGTGAGAATTTCAAGGAAAGGGTCTCGATTATATGGCAAAGTTCAAGGAGGATGTTGTTCATGATGTAATTAGCAGAGATTTCCAAGACTGGGAAACAGATATCGTTTTTAGAATGGAGATTAATGAAGTATTCATTCAAAAATTGGTATTTGTTTCTGATCGCGGGGATCGTGTCGCTGGAACTATCCAAAACTTCCTTAATGAAATTGTATTGATTTTGCATGATTTGAAGCACATAAGCCAGTTCCTTGATTCTTTTCAAGAATTTATCATTTTTCAATCCTTTTTTCTCTAAATCTTTCAAACTTTGCTCCAGATTATCAATCAATTTTATTGCTATAATTCGTTTTTTTATAAACTCAAATATATTAATAAATAAAATGGTACTGCGTGAAGAACCATCTCCCAGATTCTCCTTGTTTATTAGGATAAAGGAATCAGATAAGGGTGAATTGGGTATAAGTTTTTCATCATCCTCATCTTCTTCAAGAATATCATCGTCGTCGAAGGCAAATGGAAGCTGATCGAGAGAGTCGCTTGATAAAACCTTTTGCTTTAATTTGTTGGGATCTGAAATAATGCCGTTTTTTTTGGACTCTTCCATAACAGTGCCTGGTTTATTGTATTTATTTTGTTCCATTCTATGAATTTAAAATGAGCAAATAATTCTTTCTGATAATTTTTGTTTTTTAATTTTATAATTTTTTTTTAGCACTTAAAAAATTTTCTATTATTAACTTTTTTTCATATTTCTTTTGTTTAAATTAGTTATTCTTTCTATTTTCTTACTAAGAAATTACTCATATTTTTTCTGGAACTTCTCATTAAAATCATAGATCAGCTTCATTACATGTTCCATTCTATCCTCTGGATATACCAAAGTCGTGATTCTTAAATGATAGGTTCCATCTTTTTGTCCAAACCCACTTCCAGCAACCAAGACCACTCCTGTTTCTTCCAAACATTGGAAACAATAGAATTCATCAGGTAATTTTCCATCAGCATTCGCAGCTTGTTTTGCTTTTTCCGAAAATTTCAAAGCAGGATACGCATACATGGCACCTTGCACTTCCTGGCATGTCACATTCGTCATTTTATTGAAATAAGTGGTCACAATTTTGGCTCTTTTCTTCAAGGATTCATGCAAAGTATCATGTTCCTTTTTATAAGCTGCATAGGTTTCAGGAGCACAGTTGTCAGGAGTTGGTGGATCTACTAATAAATTAATCGCTAATTGGCCAACTACGCTTGATGATAAAATAATTGATTGTAACTTCAACATTTCACTACAAACCCCTTCCTCAATATTCACCAATTCCATGTAACCTCCTCGTAATCCACATTCTCCATGAACTCCCTTGGAAACTGAATGAAATGAGGCAAGCTCGACAGAATCTTTGAATGGAGCTCCCAATTCATTCAAAACCTAAAATAACTAGAAATTTTTTTTTTTTTAAAACGAACCTTCTTAAAGGAATAGAAAGGAACTGACTCGTCAAAAACATTGTGTTGATAAACCTCATCAGCTAAAATGACCACTCTTTTGCTATAGCAAAATTTGATGACATCTTCAATGTTCTGCTTTGACAAAATAGCTCCTGTTGGATTTCCAGGGTTGATGACTACAATGGCTCTGGGGTTGATGCCTTTGGCAACAGCTTCACTATGGTTTTTTTCCAAATCTGCCATATCCAAACTCCATTGTGTCTCTTCATTCAGATAATATGGAATAATCGCCCCTCCCTTTAAAACGATGTCAGCTGAATAAAGAGGGTATCGAGGCACAGAAATCATAATGCCATCCTTCGGGTCTCTGATCAAACAACTGATGAGATTCTTTATAGAATCTGAGGCCCCATTTGAAAGGAAAATATGAGAAGGATTGCTTGAGAACCCATCTCTTTTCTCAATAAACTTGGCGCAATTTTCTCTCACTTGTCTGATTCCTTGACTTTCAGCATAAGCTCCAGAAGAAGGAATAAAGGTGTAGAGAGATTTAGCTTTTTCAACAACATCTTTATGATATATTCCAGCGGTCAGAAGACTTTTGTCCATCAAACAGGCTAAGACTTGACGGTTGTAGGACAGGGGAGGTTGACCCAATTGGTGAGGGTTCCCAACATTGCAAAGGAAAATTTCAGAAAAGGGAAACTTTTCACCTTTGGTGAGGCGTTGTTGTAATTCACCTGCCCTTATCATGATTGGACCACGAACGGCATATTTGGCATTTTTGATGTTGTGGCTGAGAGAATCGTAGGTGAGAACTTTTTGGTATTCCATTTGAATATATCTATTTTTTTATTAATGTTGGATTTATAGGGGTTCTATATATTTAAATTTGGATCTGAAAAAATAAAATACATTAGAGATTAATTTTTTTTTAGTGAAAAGAAGTGAGAATTTGAAAAAAATGGCAGAAAGTTTTAATGATTTTGTAATTAATTTCTTCTTTAAATGTTAATATGAAAAATATCAAACCTTTTAGAACCAAAAGCATCAATTTCAGTTTGGAAAAATTTGTCAAAACCTCACCTTTAAAAGGCCATCTCCACTCCAAACAATTCCAATTAGAAAGAGACAAAAACGTGGAGGACTTGGAAGGTACAAAAAATAAATACTTAAAAAATATAACTAGATTTTGGAGAAATCAAAACTAAGGTCTTCATTTCAGCATTTTCAAAAATCACAGATGGCACAGAAAATCCTTTTCATACTCCCATGAAAACAAATGAAAGTTTTCTTTTTTTCTCTTTCAAATATTTAATTTAAAAAATTAAGAACAAACTATTGAAGTCGAATCGAATTGTCTGTTGTTTTCCTGCAATGAAACCCCATCAAAGCTCTTTCTCTTTAATAATAATAGACCAGAAATTCAGGTCTCTCTAGAAAAGACAGAGGTTTTATTGCATTCATCGGTAAAAGAGATATTTTTGGAAGCTTTAAATCAGAAAATCCAGAAAGGCATCGAATTATCTCATAGGGTGCGAAATCAAAAGTTAATAGTTTACGGCTTTTTAACAAAATTCCAAGAGTTGAATACAGAAATCGAACGAAAAAAACAAGAAATAAACAAAAAAAAAATGAACATTGAAAAACTTATCAACAAAAAAATGGCTCAAATCAGAAGGAACTCACTCGAAATGATCTTTGAAGTATTGCATGGTTGCATTGTTTCAAATTTAAGCAATTTCGAATATAGGAGTTATTATTTTGTAGTGAATCTCGATAAATTACCTTTGAATCTATTTTTTTTTCTATCAAAAGATGAAGAAGAGGAAAAAATAAGCATAAAATTCGATTTTATTGGTTCAATGGGAGTATCAAATTTTTTCCAAAATGTCCTTATTACTGCAATGAAATTTCTCGTTGAAAGTGGGAAATTCTATGAAAACATCAATGATTTTATTAAGGATGTTTCATTTTGCATAAAATCTGTGAGTGTTTTTGTGAGTTATCTCAAAAAATTTGGTGACTATTACTGTTTTTTATTAAGATTGTGCTCTCAAGAAGGATCTAGCAAAATTGAAATAGAAGGTAACTTGTTACATGAACGTCCAGAAAAATTCAAAATTTCATTCTATCCCTTTGAATGGTTCTATGAAAAACTTACATTTGAATGTCGAAGTTTGCAATGGCAGATCACATTTAAAGAAATGGCAGATATATTTGAGGAAATGCATTCAAATTCATTCTTAGAATAAATTTATTTTATTTCTAAAACAATTAATTTGTTTTTAATTGGTTCAATAAATTACACTGGGGGAAATAAAATATTATGACTTTGTAAAATAATGCATAAGAAAAAAATAATTAGTTTTTATTTTTGTTGTTGTTTTTTTAAAATTCAATTTGATTTCTCGAATTTATGTCTGAAAAAAATGAAAGAATTCGAACAAGTTCAGCCTCCTCCTTCACGGAAGTCAAGAATAATTTGATGCGGGACAAACAAAAGCATGACTTCGAGCAATCCAAATCCCAACAAATCAAGGAATTTGAAAAACAATACATATACGATGAAAATAAGTCGATGCGCAAGGGTGTTGTCCAAGAAAATTACAACGATTGTAAATATTTTGGTGGTGCCACTGCGAAAAAGCGCAACGGTAATGGCATTTGTTATTTTACCAATGGTGACACCTACATGGGTGAGTTCAAAGATGACAAATTGGATGGGAAGGGAGTTTATTTTTTTGCAGACGGTGATTTTTACGAAGGTGAATTAAAAGATGGTTTGAAGTACGGTAAAGGGGTATATACTTATGCAAATGGAAATAAATACGATGGGGCATGGGTGGAAGATAAAAAATGGGGGCCAGGAACATTCAACTATACAAATTCATCTGAATGTTACACTGGTGAATGGGCCAACGGGTTGCGGAATGGAAAAGGCACATTTAATTACAAATATGTTGTGAAATATTCTGGTTCGTGGAAAAACAACAAAAGAGATGGAGAAGGTGAACTAATTTATTCCAATGGAACCAAAATAAAAGGAAAATGGGTAAATGATACTCTTGGTAGTGAGGTCGACATAACCTATCCAAATCAGGATAAATATGTTGGTGAATTTTCTGATGGATCAAGGCAAGGGAATGGAATTTGCAATTATGCTGAAGGCAGCAAATATGAAGGTTCTTGGTTTATGGATAAAAAACAAGGAAAGGGCATCAATGCTTATGCAAATGGAGATAAATATGAGGGGGAATGGAAAAATGGCATGAGGTCTGGGCGTGGAGTTTATTTTTATGCAAGTGGAGATATATATGAGGGACTTTGGACTTCTGACAAAAAAAATCAAAGTGGCAAGTTGAAATTTGCGAATGGAGATGTGTATGATGGGGAATGGAAGGAAGGATATAAGCATGGACAAGGGATTTATATATATGCGAATGGGGAGACATATGACGGGCAATTTGTAAATGGGGTTAGAGAGGGTTTTGGGAGTTTCGTTTGGAAGAGCGGAGAAAACTTTTCAGGCATTTGGAATAATGATAAATATGTGGAAGGTGAATTTTATGATGTGGAGAATCAAAAATATCAAATAAAATAAAAATTTAGTTGCAAGGTTTGTTTTCAATCATCTAATTTAATTTAATCGAATGAGAATTATTAATTATTATTTGAATTAATTGAGGTTTTTTTCCTCTTCACCATCAAGCAGTTCTTTTGATCTGCTCAAGTCATTATCAGAACCTAATTAAAATTTTTATATATGATTTTATTTTTAATAAAGACATTTGCCACTGTTTTTCTCATTGGAGCCTTTAGCATTTCGACTGGCAGGGGAAAAAATAATAGTCAAACAAAAAGATGGAATAATGTCTGTTAATAAATAATGAAATATCAAAAAGAAACCCCTAAATTGCCAATTGTTTTTTTAGTAAAAAATAATCAAATAAATAATTTCTACCAGCCAAAACCTGAATTTAACTCACGAAAATTTATTAGAATATCGGTGGCAGAATTGAAAATCAAATTAAAGATAGCTCGGTACAAAGCTGCAAGAGCGGCACAAACAATATTGATTTTCAGCTATCGTATATTTTTTATGAAACAAAAGCAAAAGAGTTATATACCAATATTTTCCTCTTTTTCTTTATTTTGAAAATCTTTTGAAAATTGTCAAGCATTTTTTTTGAAATTACTGCAAATACCAACCCAGAAATCAAAGAAGTGATTCCAATCAGAATTCTCGTTCTTATAAAAAATAATTTAATTATATTTAAAAAACTCTGTTTATGTCATTTACGTTGTTTCAAATCCAGAATGCCCTGTATAATAAAAAGCCAACAGAAAAGGCAAAACCAAAACCAAACAAAAATAAATCATTCCATTATATACATTCAAAAGTTTTATCCCGAACTCAATTTTATTTTTCGTTAAGCTATTTTCGCAAAATAAAACTAATGTCCTCAGCCTTTCAAATATCTTTTTACAAATATTAGAAGTAAAATCTATACCATGTTATTGAAATAAAAACCAACAAACTATTCAAGAGGAAAACTGAAATATATTGAAAAAAGAAATAAAAGACATAATTGTAGTTTTGATGGAGAATGTGAAAGTAGATTGTATTTGATTCATAAATTATTCGCGCTAAATATAAAAATGCTCGTTTATATTGTTTTTTATTTGTTTTACTCACAATGATTCCTGTGAGAAAGTAGTTTAATGCCAAAAATTTACCATTTTTGAAATATTCCACATTGTCACTTTTAAGGATTTTTCGGACATTTAGCAGCGAGAAAAAAAAGCAAAATATGTTTAACAAGAAAAGCACATCCATAGTTGAGTTTTCTTCAGTGTTCACGATATCAAAATCATAATTTAAAGCCTCTATTGTTATGTTATTTTTTATATCTTTCATTATCATTATCAACTTTTTAATTTCGTGAAGTTCTTAAAATTAAATTATTGAGAGTTGATTTTTTTTAATTTTGTCCAAAATAATAAATTTTTAGGAATTTATGAAATTAGGTAAAATTTGAATTTGAATTTTACAAAATAAAAA